>Ga0187819_10001321_pt1 | contig 12781 bp, 9 predicted proteins | sample NC_wetland_sal_i_15_FD_132411 | JGI IMG/M metagenome (GOLD analysis project Ga0187819, IMG submission 132411) | Wetland sediment microbial communities from Neuse River Estuary, North Carolina, USA - SO4_4 | ecosystem: Environmental > Aquatic > Freshwater > Wetlands > Sediment | place: USA: North... | reverse complement strand
TTGTTGCCAAACTGCCAGCTGGGAAACAGCTTCACGCCCGCGGCCTGACATGCAGGCGTCAGTTGACCCGAACCCGGTGCTCCGACTGCGCACTCGACATACGGAACGTAGTGGAAGGCGTCGCCGAACATCTGTTTTTGATCGGCGCAGTGCGGACACCAGTAGAGGCCATACATTTTGGCTTGCTTGCCGGCCAGGCACTTGGCGAAAGAATCGTATTTGTGATTTTTATAGTAGCGGCCGGCGTAGAAGGCTGCCGCCAGCAGGATCAGGACGACGGCATAAATAAGGATCCGCCTGGTTTTTTCCTGGTTGGAAGCGCTGCCCTGGCGCTCCTGTTGCCGCTTCCGTCGCTCTTCAGACATGATTCATTTCTTATATCACGGGGATCAGGCTACGACGTTCAAGGCTCTGGGAAGGACGTCGAGTTCCTCGCAGTGCAGGGACAGGACTTCGCCATCGACCATGACGTCGACCGGGCCGTCGAGATTGAACTCGATGCGACGCGCGGCCTTGCGCTCGGCCAGGGGATGATTGATGTGGGTGCCGTCGTAGAGTGTCGGCAAGTTGCGGATCAGGCCCAGCCTGCCAATCGGTCCCCAGCGAACGTATTCGATGAGGCCGTCGCTGACGTCGGCTTTGGGGGCAATCATCATCGTGCCGCCGGTGAACTTGCTGTTGTTGAAGGTGACGAAGAGGCAATGGCGGGCGTCGAAGGCGCTTTCGGCCTCGACGCGCAGGGGAAATGGGCGGCGGTTGAATCGCGCCAGGGTCAGGAAGATTGAGGCGAGGTATCCGAGTTCTCCCCAGCCGCTGAAGCGGCGGGCGCGGAGCGTCGCTACGTCCGCTGTGAAACCCACGCTCAGCAGATTGATGTAGTGGATGACACCGGCGCGATGGCGCAGGCGCATGACATCGCAAGGGCGCCTGCGTTCGGCGAGGAGCGATTCGATGGCGTACTCGACGCCTTTGTCGCTGAAGTCGCGCAGGAAGGAGTTTCCGGTACCTAGCGGGAGGAATGCCAAAGTTGGGGGCTCGGCGTTGAGAGCGTCTGGGTAGAGGCCGTTTACGACTTCGTACGATGTGCCGTCGCCACCGACGGCAATGAAGTTTCGGACGCCGCGTTGATAGGCTTCGCGGGCGATTTCGGTTGCTTCTCCAGAGGAGCGGGTGGGGGCCAGGTCAATCTCGATGCCGCCGGCGCGCAGGCGTTGGAGTGCGGGGGCGAGCAGTTTGCTGCTGCGTCCGCCTCCGGCTGCCGGGTTGACGATTGCCAGGTACTTCTGCCCCATGGTTTCGACCTGATGTTTAGCGAATGCTTGCGCTAATCAAAGTGCTGAGCCACAGCATAGGCAATGTGCCAACCTCGGCCCGCGCGGGCGAGTCGCCCGCACGACAGCCGCCGGGGACGGCGGCGCTACAAAGTCACGATTGACGAACGCTCCAGGGATTTCCCCATCTCTTCTGCCAGCACCTGACGCTTGATTTTCATCGACGCCGTCCGAGGAAAATCTTTGCCCCAGATTACATATCCGCCTACGCGTTTGAAATCGGGGAGACGCCGGTTGCGTACGGAAATATCTTCGAGCAGTTTACTGTCGAATTTCTGGTTTTGGTCGAGACGCAGCACGAGCACCAGCGACTCGCGGCCGAGTTCTTTTTTCGGCCAGATATAGTTTGCGGCAAAGACGGTATACTCTTTCACCGCGAGGCCGTCGAAGACCGTTTCGATGTCCTCCGGATAAATATTTTTCCCGCCCTCGGTGACGATCATGTTTTTCTTGCGGCCGAAGAGTTGAAGATGGCCGTGGCTCTCGAAGCGGCCGAGATCGCCCGTCAGAAGCCAGCCATCGACGATGGTTTCGAGGGTGAGTTCGGGATCGTCGAGATAGTGCGACATGACGGTCTTACTGCGCACGGCGACTTCGCCGACACCGTCGGCGTCAGGGTTAAGGATGCGCATCTCGACTCCGGGCAGCGGCTTGCCGACAGTGTCCGCGCGAAAGGGCTTGAGGTCGTTCAGGGTGAGCGCGGTTCCTGCTTCGGTCAGGCCATATCCATTTGCGACCGGGATTCCGAGATCGTAGAAGAACTGCATGGTTGAGGGCTCCATGAAAGCGCCGCCGGTGATCAGGGCCAGGACCTCACCGCCGAATCCGCGATGGATGTTGGGGAGGAGGATGCGGCTGAGTTTGACCTTCGGCCGCTTGCGTGTCAGCATGCGGTTGGTCGCGATCATGGTGTTCAGGAAAGCTCGCTTCCACGAAGGGAGTTCGTCGAACTTGGCGCGCAAACCGCGCTCGAGATTCTTGACGATCATTGGGACCAGAGAGACGTAGGTGATGCGGTAGCGCACGAAGGCGTCGCGAACGAATTCAGGGCGCAGCGTGCGCAGGTGGACGACGCAGGCTCCGCAGACGAATGGACCGATGAAGCCCACCATGAAGTCGATGGCGTGGTTGGTGGGTAGAATGCTCAGGTACCGCACACCCGGCCAGAAGGGATACCAAGCGGTGAGCGAGCGGCATTGTTCAAGATAGTTCTCGTGCGTGAGAACGCAGCCTTTGGGCCGGCCGCCGGTGCCCGAGGAATAGACGATGCAGGCGACATCGTCTTTCTGCCGCATGACGAAGTCAGGGGAGCCCTTGCGTTTGAAATCTTCCCAGCGAAATGCACCAGCCAAGTCCGCGCCCAGCGGGGCTTCGGTGACGAGCACGATTTTGGTGCCGATGTTCTGGAACTCGGGGGAGTCCATGATGGCGCGCCACAGGTGGTACTCAATGATGAGCACCTTGGTTTTGGAGTGAGCGAGGAGTTGCAGGTGCTCGGCAGCGGTGAGTTTGTAGTCGATGGGGACCAGCACTCCGCCGCAATAAAAAATTGCGTACGCCGAGATCAGCCATTTCGACTGATTGGTCATGATGATGGCGGCGCGTTCGCCGGGATCGAAATCGGCGTCTTCGAGCGCGCGTGCCAATGGCAGTGCCATTTCTTTGAAGTCGGAATAGGTCAGGCGGAGTTTTTCGCGATCGCGCTCGGCTTCGATCAGGCAGACTTCGGTGGAAAAGCGGTCGAGCGCATCGCGCAGTGCCGCGCCGAGACAGGAGTATTGGCGGAGATCGAGCATTAACGCTTTATTTCACCACAGAGGCACGGAGACACGGAGTAAAGCTTAGTTATCAATTCATCACCTGCGGCCATGGTCGGGTCGGATTGAACCTTGCTCAACAAGCTGCGTGGCTACAACCGCGATTGAATCTTGCCGGCTAGCGTGCGGAAATCGGTCACGCCCTGCAATTCGTAGTCGGGAAGCTCGACGTGGAAATGATTCTCCAGCTTCGTCAGCAGGTCGAGGGTTTGCAGGCTGTCGATCCCGAGCGCCTTGAAGAAATCGTCGTCGGGCGAGAGCTTTGCGCGCGAGACTTTGAAATGAGTCGCGGCCAGATTCAGGATTTCGTCGAGCGTTTTGTCAGCTGTTTGCATAAGAGTGATTCTATCTTTGTTTGAAATGATTACGGCAAGTATGGCTGCGCATCTTTGCTTTCGACAAATTTCTTCAAGCCGGCTTGCACCGCTGGCCGGGAAAACAGATCACAGAATATGTCGATCTCCCGGCGCAGTTCCTCGTGCGGGATCGGCTTGATGAACTGTTTGGCGGCCGCGGAGGTTTGGCGGTCGAACTTTGCGATCTGCGCAGCCGTGGCACGGGCTGCACGCAGGGCTTCGCCCTCGGAGACGACCTGGCTGACTAAGCCGATCTGCTGCGCCTTGGTTGTGTTAAAGCTGCGGCCGGTGAGCAGCAGGTCGCGGACGACGGCATTGCCGACATCGCGCTTGAGGCGCGGGATTCCCCCGAATCCAGGGATGAGGCCGAGCCTTAATTCGGGGAAGCAGAAGCGGGCGGTTTTGTCGGCGATGATCAGGTCGCAGGCGAGGGCGAGTTCGAAACCTCCACCGAAGGTTACGCCGTGAACCGCGGCGATCGTTGTAAGGGGCGCGGCGTCGATACTATTGAGGGCGCGGTGAATGCGCTCGAGAAACTTGCGGACACCTTTTGCCGCGTCCTCTTTCTGCATGGTCTGTGAACGTTCGTAGAGTTCGCGCAGATCGGCGCCGGCGCAGAAACCGGCCTTCAGGTCGCTTGAAATAATCAGGGCATGGGCAGGCTGCTTGAGCACCTGCAAGGCGTCGGCAAACGATTCGAGTTCGTTGAGAGATACGGAGCCGATCTCGTTGCAGGGATTGCGATGCAACGACAGTTCGAGGAGACCGTCTTTGCACCGATACGACATGGTTTCGCCGGTCCAGCTGAGCTCGGTGTTCATGCGGTCTTCACCGTCCGGTACATGTCGTCGATCTCGGTCTTCATGCGGGCAGAGATCAAGTCGCGCTTTAACTTGCCGTTGGCGGTGAGCAGGCCGCTGTCGATGGAAAACGGCTCTGGGCGCAGGTGAAATGCGCGGACTTGTTTGTAGTGTGGCAGTTGCGGATTGACAGCATCGAGCGCGGCTTGCACTTCTGCCGCGGTCACGGGGCCAGTCACGATTGCCGAGAGGTATCCGCGGCCGTTGCCGACGATGACTACCTGCTGGGCGGCAGACAAGTGGCGGGCAATTTCGTCTTCAATCGTCTCCGGAGCGATCTTGTGGCCGGAGCCGAGGACGATCAAATTCTTGATCCGCCCGACGATGCGCCAGGTGCCGGAGCCGTCCATTTCGCCTTGATCCCCGGTGTGAAACCAACCGTCGCGCAGGACTTCGGCGTTTTGCTGCGGGCGGTTCCAGTAGCCGGGGAAGACATTGGGGCCGCGCACGACAATTTCGTCGTTGTCGCTCAGACGCATTTCGATGCCCGGGATTGCCGGACCGACGCGGGCGGGCACGGGATTTGCAGGATCGTCCATGGTACAGATGCCGGTCGTTTCGGTGAGGCCGTAGACCTGCAGCACAGGGATGCCGAGCATGCGGAAATAGTGTTGCGTTTCGGCAGTGAGCGGGGCTGATCCGCAGATCAGGGCTTTCAGGTTCGAGCCGACCATCTTCTTGCGAATCGTGGGGAAGACGAGAGTGTTGGCGAGCCATAGCCAGAGGGCATCCGTGGAGGCCGCTTCTCTTCCCTTGCGGCTCCAGGCCGCTTTCGCGCGGGAGTAGATTGCCTGGGCGATGCCGCCCTTTTGTGCGACTTGGTCGTCGACTGCGCGGCGCATGCGTTCGAGTAGTTGCGGGACATTGAGGAAATAGTGCGGCGCTACGGCGGGCATGTCGTTCGGAATCTTGGTCAGGTCCGTATTCAGCGTTACCAGACTGCCACGCAGCATGAATGTCAGGACGGCGATCCATGAGGCGCAAAAGCTGAAGGGCAGGTAGTGGAAGATGCGGTCCTGGCTGGTGCGGCTGCCCATCAGTTGATCGAGGCGCGCGGACGTGCAGCCGAGCATGAAGCCGATGTTGGCTGCGGTAAGCACCACACCTTTGGCTTCGCCGGATGTGCCGGAAGTATAGATGATCGTGACGGGGTCTTCGTCGCGCACTTGAGGGCGATCGAGTTCGATGGCGGCGGCTCCAGCAAAGATTTCGTCGAAGAGAAACTGTTGCGGCGCTTCAGGCCAGGCCTGCTGGATGGCGCTGCGCAGAGTTGTATCGCCGCAACAGACGAGCGATGGGGTGCTGTCCTTCATCATCGCGACCAATTCCGCGGGAGCTTGGCGGGAATACAGCGGAACGATGATCAGGCCCTGGGCCAGGGCGGCGAGATCCATCGCAATCCAGCGAATGCTGTTGGCGGCGAGCAGGCCGCAGCGGTCGCCTTTCTTAAGGCCTTTCGAGGCAAGAAAGGTGCGGGCTTTGCGAACCAATTCCAGCAGGTCGGTGCCGGTGACGGCTGTGATTTGGCCGTCGCGGATCTCTTGCAGCACCGTGGTGCCGGAAGCAGACTTGAGCTGTGCGAAGATTTCTCCGACAAAGGGCATGCGTGCTGAGAGCTCGACCGTTAACTATACGCGGCGACCAACTGGCGCAGCGTATCGTTCATGGGCGGCAGATAGTCTTCCCATCCCCATTCGCCGGTACGCGTGGGGAATTCGGGATACCGCCGCTGCAATTCTTCTTCAAAGAAAACGCCCATCTGGGCCATCACTTTCAAATTCTTCACGACGGTGCGGGCGATGCCATCGGAAATGCGCTCGTTTTCGGTAGCCAGCGTCTCGAGCGCCGCGAGCAGCTTGGGCTCGAGTTCGGGATCGTCGACCGTCATCAGGAGTTCCTGATGTCCGCGCTCGCGCATGAGGTTCCGAATGCGCTCGTCCATCGTGATGCCCGCGGATGGCACGAGCGCCGGCATAGAGGTCACGATGCCGTGGTAGCGCGACGAGGCCATCATGTGGCACGACCGCAAAATACTGACCAGTTCGTACATGTTGTATTGATCGGAGGTCAGGACCGGGACCCCGCCGAGTTTTTCGGAGATGCGATTCGCGGGGCGGGCGTCGAGGCGCTCGGTCGCGGCGAGAATCACGAATACGTTGCGCTGCTTGCGGAAGGAGGCGACGGCGTTCGCGATGGAAGTCAGATAATGCTGGTAGGCGCGATCGGCCGCCGGTCCGGAGTTGTGAAAATAGACAGTGCGGTAGTGGCTGTCCTTGAACGCTCCCGTCAAACTGCGCACCGCGTATTTGGCGACTGACGCCTTGACAGGCCATTCGAAGGGATTGATCGGACAAACGACGAGTACCGGAGTGCGGCCGTCCCAGCCGACTTGCCGCAGGATGCTCTGGCCGTATTCGGCGGGGCGGGGCTCGAACGTCCAGGCCGTATCTGTTCCCAGTTCCGTGGGGATACCCATTTCACTCAGAATCAGGCGGGATTCTTCGTTTCTTGTAATGACGAGGGAGTTCTTACAATAGCGTGCGCACATTTTTGCCAGAAGGGGATCCATGTGACCGGCTTCGGCGCCATATCCGACGGAGAGTTTGTTCTCGACGGCGGCGATACCAAGGGAGCCAATCATCATCGTGGTCAGAGCATTGGCGAACTTGCTCTTGAACATAGAGCCTTCGCAGGCGACGACGCCGTGGTGGCGCGGCACTTCGTCCAACAAGAACGGCGGGAAGATGTCGGGGAGATGCACTTGCCTGGTGCCGTCGAAATATCCCTTTGAGAAGTCGAAGTTCTGGCTCATCACGCTGAAGTCGACGCGCTCGGCACCGAGGATGTGCCGGATCTGGCGGAGCATTTCTTCGACACGCACGTCGGAGCCCATGTTGCGCGTGCCGTTGTATCCGGCGAAAAGGAGTTTCAGTTTCTCGCCGGGCTGCCAGGGCTTGTGGCCGCCCAGCATCCATCGTGCTTTGGCGCGTTCGATGTTGCCGCTTACCCACGCTTCCAGAATGAAATCCATCATGCGGCGGTACCTCCTTTGGCGGCGGGCCAGGGCTGGTACTTGTACTCGAAGTTATTCTCGCGGCTGAACTTCAGCAGGGGAAAGCTGTATTGCGAAAACGGGACCGGCTTGCGACCCAGTTCAGATGTGACACGCGTGTTGTCGAAAACCGTGTTCCAGACCAGGTACGGCATGAATACTTTCATCAGTGTAGCGCCTTGACCGACGGGCCCTTTGCGGTTCGATAGAAAATTGACGGACCCGGCGAACGGCTTCTCGGTGAACGGAAGGAAAACGGGCTTGCGCTTTTGCTGCGCAGCGGCCAGCGCGGTCGTCAGTTCGCGGAATGTCTGCGACGACGTGCCCGAGGAAAGATGGTAGGTCTCGTATGTCGGCTGCTCTTTCTGGTGCAGGGTTGCAATTGCGTCGGCGACAAAATCGACGTTCACGATGTCGATTTTATCTGTGGACCTGAAGGGGAGCACGGGCAGGCCCGCGAGAAAGACGAACGCCTTGACCATATCGAATTGTGTGGTTTCGGCATGGCGGCTGTCTCCCAGCACAATGCTCGGCCGGAAGACCGTTTTCGGCGTGTCGGGAAGGAGCACGCGCGTCATGTGCTCGCAGAATTTCTTGGTGCGGGCGTAGGGATCGTAGTCCGAGCGGTCCCACTCGATGGAGCGGTCTTCGGTCACCACTTCGTTGCTGCGCTTTCCTGCGACGGCAACCGTGCTGACTTCGCTGAAGCGGCGGAGGCCGTGGTAGTGTTCGGCGTGGCGAGCCAGGGTTAACACCTCGAGAGTGCCGCGCAGATTCACGTTGAGGCAGCTTTTTTCCGATTTGCGATTGAGCGACGCGGCGCAGTGAATCACCGAATCGGTGGTGTGGACCAGGCGGTCATAGTCGTCGCGATTCAGTCCGAACCCGGAAGAGGTGAGATCTCCGCAGAAGATTCGGACTTTTGTCTGCAAGTGCTCATAGAAGCGAGGAAACTGCAGATGCAACTGCAGAGCACGCCACAGGCGGAGTGCGGCTTCCTGCGGATCACGTGCGCGCACCAGCAGATTCAGCGAAGCGCCGTGGCCTTCGAGAAGATTGGCGGCGACGTGCGCGCCGATGTATCCGGTCGATCCGGTCAGGAATATCGCCACGTTGCTCCGTTGGTCCCGGTCTTCACGGCGTCTCCGTTGATGGGCACAAGCTGCAGAGTGCGCGGAGGCCGCGCTTCCAAAGGGCGGCCTTCGATCAAGGGATACGTCCAGCGCCGCAGGGCCGGGATGTGAATGTTAATCCAATATTCCCACCAATCCAGCGAGCGCGTGTCGTAACCAAACTGGTCCCGCTCTTCGGGAGCAAGGGCGTAGGAAAGCCGCTCGATATTTTCGGCGGCGAAGGCGTGTTCGTTGAGCAGGATGAAGGGCTCGAACAGCTCGATGAGTTTTTCCACGCGCTCCAGATTTCGCTCGGTTTTCACGAGGGGAGCTCGCTTCAGCGGGAGCGGCGACATGATGCGCTGAATCGATTTCACAATCGCTTTCTGCGCCGGAGCTGACATACGGTTATAGCGCTCTTTCGAGACCGGAATGGCATCAAAGCGCAGGCGCAGCCAGGATTCGAGGCCTTCCTGGGCGCGGTAGTGTTTGCGGTGCGCGAGGGACGTGAGCTCGATCGAGCGGCCCATGTCGCAGGGATTCGTCACCGAAGTCGCCAACTGATAGAGCGGGTCGTGACGGCGGTCCATGACAGCGGCGGCGATCAGGGTCATGCCGCTGCACACGGAATCGACCGGGATAATGTCGAGGCGCTTGCTCTCGTTCGAGGGCAGCTGGCGGAAATAGGTTCCCAATAAATAAGAGAGAGAGGCTGAGGTGTTGATGCCCTCGTTCCAACCGAGGAACGGCTTGGCCACCGACGTTTCGACGATCGCGGGACGCACGACTGCGACCGGCAGCCCGGCGCCGTGCTTCACGATCAGCGATTCGGCGAGACTTTTGCTGAGCGTGTAGGTATTGGGCCACCCTAGTTCCTTGGCGCGGCGCGTGCCGAGCTCGGTCAGATAGGTTTTAAGCCAGCGGACGCGGTTCTTGCGGATCTGATTCTCGAGGGCAGCGCCTTGCAGATCCTTTGCGGCATGTTCCTTGGCGCGCGCCTGCAGGCGCAGGCCAGAGGTGACTTCCTCACTCTCCGCGCGCACTTCGGCCTGCTTGATTACATCTTGCAGAGAGCGCCATTCCTGCTCGGCATCGAAGCCGGCGAGGCCGCGCGGATTGTAGTTGGGAATGATTTTTTCGGAGACGCGTCCATCCTGTTCGCCGGCTACGTAGCAGGTCGAAAGATGCAGAAGTCCGGCGTGGTCGGCGCCGCGCACGAACTCGAGGATGTTGACCGCGGCGTCGGTATTGGTGGCAAGGGCGTCGCGCAGGTCGGGATTGAAATCCGTGAGGCCTGAACTGTTGATGATCAGGTCGAGATTTTTTTGCAGGGAGCGGGCGGTTTCGGCGGTCAGTCCGAGGCCGGGCTGCGTGACGTCGCCTTCAATGACTTCGAGCTTGTGGTGCAGAAAATCGGGGAGCCGGTCGCCGTGGCGCACGAATAGTGGATCGAAGACGGGGGAATCTTCCACCATTTTCTCGAAGCGGCGTTCGCCGGGATTCGATTTCTGGCGGCGGATCAGGAGATAGATGCGCTTCACGTCGGGCAAATCAAGAAGCGTGCTGGCCAGCCAGACTTTGCCGATGAATCCGGTCACGCCGATCAGCATGATTTGCTTGCCGGCAAAGGCGCGGCGAACCGAGAAGTCTTTCGCCTGCCGGTGTCCCTCGAAGTAAACGATGGGACGAATTGGTGCGGTGGTTTGGCGCTCTGCGGGAATCACTGCGGCGCGCAACTCTTCGAGCGATATATCAAGATGGCGGGCCAGCGTTTTGGGAGCGCGGCGGCCGTCGGGCATGTTCTCGCGGAAAGGAGCGAAAGCGCCCCGGGGACGGATGACCGGATCGAGCAAGCGTCCGGTCGCGGTGCCGTCGCGGAATTCGAGGCGGTTGGCGACGATGTGCTTGACGCCAAGATACTGGGCGAGCGGGCGCATTAGATGCTCCAGCGCCTGGCTGACCAGAACGACGTCTGCGCCGGATTGCACGAGTTCCTGCACGGCTTGAACTCCGCTCTTTTTCAGGCGCGGTTGCAGCTTGTACTGGAAGTATTCTTCGCCGAGAAGATCGAGACGGTCGCGGGTCACGCCGCGCAGGACGGTGTGCACCACGCGCGTGGCAAACTTGCGATTCAGAGAGTAAAAAAATGGGCGCAGGACGGCCATGAGGAAGATGAGGCCACGGCGCCGGAAGCGCTCCGCGAAAGTCTGGGCGTTCCAGGTAAAGAAGGCCACCGGCCTGACCACGGTCAGGTCAAGAAGGCTGCCCTCGACCCGCCAGTAGACGGTGGGGGCCGCACTGGAGTTGTGGTTTGTCGGTTCCAAAATTGTTGTTCGTACCTCGAACGGGCTCCGGTATGAGTGCTCGGAACGAAACTTCTATTGTAAACAATATGTTCAAGTTTGAGTGCATTAACCGGGCGGGATCGACCCTGATTATTACTGTTTTGGCGGGCAAGATTGGTGCTTGGCAGCTGGCTACGAACTCGCCGCGGATCGCTCGGGTTGCGCCCCGAGCAGCAGGGCTACTGTGCCGCTGACAATCAGGACTGCGGCGATCGCTAGAAGGCCTCCACGAAACCCGCCGTTGGCGGTGCGGAAGATTCCGATGATGTCCGGCCCGAAGTATCCGCCGAGGTTGGCCAGCGAATTGACGACAGCGATTCCTGCGGCTGCCGAGAGTCCGGCCATCTTAGACGTAGCCATGGCCCAGAAGGGGCCGCACATTCCCTCGGCGAAGGCCAGCCCCACACCGATTCCAGCCACGACCACGATTGTGGAGTGGCCATAGCCTGCAACCACGAGTCCTGCCGCAGCGGTGAAGGCGGGGATCGCGGTGTGCCAGCGGCGCTCCCCGGTGCGGTCGGATCGCATTCCGACCAGGACCATCACAACGACGGTCGCCAGAAACGGAAGTACGTTAACCATGCTAGTCCAGAAATAACCCAGACCGGAAATGACGTGGATTACGCTGGGAAGCCACAGAGTCGTGCCGTACATCGTGGTTGAGACCCCGAAGTAGACGATCGACAGGAGCCAGATTCTCGGGCTGAGGAGGACGTTCCAGAAATCGCCTTGGGCCACGGCTGGTTCGGCTTGGCGTTCGCCTTCGAGCTTTTCCAGGAGCCAGGCGCGCTCGTCGGGTTTGAGCCAGTCCGCATCGTGTGGGTTCTCCGAGAGCGTAAGGAAGACTGCAACGCCAAGCAGAATGGCTGGCAAGCCCTCGATGAGGAACATCCACTGCCAGCCCGAGAGTCCAGCGCCATGCAGGCCAAGGAGCGCGCCCGAGATTGGACTGCCGACAACACCAGCGAGAGGGTTGGCGGTCATGAACCAGGCCACGGCAAGCGCCCGGGCGCTAGCGGGAAACCAGCGCTTCATGTAAAGGATCATGCCGGGGAAGAATCCGGCTTCCGCGGCGCCGAGAAGAAAGCGCATGGTGTAGAAGCTCAGAGGCCCGCGGACGAAGATCATGAGACAGGACGTGACGCCCCACAAGATCATCAGAGCCGAGATCCATCGGCGGACTCCGAACTTCTCCACAACAAGAGTGCTGGGAACTTGAAAGAAGAAATAACCGACGAAGAACATGCCTCCGGCCCGGCCAATCACGCGCTCACTCAAGCTCAGCTGCCCCCGCATTTGCAGCACAGCGAAGCTCATGTTGATGCGGTCAAGATAGGCCACGATGTAGAGCAGGAAGAGAAACGGCATGAGCCGCCACATGAGCCGGGAGACCACGGCGGGTTCGAAGCGGTTGGGGGCAGTATGCAAGCAGGTTCCGGGGCCACAGGCGGCACCGTGGCACGTCTGCAGTGCGAGGATTCTACTCCAAGTCGAGGCCTTTCCGAATCTGGGCGACGATCTGGTCGGGAGTTTCGGAGATTTCGACAATCAAGGCCGATTCGGGTTCTTCGAGGTCAGCTAGTTGACTGGCTAGAATCGCCTCGCCTGCGAAGTGGCCGTGGCGGGCGCTCAGGCGGTCCGCAATTAGCGGGGCGCTTCCCTTCAGGTAGACGAAGCGGACCTCCGGGCCAACTTCAAGTTTCGCGCGATAGCTGCGCTTCAGAGCCGAGCATGCGAGGACGACGTTGCGGCGGTCTGCGACCCATTCGACAATGGTTGCGCGCAGGCGATCGAGCCATGGTTCGCGATCTTTGTCGTCGAGCGGGATGCCGTTGCGGATTTTCGCGACGTTCGCCGGCGGATGGAAGTCGTCGGCGTCGGCGAATTCCCAGCCGAGTTGTGCGGCGA
>Ga0187819_10001320_pt1 | contig 12784 bp, 9 predicted proteins | sample NC_wetland_sal_i_15_FD_132411 | JGI IMG/M metagenome (GOLD analysis project Ga0187819, IMG submission 132411) | Wetland sediment microbial communities from Neuse River Estuary, North Carolina, USA - SO4_4 | ecosystem: Environmental > Aquatic > Freshwater > Wetlands > Sediment | place: USA: North... | reverse complement strand
GAGGAGGTCGCACCAACCCGTCGAGAGCCATGCACAGGCAGGCGTCACGACCTGTTTTCGTGCCTGCAGGGCTCGAGGCCACCGACCTTTAGCGCGCCCCAAAGGACCGAGATGCCGACACAAGCTCCGAAGGAAATGCACGGCGGACGAGCGGACGCCACCCCGGCAGAGCCGAGCCAGATGACGCGGCTGGAGCAGATGCGCGACCGGCTCGCCTCCCTGTCCGACGAGGCCCGCTCGATTAGAGCGCAGATGCCGCGCGAGTTCGCGCCTGACGTGGAACGCATCCAGCAACAGATGCAACGATTAGGCGAGCGCTTGTCCGAGCTGAGCGGCGGCTTCGTCTATCAGACCGCACTGCCGAAGCCCGTCCTCCACGAGGCCTCTAGCCAAACCCAGCCGCAGTCGGCACCCTACGCCCCTCCGCAGGCCCCAACCGCCGCGCCTAGCCAGGCAATGCCCCGCACCGGCGGCGACGAGGGCGCTCGCGTAACGCGCGTCTCCCCCGATGAGGTGATCGCGCTCGGCGGACCGGCGAAATCCGACAACCCGTGGAACGAAGAAAGCGCGCGCGCTCTCACCCGCTTCTACGAGTCAGGGGAAGCCTTCCTCGGGTATGCGCGCGAAGCGGCCCACGCCGCCGTGAATGCCGCCGAGCAGCATCCGGCCGAGCAGCAGCGCGACCACCCGGCCCTTTCCGCCATCGAGCCCGCCTGGCTCGACCAGCGCCTCGCCGAGATCGCGGCCCGTATCGAGCAGTCGCTCGCGGAGATGCACCCGGGCAATTCGCTCTTGACGCTCGGCCACCGCTTCGACCAGCTCGAGGCGCGTATGAGCTCGGCGCTCGACGGCATGGCAACGCGCGCCGACTTGAAGGAGCTGCGCCTCGCGGAGTCGCAGATTGAGGAGATCAGCGCGCAGCTCGATCAGCTGCGACGCCAGTACGCCCGCCTCGACGCCATCGATGCGCATCTGGGCACGCTTGCCGCGCAGCTTTCCGACGAGAGACTGACGCGGCTCTTTGCCAGCGGCATGGGCTCGAGCCGCGATGCGGCACGGCTCGAGGCGATCAGCTCCCAGCTTGCGACCATCGCCGGTCAGCTCTCGCATGAACGCCTCGCCGACCTCATCAGCCAGAACGCCGTTCGCGGCGCCGACCTCGAGGAGATGGCGACGGCCGCGGCCCAGAAAGCCGCCGCCCGCTTCGCCGACCGCGAGGCGCGCGAGACGCAGACGCGCGACATCGGCGAGGTGCGCGGCCTGCTCGAAAGCCTCATCAATGAGCGCCGCCACAGCGACGAGAACAACGCCAGCATGTTGGAGACGATGCAGCAGGCAATCATCCGCGTTCTCGACCGCATCGATACGCTCGAACTCGCGCAGCAGGAGGCAGGCGCGCCCCAGCAGGCAGCGTACGCACCCGTTCCCATGCAGCCGTCGGAGCCCGAGACCGAGCCGGCCGCTCACGCGTTCGAGCCGGAGCAGGACACCGGCGGGCCTGACCACGATGCCCGCCAGCCGCACGCCTATGCTGAGGCCGACGAGGAGGCCCCTGTGGCGCCAGCTCCGCAAGGAATGTTCACCTCGCCTCCGTTCGATCTCGAGGCTGCGTTCGCGACCGATCGCGACAGCGCGCCTTCGAACTACGTGATGCCCGGCACTGCGGGTCAGTCGGTCGACGCCTTGCGGCACGATTTCATCGCGGATGCCCATCGCGCGAAGCTCAAAGCGGCGAGCAAGGTTGACAGCAAACTCGACCCCCACCTCGGCCGCGCCGCCGAGATGTCGGCGCCGGTGGAGCGAGGGTCCGTGCAGAAGCCGCGCAAGCGTCGGGGCTTCTTCCGCTCGCCGCGCGTGCTGATGAGCATTCTAACGATCCTCGCCATGATCCCCGCTGCGCTGTTCTTCATGCCGCGCACCCCTGCGCACGACCACGCGCTTCCCGCCGCCGCCGATCTGGCGATGCCGACGATCGATGCGCCGGCGCCTTCCGCGGCGACGCCGGGTACCCCCGACATGACCGCGCCCGCCGCCGTGCCGCAGGATGGCGAGGATTCCAATCCGCCCGGCCAAGCCGCCCCGCCTGCCCCTTCGCCTGCCCCCTCCAAGCAGTCGCAGCGGATGATCCCCGACGCGCAGCCCGGTGCCCGCGATTTCGAAGACGTCGGCGCCCCGGATCCTGCTCCCGACCCCAAGACCCGCCGATTGGATTCGGCTGCGCTTTCGCCCGCCGCTTCCTCGCCCAGGGAGGCGCGCTTGGCGTTTCAGCAGGGTCATGTGCAGGTTGGGCCCAAGCTTACACCGGCCGCGCTCATGGAGCAGCACGTCATCGGCCAGTCTGGCGCGACGGCGGATGCCGCCGTCACCGGCACGGACGCGCCCCCCCGGCTGCCGCCGGCGACCGTCGGCCCCTACTCGCTGCGGCTCGCTGCCGCGCAGGGCGACGCCGCGGCCCAGTTCGAGGTCGCCGCGCGGATCGCCGAAGGCAAGGGCACGGATAAGGACTTGAAGGACGCGGCCCAGTGGTACCAGCGCTCGTCCGCAAGCGGCTTTGCCATGTCGCAGTTCCGGCTCGGCACCATGTATGAGCGCGGCGCCGGCGTGGCAAAGGACCTCGCCCGCGCAAAAATCTGGTACAGCCGCGCCGCCGACCAGGGCAACGTCAAGGCGATGCACAATCTCGCCGTGCTGATCGCCAGCCGCGGCGGCCCGGAACCCGACTACGCGACGGCGGTGAAGTTGTTCTCGGAGGCCGCCGCGCACGGTCTTGCCGACAGCCAGTACAATCTTGCGATGCTCTACGAGAACGGCCTTGGCGTTCCGAAGGACGCCAAGCAGGCCTACAAGTGGCTGGTGCTCGCCGCCAAGTCGGGCGATGCCGATGCGAAAAAGCATCGCGACGCCTTGAAGGCCACTCTTAACGCCACCGATGTCGGCGAGGCGACGGCGGAGGCCGACACTTGGCAGGTGAAACGCAGCAACCCGATGGCGAACGATTCCCACGTCGCCGGACAGGCCTGGACGCGGCCGCGCACCAACAACGGCTGAGACCGGCTCTCAATCGCACATACGCCGTGCGCCATCCCGACTGGGGGTCGCACGGCGCTTGCATATTTACCGCCTGCAGCGGCAAAGCTCCGCTTACCAAGCTCGGTCCTTGACACGACGCATGCTGTCGGAGCATTCGTGACTTCGAAGGCGGCGCAGAGGGTTTGAGCGCTGTCTTCCCCATGCTGCCGGCTGCGCTCAAAGCGCGACGGCCTAATCTCATACGGAAGCGCTGCTAAAGCCGATCGGCGGTTCGACGCGGCGGCCGAGCTGTCCTTCGACGCCACAAGCGCCGATTCCGCGGTGCTCCATTTCGGGATCGGCTCAGCGCTCTCAGGGTTTGGTGCCGGGCAAGACCCATGAACATCTACCTGCCCATCGCCGAGATGTCCGTGAACGTCGCGGTCTTCTTGGGAATGGGCTGCGCGGTGGGCTTTTTGTCGGGCATGTTCGGCGTCGGCGGCGGCTTCCTGCTCACGCCGCTCTTGATCTTCATGGGCGTCCCCAGCGCCGTTGCGGTCGGCACGGGCTCGATGCAGATCTTGGCCTCCTCCGTGGCCGGCGGCATCGCCCAGTACCGGCGTAAGAATGTCGATATCAAGATGGGTCTCGTGCTGGTCGGCGGCGGCGTCGTGGGCGCGGTCATCGGCGTTGCACTCGTGCGCATCCTGCGCCAGATCGGCCAGTTCGACCTTTTCGTGTCCCTGAGCTACGTGCTGTTCCTCGGCGCCGTCGGCGCCCTGATGCTGATCGAAAGCATCGGCGCCATCCGCCGCGCCCGCTCCGGGCAGCCCGTCACGGCACGCAAGACGGGCCAGCACAGCTGGGTGCACGGGTTGCCTTTCAAAATGCGCTTCAACCGTTCGAAGCTCTACATCAGCGCCGTGCCGCCTGCCCTGATAGGCGCTTTCGTCGGCTTCATGGCGGCGCTGATGGGGGTCGGCGGCGGCTTCGTCATGGTGCCTGCCATGATCTACTTGTTGCGCGTGCCGACGAGCGTCGTCATCGGCACCTCGCTGTTCCAGATCATGTTCGTGATGGCCGCGACCACGCTTCTGCAGGCGATGCAAAATAAGACCGTCGACGTGGTGCTCGCGCTGCTCTTGATCGTGGGCGGCGTCGTCGGCGCGCAGCTCGGCGTCATTGCCGGGGCGCGGCTCAAGGGCGAGCAGTTGCGCTTCTTGCTCGCGGCGCTGGTGCTGCTGGTGTGCCTCCGCATCGGCTGGGAGCTGATCGCCAGACCCGACGAGATCTACTCCATCGGCCCGCTGCTCGGAGCAAGCTGATGGCCGGCAACGCAGCGGGGATGTTTGGCCTGCGTCTAACAGCCGCCTCCTGCGCGATGCTGATGGTGGCGTTCGGCCAATCGGCGCTCGCGCAAGGCCTACAGAAGGCGCAGACAGCCGGTCCGCTGCAACGGGTTCTGCCGCCCGTCTTGATGGGTCCGCGCCAGCCCCCGCCGGTCCTGTCAGAGCCGCGGCCGCAGCCGGTGGAGAAGGTCGAGGCCGACGTCTCCACCCGCAGCGTGGAGGTGACAACCGGCTTCACCGGTCACGAGATCCTCGTGTTCGGCGCCATAGACAACAGCCAGCAGCCCGAGGATGCGACGGACAACTACTATGATGTCGTCGTCGTGGTCGAAGGCACGCCCTATCCGGTCGTCGTGCGCCGCAAGAGCGACGTGGCCGGGGTGTGGATCAACACCTCCTCGGTGCTATTTGCGTCGGTGCCGAGCTACTACGCCATCGCTTCGACGCGGCCGGTCGACGAAATCGCGGGGCCGGCCGTGCTCGAGCTCAATTCCATCGGCTTTGCCCACATCAAAATGACGCCGTCGCCGGGCATCTGGTGGAAGCTCAACGAGTACGAGCTCGCCGGCTTCAAGGCGGCGGTCATCCGCCTGAAGCAGAAGGAGCACCTTTACGTCGTCGAGGCGAAGGACGGCGTCACCTTCACCGGCCGCAGCCTGTTCCGCAGCACTATTGCGCTCCCCGCGAACGTGCCCGTCGGCCCGCTGGTCGCGCGCACTTATCTGTTCCGCAACGGCGAGGTCTTGAGCGCGCACATCGCCCGCGTCAGGCTCGAGCGTAAGGGCATCGAGCGCGTGCTGCACGACTTCGCGTTCCGCGATCCCTTCGCCTACGGCGTCATCGCCGTAATGCTGGCGGTAATCGCCGGGCTCGCTGGGTCGATGTTCTTCCGGCGCGAGACCGCTTGAACCGGTCAGTCGCCCTTCAGGAGGCGCGCGGCCACGGGGTAGAGGCCTTCTTGGCCGAGCATCCAGACGCGCAGGCCATCATCCCCGAACAGGGGCTCGAATGCGGCCTCGAGGATATTGAGGCCGCCGGCATAGGTCCCGAACGCCGGCAGCACGAGGCGGCGGCCGTTGCCGACGAAGCACGGGCGCCTGATCGAATAGCCGTGCAGGGACAGCCGCGCGGCCGGGTGCATGTGCCCTGCGATCTCGTGCGTGACATCCCCGGCGGCCGGCATGTGCCGCAGAGTGATGCCTTCGACTTCGATGTCGCCGACCACGGTGCCCCCGAGCCGCTCGCTGATCTTCGGGTCGTGGTTGCCGGTCACCCAGATCCATTCCCGATCCTCCTGCATGATCTGCAGGATTTCGAGATCCTCGAGCGCGATGCGCCGGCAGGCCTCCTCGTCGTGCAGGCTGTCGCCGAGCGCGATCACGGTCGCGGCCTTGTAGCGGTCGATGACCTCGGCGAGGCGCCGCAGCGTCTCGCGCGTGTCGTAGGGGGGCAGGAGCTGACCGCGCGCGGCGTAGGCGGAGCCTTTCTCGAGGTGCAGGTCGGCGACGATGAGCGCGTCCTCGCTCGGCCAGTAAAGCGCGCCCGACATATCGGCGCGGAACAGCTTCCCGCAGATCGAGATGGTCTGATCCTGGTAATCGTCGAAGGCGAGCCGCTCCGGCTTCAACTCGAGCATGCGGGTTCCTCTTGTTGCGCCTCTTCGATGAGCTCGGATGCGGCCTCGCGCAACAGGTCCTCGCGCGCGCGGGCCGCCACGGCCTCCGCTCCGATCTCCAGTAGGATGGGAACCGACAGCGGCGACACGTGATCCAGGGGTTGATGCCTGATTCGTCCTTGCACGCGGCGGAGAAAATCGCCGAGCCGTGCGATGTCCAAGAGCCCTGTGGCCGCATCCGCCCACGCCGCCTCGATGAGTATGTGGCGCGGGTCATGCCGGCGCAGCACGTCGTAGACGAGGTTGGTCGACATGGCGACTTGGCGCCCCGTTTTTTCGCGCCCGCGGTGGCGGCGCTCGACGAGGCCGGCAATCAGCGCCACCTGCCGGAACGTGCGCTTCATGAGGTTTGACTCGGCGAGCCAGGCGTCGAGATCGTCGCCCAGCATGTCCTCGGCGAACAGCTGGGCGAGATCGAGACGCTTCTCTGCGATCATTTGCGACAGATCGCCGAGCCCCCACAGCGCCATGCCATAGTCGTTGGCGACGAAGCCTAGAGGTTGCGCGCCGGCGCGATCGAGCCGCCGCGTCAGCAGCATGCCGAGCGTCTGGTGCGCGAGGCGTCCCTCGAACGGGTAGGCGACGAGATAGTGGCTGGTGCGGCGCCGGAAGGTCTCGATCAGCACCTCGTCGCGCGCGGGGATCACCGAGCGGCGCTGCTGCAGCTCGAGCCATTCGGCGACCGGGAGCGGCAGCTTGGCCCAGGCGCGCTCGTCAGCCAGCATGGCGCGCACGCGCGCGGCGAGATGCGTCGAGAGCGGGAACTTGCCGCTGTTGTAGCTCGGGATGATCGGGTCGCGTGCGCTCGCCCGCGTCACGAACGCTTCCGTTTCGCTCAGGCCCTCGAAGCGCAGCACCTCGCCCGCGAGCACGAAGGCGTCGCCCGGGCGCAGCTGCTCGATGAAGTATTCGTCGACCTCGCCCAGCACCCGCCCGCCGGCGTGCGCGCCTCTTGCCCGCGCGGAGCGGCGGCCCAAAAGGCGCACCTTGATGAGGGGCGCGGCGACGATGGTGCCGGCGTTCTGCCGGTAGGCCTCGACGAAGCGCGGGTGCGCGATGCGCAAGCTTCCGTCGGGGCCGGCCTTGAGCCGCGCGAAGCGGTCGTAGGATTTGAGGGCGTAACCGCCAGTGGCCACGAAGTCGACGACCCGGTCGAAGGTCGCTCGGCTGAGCTGGGCGTAAGGCGCCGCCGAGACGGCCTCCTTGTAAAGCGCCGCCGGCTCGAACGGCCTCGCGCAAGCCGTGCCGAGCACGTGCTGGGCGAGCACGTCGAGCGCGCCGTTGCGAGATAGGACCGCGTCCTGCGCGCCGGCTTCCGCCGCGTCGAGCGCGGCGCGGCATTCGAGCACCTCGAAGCGGTTCGACGGCACCAGGATTGCGCGCGAGGGCTCTTCCAGCCGGTGGTTCGACCGTCCGATCCGCTGGATGAAGCGGCTTGCCCCCTTCGGCGCGCCGACATGAATGACGAGGTCGACGTCGCCCCAGTCGATGCCGAGGTCGAGCGTCGAGGTGGCGATGACCGCCTTCAGCGTGCCGGCCGCCATCGCCGCTTCGACCTTGCGCCGCCGGGCCATATCGAGGGAGCCGTGATGCAGCGCGATGGGCAGCTCCAGATCGTTGATGCGCCACAGCTCCTGGAACAGAAGCTCCGCCTGCATGCGCGTGTTGACGAACACCAGGCTCAGGCGGTTGCGTTCGATCGCGTCGTAGATCTCCTTGATCGCGTAGAGTGTGGTGTGGCCCGCCCAGGGGACCGGCTCGTCCAGCTCCAGGATCGAGATCGCCGGCTTGGCGCCGCCCTCGATGCGCACGAGGTCGGCCATCTCGATATATGTATCGCCGCGGTGTTGAGGCACGAGGTAGGCGCGCAACTCGGAGGGGTGCGCCACTGTCGCCGATAGACCGAAGGTCAAGAGCCCCGGCGCGAGCGTGCGCAGCCGCGCGATATCGAGCGCCAAGAGATCGCCGCGCTTGGTCGGGCTCAGCGCATGCAATTCGTCGAGGATGATGGTGTCGAGGTCGGCGAACAGGTGCCCGCAATCGGAATGGCTCAAGAGCAGGGCCAGCTGCTCGGGTGTCGTCATGAGGATGTCGGGCGGGCGCGTACGCTGGCGTTGCCGCCGGCTGACGGGCGTATCGCCCGTGCGTGTCTCGGTGCGGATCGGCAACCCCATTTCCGCGATCGGCACCGTCAGGTTGCGCGCGACGTCCACGGCCAGCGCCTTCAAGGGCGAAATGTAAAGGGTATGCAGGCCGGCGCCCTTCCTCTCGCTCCGGCGCCGGGTGAGGCTCACGAGGCTCGGCAGAAAGCCGGCGAGCGTCTTGCCGGCGCCGGTGGGCGCGATGAGCAGCGTCGAGCGGTGCTCCTCCGCCGCCTCGAGCAGCGCGAGCTGGTGCGGGCGTGGCCGCCAGCCCCGTTCGGCGAACCAGCGCGCGAACGGCTTCGGCAGGGCAGGCTCAGCCGGCCGGCCGGCGCGCGCGGGGGCAGCACGGGCTTCCCCCGACGGATTCCCCACCAACTCCTGCCTGCGGAGGCTGCGCACGTGCACTCCTCTTCTGTCGAAACCGGCCGCCGCCTATGCTATGGCGCTCGGCGCGAGGCTCAAAGTATGCCGCGCCCGGCATGATCAAGGCGAGGAGCAAGAAGACATGGACATCAAAACGTTCCTGGGCGGCAGCCCCATGGGGGTTCTCGTCCGCTTGCTCGTGCTTTCGCTGGTTGTTGGCGTCATTCTCTCCGCGCTTGGCATCACGCCTCAGAACTTCTTTTTCCAGATCAACGTGCTGTTGCAGCGGATCTACGACCTCGGCTTCGGCGCCTTCCAGTCGATCGTCGAGTATCTCGTGCTGGGCGCTATGGTGGTCGTGCCTATCTGGCTGATCGCGCGCCTGCTCAAGACGGCGCGGCGCCCCGATGGGACGTCGTGACGGGGCGCCGACCCCGCGTCGCTACTCGTCGAGCGCCTCTTCTGCCCACGTCTCGGCGTCGAGGCCGATGAGGTCCGAGATCGCGCTCGCCCTCGCGGTCCGCACGGCTTCGGTCAGGTGCTCCTTGATGCGTCCGATCAGCCCCGGGCCCTGATAGATCAGCCCCGTGTAGAGCTGGATCAGCGTCGCGCCCGCCCGGATCTTGGCGAGCGCGGCCGCGCCGCTGTCGATGCCGCCGATGCCGATGAGCGGTATCTTTCCGCCCGTCGCCCGGAAAACGCGCGCGAGCATCGCGGTCGAGCGGTGGAACAGCGGCCGCCCTGAAAGGCCGCCCGCCTCCCGCGCCGCCGGATCGGCAAGGCCGGTGCGGGAGAGCGTTGTGTTCGACACGGCAATACCTTCGACGCAACGCGCTGCGAGCCGCTCGACAATTGCGGCAAGATCCTCTTCGGCAATGTCGGGCGACAGCTTGACGACTATGGGGCGCCTGGGCCTGCCATGTTCGGCGAGGCGCGCGCGAGCCGCCATCAGACGGGACAGCAGCGCATCGAGCGCGTCGGGCGCCTGTAAGTCGCGCAAGCCCGGCGTGTTGGGCGAGGAAATGTTGACGGTGAAGTAGCTTGCGACGTCATAGAACGTCTCGATGCCCCGCACGTAATCGGCGATGCGGTCCTCGCTGTCCTTGTTGGCGCCGATGTTCACGCCGATCACGCCGCCCGTCGCGAGACGGCCGCGCAGCCGCTCGAGCGCCGCCTGATGGCCGCCGTTGTTGAAGCCCAGCCGATTTATGACAGCCTGATCCCGGGGCAGGCGGAAAATGCGCGGCCGGGGGTTGCCTCCTTGCGGGCGCGGCGTCACCGTGCCGACCTCGGCGAGACCGCAGCCGAGGCCGAGCACGGCGTCGGGCACGCGTGCGTTTTTGTCGAAGCCGGCGGCGATGCCGATGGGGTTCGGAAGCGTCAGGCCGGCAAAGCGCGAGGCGAGACTCGGATGATCCGGCAGCGAGCGCGGAAAAAGCCCGAGCTCCAAGGACTTGAGCGTCGCCTCGTGCGCCTGCTCCGGCGGCATCAGCGACAGCAGCGGCGGGGCGAGATCGAAAATCCTGTTCAGCATTGCCCCACGTCCTGCGGCAGGACGTGCGTGCCGTTCGCATCGAGTTCGAGCGGAAAGGCCGCGCGCACGGCCGCGGCCGGCAGGCTCGCGTAAAGATGCGGAAAGAAATCCTGCCCGCGCGAGCGCTCCCACCGCAAGTCGTCGCCGAGCGCCGCAGCACTAATCTCGATCAGCATGAGATCCGTTCGCGCCTTGAAGTGTTTGGCAAGTGTGGCCGCGAGCTGGTGTGCCGCTGATAGGTGGATGAAGCCGTCACGCTCGTCATCGGCCGAAGCCGAGAGCGTGCCCGTCGCGCGTGCGCATTCCCAGGCCGCGCGCGTCGTGACTTTGAAAACCTGCTGAGACTCTCGCGGGTTCATCGCCGCTCCACCGCAGATGATTGGACGACCGGAGCGGCGCGCGCCGCATCCGGAGGCCCGACTGTCTCGCCGAGCTTGTCACATTTGGTCAACACAGGGCGCGGTTTGTTCCCCGCGCATGTGACGATTTCCGACAAGATGTCTGTCACGGTCCATCCGGTCATGATAGCTTCACATGGGGCTCGGGGGCCGGGCGCGTACAGCGACGCGTCGCAGGCAACACGAAAAAGAAGTTCGATGTTCTCTGGTTTGCCAACAGCGTCCCTGACTGTCACTGATCTGTTCTCGCTTCCCTTCCACTATTCGGTCCCCAGTTATCAGAGGCCGTACTCGTGGACCACTGAGGAAGCGGGGCAGCTGCTTGAGGACATCCTCGGGGCTGCGGGCTTGGCCGGCCCGGAGGCGGCGGAGCCCGACTACTTCTTGGGAGCAATCCTCCTGCTCGACGGCGCCGGCGGCGACCTGCCCAAGCCGCGCGACCGCGAGCCGCGCTTGTTCGAGATCGTGGACGGGCAACAGCGCCTGGTGACGCTGGCCGTGATGGCCGCGGTGCTGCGCGATCTGGGCACTGAGAGATGGCGGTGGAGCGGACGCAACCGCCTCGACCAGCTCGTTGCCGCCGATAGTGCCGCGACGAAGCAGAGGGGTGCGCGCTTCCGCATCGAGCTGCGCACCAGAGAGCAGGACCTCTTGGAGACTTACGTTCAAACACGCGGGTCGTGCAAAACGGTGCCGGTGCTCGAGGACCCCAGCGAATCGGAGGAAAACCTCTACGCCGTCCGCGAGCATTTCATGCGCACGCTGTCCGCGTTCGATGAAGCCGACCGCCGGCGTCTTGCCGACTATCTGTGTGAGCAATGCCACTTCGTCGTCGTTCTGACGCGCGACATCGACCGCGCCCACCGGCTGTTCACGGTGCTCAACGAGCGCGGGCGCGCCCTGCAGCGCAACGACATCCTCAAGGCGGAGCTCCTAAAGAGCGTCACGCCAGAGCGCGCTGGCGAAGCTCTCGATCAATGGGAGCGCGGGTCCGATCTCCTGGGCAAGAACTTCGAGACGTTTTTCAGCCATCTGTTCAACATCTACGGGACCAGTGAGAAGAAGATCATCGCGGGAATCCGCCGCACGGTGCAGGAGACCGGCGGCCCTGAGCGCTTCCTCAAGGACGTGTTCACGCCGCTCGCACACGCTTATCACTGCGTGCGCTGCGCCGACGACGTCGACCTGAGCATCGACGCCGAGGCGCGCCGCCACCTCGTCTACCTGGGACGCCTGCCCGACGGCGATTGGGCGCCGGCGGCGATGCTCGCGCTGCAGAACTACACGGACGATCCCGAGCGCGGCAATCTGCTGTTGAGAGAGATCGACCGGTTCGCCCACCTCCTGCGTCTGTTGTGCACGGGCACGAGCAAGCGGGTGCGCCGCTTCGGGCACGTGATGGATCTCATCAAGTCGAAGGCGCCGATCACACCGGGTGAGGGGCCCTTCAAGATCTCGCGCGACGAGATCCGCAACATCGCCTACCACCTGCGGACCTTCTACAAGCGCGACCAGCCGGTCTGCAAACTCCTGCTGCTGCGTCTCAACGACGAGATCGCCCGCAGCGTCACCCTGCTCGAGCCCAAGGACTACAGCATCGAGCACGTGCTGCCGCTGCGTCCCGGGGCCAAGAGCGAGTGGCGGCGCTGGTTCCCCGACGCGGAGGAGCGCGAGGCCTGCACCGAGAGCCTCGGCAATCTCGTCGTCGTGACCCAGAAGCAGAACGAGAAGGCCCGCAACAAGGAGTTCGCGCGCAAGCGCGAGATTTATCGCGGCTTCGACGACACGCCGGTGCTTCCCATCACCCGCGATGCGGTCGAGGCGACCGTCTGGCGCGCTGCCGAGATCCGCGCGCGCGAGGCAAGGCTCATGGAGCTCATCCGCGATACCTGGGGCATCGATTTGCCGGGTACGCAGATACGTAGCGAGCAGTCGGACCGCATGCCCTTGCGCAGCGACGTCGCCTGAGCGCAGCGAGCGGGAAAATGCTGCTTACGCAGCGTTCGTGAACTCGCCCTTCAAGGCTTTGTCGATCAGCGCGCGCGTTTCCGCCACGCCATAGAGCTCGATGAAGCTACCGAAGCGCGGGCCCCGGCTTTCGCCGAGCAAGATCTCGTAAATGGAGCTGAACCACGCGCTGGAGACGCCGGGCTTTTCCGCTGTCGCGCCCTTGGCCTTGAAATCCTGATAGCGCGGGACCGAGCGTCCGACGTCGTAGAGGATTCTCTGAAGCTCGTCCGCGCTGGCTCCCGGTCCAACTTTGCCGAGGGCCGTGTACAGCTCGGCAAGGGCGCCCCTCTCGACCTCGTCCG
>Ga0187819_10001319_pt1 | contig 12787 bp, 8 predicted proteins | sample NC_wetland_sal_i_15_FD_132411 | JGI IMG/M metagenome (GOLD analysis project Ga0187819, IMG submission 132411) | Wetland sediment microbial communities from Neuse River Estuary, North Carolina, USA - SO4_4 | ecosystem: Environmental > Aquatic > Freshwater > Wetlands > Sediment | place: USA: North... | reverse complement strand
TGGGCCAGTTCGAGCGGACGCTCATCATCGCCGACCGCGGCGCCAAGGTCCACTATATTGAAGGGTGCACTGCGCCCATCTACTCCACCGACTCGCTGCACGCGGCGGTCGTCGAGGTCATCGCCGAGCCGTACGCGAAGGTCCGCTACACGACCGTGCAGAACTGGTCGAAGAACGTGTACAACCTCGTGACCAAGCGCGCCATCGCCGAGGAGGGTGCGCTCGTCGAGTGGGTCGACGGGAACATGGGTTCCAAGATCACGATGAAGTATCCGTCGGTTTTCCTCAAGGGTCGCGGGTCCCGCGCTGACATTCTATCGGTCGCGTTCGCCTCCCAGGGTCAGATCATCGATTCGGGGGCGAAGGCGGTCCATCTGGCGCCGGACACGTCGAGCAAGATCATCTCCAAGTCGATCGCCATCCGCGGGGGCCAGACGAGCTACCGGGGCCTGCTCCGTGTCGCCAAGGGGGCAAGCGGCGTCAAGGCCGCCGTCCGCTGCGACGCGTTGCTCCCCGACGAGCTGGGCCGCTCCGACACGTATCCGTACAACGAGATCCACGAAGAGGACGCGACGATCACCCACGAGGCGGTGGTCGGGAAGATCGGCGAGGAGCAGATCTTCTACCTGATGAGCCGGGGGCTCAACGAGAACGACGCGATCCACCTGATCCTGATGGGCTTCCTCGCGGAGTTCGCGAAGGAGCTCCCGATGGACTACGCCCTTGAGCTCAACCGGCTGATCCAGCTCGAGATGACCGGCGCCGTCGGCTGAGCCGGCCTTACCGCAGCTTCGTGTCGAAGCGCCACTCGTCGCCGCTCTCGACGCCGAGGAGTTCCAGGGCCGGCAGCGCCGGGTAGCCGCCGTCGGCCCAGGCGACCTGGCGACCCTCCCAGCGCGTCGTGAGATGGGGGTACAGGTAATCGCGGAGGCCCACGATGGGGGCGCGGTCGAAGACGTACGAGAGGAACCCTTCGCTGATCATCCGGACGGCCTGCTGGCGGGGAATCGCCCGGGACTCCAGGTAGAACACCCGTTCCGGGTCGACGGGAGCCACCGAGGAGGAATGGGTCGCCTTGACGTCACGGCAAAGGATCTCGAGCACCGGGATCGTGTCCGAGCGTGCCCCCTTCGAAAGCAGCATGGCATGCTCGGAAAGATAGCTGATCGTCTTGCGTGCTTCCTTCTCCATTCGGGCCATGCCCCGGCTGACGCCGCGCGATTCGTCGCGGAAGACGCCTCGCGTGATCGATTGACCGTGGGTGTCGGTGCCGATGTGGGTGATCTGGACGTAGCTATCGTAAGCCTGTTGATTGTCGCCGTAGAACGACTGGAGGTCGCTCAGGTCTCCTCCGTTCCCGACGATCTCCGAGTAGTTCCGAGTGCGCGTCCGGAACCCGCCGTAGGCCGCCGATACCCAGGCCAGCTGCGAGCTTGGCCCGACGGTGGCGCTGCGGGAGTAGGACGAGACGACCTTTTCGTCCGGGGCATGGACCGACAGGAAGGCCATTCGGGCCGACTCATCGGTCTCCGCGCGGACCATGGAGCCGTAGTAGCGCTGCCCGGAGGCGTCCCCGGTGCTGTACACCTCCTCCGATACGATGACCCGGCTCTGAGCGCCGGCGTGGATGTGCCGCCGGACCGCGAGCGCTTCATGGGACCGGGACAGGACCGTAAGGTCTTGCACGCGGACAGGGAGGGCGCACCGGGCCGGCACGTCGACCTCAAGACCCCGGTTCAGGAACGCCGTGCTCAGGGCCTCGAATTTATCGATGCGCTTTCCCTTGACGTCGACCCCACGAAGGAAAGTCGAGACGGCCTCGTCCCCCGCCCGAAGAATGTGAGGGAGCGTCCGAACCTGGACGCCCGCGGCGCGGAACTCCTCTGGGATCTCCGCACGCGAGCCCGACCCATCGTGGACGACGCGGATGACATGGGGTGGCAACGGAGGGAGGCCCACTGGGGCTCCGCCGGAGCTCGGAGAGACATCCGTCAGGTCGGCGCCGCGGAAGTAGGCGTACTTGCGATAGAGCGGGTCGGGTTCGACTGGTAGCTGAAGGAACGCCTCGAAGGCGGTCTTGCGAAGGGTCGCGAACTCCGGTGGGTCTCCGAGTTCTTTCGACAGCCCGGCGACCTGCGCCTCATCGAACCAACGCCCATATGCCGGGGCCGAGGCTTCCATCGAATATACGCACAGATTCGTGTTTATAACTTGAACGGGACGAGCGCGGATGGGTCCCTCGGGCAGAGAGATTTAGGAAAGGGCATGAAGGGGTTAACGGGGCCAGCGGGGGGGAACCGCCGGCCCCTGGGTTCAGCGTGCTGTTGTTCTGATTCGCCTCGCTTACCACAGGTTCCCTAGAGGGTCCGATGGTTGCTGGGGGGGTGTGCGCGGGGGCGGCGCGATCTGCCCCGCGGCGCCTGCCGGTACCCGGGTCGTGGTGTTCGGGACGCGCAGAGGCGGGGGCGCCTTGGGGCGCCGGCCGACTGCGACGCCGAGCACCGCGACCAGAGCCACGACACCAACGGACAGCGCGACGAGCTGGAGCAAGGTGGTGTGGAACGGACCGATCTGCTTGTCCCAAATGCTCGACGGCGGGGCGCAGGTCCCGCCCTTGACGAGGCTCGCGGCGCAGGACTGCGCGGCGGCCACTGTCATCGGCTGGGCCTGGATAGCGCCACCTGAGGTGGAGGTGGCCGCGGGGGCGAGCGAGGTGCTCGGCACGGCGCCGGCGGCCGTGGGCGCAAAGTTCGTAGCGGCTGCCGCGACTCCGAAGTGCGAGCTGCCCGAGTCGTAGTCGACCGCGCTCGTTGAAGCGAGCGGTGCGAAGCCGAGGCTCCGGCCGCCGAGCGCGTTGGGGTCCGCGCTGAAGACGTTCCCCATGTGGGGAAGCACGAGCACGCCATCATACACGTCGAACGGGCCCGAAAGCGCCAGCAGGATCACGTGGGTGTGCTCCCCGTTTTTGAGGGAGAGGTCCTGTACGTACGCTCCCGTCAGATCGACGGTTCCGCTCGCCGAGATGGCCCCGCTGGGGCTGCCACTGGCCTGGGTGTGGGGTCCGACGAACTGCCACGACAGGGCATAGCTGCCCATCAGGTCGAACGCGGAGGTGCTGTTCCAGGTCTCGCCCAGCGTCAGGGTATGGGGAATCAAGCCGAGTTCGGGATCGAAATAGACCTGAGCTTGTGCGGTTCCCGTGACGTTGAACCACCAATTGGTCACGGGGTCCTTCGCCCCGGTGACCGTCAGCTTGGAGTGGAGTGCGTCTTGGACCGCGCCCGAGCCGTTAAGGAAGCCGAGAGCCGAGACCGGACCGGTGCTCGGACTATTCTCATACACGGTTCCTTCCCGCGTGAAGTTCCCGAAGGCAGTAGCGGCCTCGCTGGCGCTCGCGGTGTAGTTTCCTGTCCAGGTAGGGGACGAGCAGCTTGGTGTGCAGAGGTTCACGTAGAGTTCCGCGCCGGCGGTGCGCTGCGCTTCGATCTGGAATCCCGAGTTCGTCGAGTTGTTGGTTTGGGTGAAGACGACCGTCCAGCCGTAGAAGGCATGGTATTGGAGCTCGAACCCATTCCCGTTGGATCCGGTCACGGTGATGTCACCGGTGATCGTCTTGGTCCCGCCGTACGCCCATGTCTGGACGGGCGAGTTCAAGGCGGGTGCAACGGCGGACGCGACCCCGCTCGAAGCCGTGGGCGCGGCGACCGGAGAAGCGAGGACCGGTAATGCGAGGAGCATCACCAAGGTAACGGCCACTACGGTCACCGCTCCCAGGACGGGAAGTGTTCGGGCCTTGTGGGGCGCGAGCGTTGTGTCGGACATGTTCTTGTCTTTCCTCCTGCGACCCTTCGGGGCCGTGGCGAGAAGATTGACGCCGATAGGCTTACATCAAGAAATGTCCAACCCGGAGTCGCCCTGATTGGACTCGACGTCACGGAGCAGGAGAGACGGAGACGTTCCATGCGGGGACTGACCGACGCCGAGGCCCGCCTCATCCGGGCCCTTTTGGCGGCGCCCGGGGACACCGAGCGGGAGTTCCTCGAAGAGACGAAGCTCCCCCGGTCGACCTATCATGCCGTCCGGAAGCGGGTCTACGACGAAGGCTGGTTGCGGATACGGTTCGTCCCCCATCCCACCTGCTTCGAGCTCCCGTTCGTCACGATCGCGGTGGGCCACCCGTTCGCCGACAGCTCGGTCGAGTTGATGGAACGCTGGAGCCGGCCGGAGTCGAACGTGGTCCTGTGGGGAGGCTCCGGCCTGGTCTTCGCCATCTATCTTCACCACCACCGGGACGAGGCGCGTCGGTTGTCGGCCGGCCTCGTGGACGACGCGACGCGGCCCCGGAGCTTCTTCCTTACCACGGGGACCGGAGTCGACACCCTCCCGGTCTACTTCGACTTCGAAGGGGTCTGGTCGCACCTGGCGGGGATCCCTGGCAGCTCACAGTACCCCCGGCCGCTCACCCCTCCCCTCCTGCCCGGTAGTCACGCGCCGACCGGGCCGCCCTCGCCGGGGCTCTGCCGGGCGGCCCGGAACCTCATCCTGCGTCCCATCGTGGCCGACCACGAGGGCCGCTCGGGACACTTCCTGGGCCTGCTCGGCTTGACCCGTCCCGAGCATCGGTTGCTCGACGACGGCTGGGTCTTCCGTCGGGTGTTGCCGGACTTCGGCACTCTCCCTCCTTACCAAGACCGGAGGGCGGACCAAGTCGTGTTCGTTCGGGGCGAGCTTCTCGAGGGGAAAGCACCGGCCGAGTTGTTGAAGGCACTGACCGAGAAGTGCCGGGTCTACCCCTTCCTGCTCGCCCATGACAACGCCAGCGTGGTCGTGGGCACCGTCGGCCAATCCGGGCCCGCCCCCCTGGGAGGGAACGGAGATCGGCCCTCTGTCCTGGGCACCCTCCAGGAGTACCTTCGTCGGATCGAGGTAGACTCCGAATGGATCGCCGGTCTCACCCCCGTGGTGGACCATCGGTACGACCGCGTTCTGACAGAGGCGCCGACCAAGCCCTCCGGGTCTCGATAGAGGCGCTCGCCTCCGCGTCGGCCGGTTCTTATAAGGCGACCGGAGTTCCATCGTCGGCGCCGAGAGGGGGGTCGATTCCATGGCTTACGACATGTACCAGGAACGGATTCTGCAGCATTATCGGACCCCCAAGAACTTCGGCCAGCTAGACCATCCGGACTTTTCCGGGGAAGAGAGTAATCCGTTGTGCGGCGACCACATCCGGGTGGACATCCGGCTCGACCCCACGAAAGAGAAGGTCGCGGAGATCCGATTCTCGGGCGACGGCTGCGCGATCTCGATGGCGAGCGCATCGATGCTGACGCAGAAGCTCGCGGGCCAGCCGCTCTCGGTCGTCGAAAAGGTCACGCGGGACGACGTCCTCCAGCTCGTGGCGATTCCGTTGTCTCCCGTCCGCGTGAAGTGCGCGCTCACGGGGTTCGCCGCGCTCGGCCGAGCCCTCCACAGCACGCCGGCCCCGGCGGAGCCCGCCCAGGCCTGAATCGTGACGGCGTCGGCGAGCATTCAGGTCGACTCCGACACGTGCGTCCTCTGCGGGCTGTGCACCGGCGTCTGCCCGCCCAACGCCCTGGAACTCACACCCACGCAGCTTCGCGTGCTCACGAACTGCACCGGATGCGGCTGGTGTATTCCCTACTGCCCCGTGGGAGCGTTGTCCGGCGGCCGCGGCATCCCCAGGAGACGAGGTCGCCGTGGTTGAGCGGGTCGCTCCGACCTCGCATCCGCGCCCCCCGGCCGCCGACGTCCCCCGCGTCCTGCTGGTCGACCCATACGTCGCCCGGGAAGATCCGATGGAGCGCAAGTTCGTCGAGCTCTATCCGTCGCTCGGCATCCTGACGCTCTCCGCCTGGCTCCGGGGTCATGGCATCCGGGTGGAGGTGACGGACCTCACGTTCGCCCGGAACGCCGAGCCGGTAACGCATCACATCCGGAAGTTCCGTCCCCACTTGGTCGGCGTCCACACGAAAACGCTCACCATGCCGCGGGCGATCGAGATCGCCGCGCGGGCCCGAGCGGAGGGGGTGACGGTACTGGCCGGGGGCCCGGACTCGGCCACGCGACCGGACAAATACCTCGACGCGGGCTTTGACGCCGTCGTCCCGAGCGAGGGCGAGGCGACCCTGGTGGAGGCAGCGATCCGGGTGCGAGATGAAAAATCGCTCGCGGGTTGCCACGGCACGATCGTCCGGACGGACGGTCGCACGGTCCGGGGGTCTCCCCGTCCCTTCCTCCGGAACTTGGATGAACTGCCGCTACCGGCATGGGACCTGATCGACATGGAAGCGTACCTGTCGACGTGGCGGGAGCGCACCGGCGAACGGCGGGCCGCCGTTCTCACCTCCCGGGGGTGCCCGTTCGACTGTTCCTGGTGCTCGAAGCCGACGTTCGGCCGGACGTACCGACAGCAATCGGTCGACCGCGTCCTCGCTGAGCTCCGCGCGCTGCACGACCGGTACGGGGTCGATTACGTCCGATTCTGCGACGACGTATTCGGCGTCGACCGGCGCTGGCTCGAGGAGCTCCTGGACCGGATGATCTCCGACGGGCCGCACCTCCGGTTCGAGTGCCTCGCCCGCGTCGACCTCCTCAAGACCGACCTCTTGGACCGAATGAAATCGGCGGGACTCCAGCGCGTGTACCTCGGCGTGGAATCGGGCAGCCAGAAGATGCTCGACGCGATGACCCGGGGAACGCGGCTCGCCCAGATCGAACGGGTCGCGGCGAGCCTGCGCGCCCACCAGGTCCGCCAGTTCTGGTTCCTGATGCTGGGCTACCCCGGCGAGACGCTCGACGACATCGAAGCGACGCTCCAGCTCTTCCGGCGGTTCTCACCGGAGGAGTACTCGGTCTCCATTGCCGTGCCGGTGCCCGGCACCCGGTTCTACGACGCGGTCAAGGACCGACTCCGGGGACGGGCCCGTGCCACGCAAGGATCCGGCGGCGCGTCCCTTCTCTACGAAGCAACGTACCCGGAGATGATGTACCGTTGGCAACAGGTCCGGTTCGCGTGGGAGGCTCGGCTCCGCCGCATCCGGGAGCGGTTCTCCCCCGGGGTAGCGGACCGACTGTCCCGGGCCGTGGACGAGCTCAACGAGCGGGTGGCGAAACCGTTGCTCCTCGGGCGACCGGCCGGCGGCGGCCGCGCGGAGACGAGGGCAGCCGATGCGACGCTCCCGATGGTCACCGATGGCCCCCCGAACAAAGGCCCCTCGGCGTGACGCCCGATGTCGGTCCGGGAGTTCGCGAGCGGAGACGGTCAAACCGCCCGGCGCCTCTGGAATGACCTCGGCGGCTGGTACCGGAATACCTCGCCCACCGCCGACGGGGACGTCGACCGAGCGATCGGGCGCCTGCTCCGACAGTCGATCAGCGGGCGTCGCCCGCGCCGGGGAGAACCGGCGGAAGGCGGGTGGATCGCTGAATCCCAGGGCTCGCCCGTAGGCTGGCTTTACGCGAGGGCCGACCCGGAGCAGAATTACATCGTCCCGCTGGTTCCGCCGGAGGACACGAGCGGCGCCGTGGAGGCCCTGCTCGTCCCCGCGCGGGAATGGTTTCGCCATCAGGCCGCCAGCCACTTCGTGGTCGACGTGCCCGAGGGCCGGGCCGACCTCCGGTCGGTCGCGCAGCGGGGCGGTCGCGTCCTATGGCACCGGGGCGTCTTGGACCGGGACGTGAGCCCCCTTCCCTCCACCTCGGCGGTGCCCGTAGCGGTCCGCGGGTTCCGCCGGTCCGACCTCTCGGCGGCTCAGACCCTTTTCGCGATTCGCCACCCGGAGAAGCCCCCGCCCCCGATCCCCGTTGCGTTCCTTGAGCTGCGCGGAAGCTGGATGCGGGATCCGGCGTGGGAGATCCAGCGCGCGATCTGGATCGCCGGGCCTCGACGGGGCCTCCTCGGAGTGGCCGGTGGGACCCATCGGCCTCGGGCCCCGATCGGTTTCCTGGGTCCGTGGGTACTCGCCGAGGCGGCGAGTCCGCCGGTCGCGACCGAGCTCCTCGAGGCTGTTCTTTCCTGGCTACAGGGCGTCGGGGCCGAACGGGTTCGGACGACGATCCCCACGCCCCCCGGGGACGACGCGCAGGCCCTCCTGCGCTCCGGGTTCTCCACGATGGCCGAGAGCGACTTGTTCGAGCTCAAGAGCTGACGCGCGCCCGGGTCACCCGGGGGTTCGGCCGTGGGCCGGACAGGGCCGCTTCAACCGGCAGTAGCGGCATTTTTCCGGTTTCACCGGAGGGATAGGCTTCTGCAGCCGACCGTACTTGCGACGGGGCACGTTGGCTCGAGACGGGCAGACGGAGGAGCGCTTGAGCGCTTCGGCACCTCCCCTCCGATATCGAGTTCGAGGAGACCTTTTGAACCAACTTGGCCGTGATGCACCGTGCCCCGTATTCCGGGGGCGGCAACGCCCGAAGGCACCGGTCGGTTCGCGTCCCGGGCCACCCAAAGGCACGGGGTGCCCGCCGCGCACTTCCGGACCGCGCCCGGCGGCCTACGCCTGTCGTCGATCGGGCTCGGCACGTACATCGGCCCTCCGGACCGCGTGACGGATGAAGCCGTCGAACAGGCCACGCAGGTCTGCCTGGAGTCGGGCCGCATCAACGTGCTCGACACGGCGATCAACTACCGATACCAACGCGCCGAGCGGTCGATCGGCCGAGGGCTCGCCCGTGCCCTCGAACGGAGGCCCCTCCAACGGGACGAGGTCTTCGTGTCCACCAAGTGTGGCTATCTTGCGCCGGATGGCGAATCCAGGATCGCCCGGGACCGGTGGGTGGAGACGGAGCTCGTCGCAAAGGATCTCCTCGACCCGGCGGACATCGTCGACGACTGCCACGCGATGAGCGTCTCGTACCTGCGGGACCAGATCGAACGGAGCCGGACCAATCTCGGGCTCGAGACGATCGACCTCTTGTACCTCCACAACGCGCCGGACGCTCAGCTGCCCGTGGTCGGACATGAGGAGTTCGTCCGGCGTCTGTCCGAAGCGTTCGGTCTGCTCGAGGAGCTCCGCGCGTCGGGGCGGCTGGGCGCCTATGGGCTCGCGACGTGGGACTGCCTCCGAAGCCCCCGAGGGTCGGCGGGTTACTTCTCGCTGGATGAGGCGGTCGTCGTCGCGCGCTCCGTGGCCGGCGACACCCATGGCTTCCGGTTCATCCAATTCCCGTTCAGCGTGGGGATGCCGGAAGCCGCGGTTCAACGGAACCAGTCCGTGAAGGGCGAGAAGCTCACCCTCTTCGAGGCGGCTCAGCGGCTGGGCCTCGGGTGTTTCACGAGCGTCCCGCTCTTGCAGGGCCAGCTGGCGCGCGTGGGCCCTGTGGCGGACGGCCTGTCGGCGGCGCAGACCGCGATCCAGTTCGCTCGGTCCGCTCCGGGGACGATTGGCCCCCTCGTGGGGCAAAAGGACCCCAGCCACCTCTCGGAGAACCTCCAGCTCGCCGACCGGGCGCCGTGGGATCGCCGAGAGTTCCAGACCTATCTGGCCTGAGCGGACCGATCGCCGGCTTCGGCGGCCTCCAGGTCGGAGAGTCGTCGGATCTTTCGACCGCGCGTCGGCGCCTTGGGTTTCGCGGCCGGCTCCTCGGCGGGCCCGCCGACGGCCGGGGGCGCCTCGGAGACCTGGTCGACCTCTTCGATGATAGAGACCCCTCCCTTCTTCCGGACCCGAACCACCCGGTCCGCAATCCCCTCCAGTTGGCGCTCGTGCGAGACCAGGATCACCTGCGGGAGGCCCAGCCCCTCGAGCAGGTCCCCCATCCGAAGGGTCTGCTCCTGGGAGAATCCCTCCGTCGGCTCGTCGAGAATGAGCGTCTCCAGCGTCAGCCGCCCCGCATCCCGGACCGTACGCCCCAGCGCCAATCGGTACGCGAGAGCGAGCGCCGTACGTTCGCCGCCGCTGAGCGCCTCCGCCGGCGTCGGCTGGCCGGCGATGTCGACCCACGGCGCGAAGGTTTCGTCGACGCGGGCGCTCAAGGAGGGATCCTCGACGAGGGCGGCGAAGTACTGCGCGAACCGACGCTCGAATTGGAGACGCCCCTGCTGAAGTCGTCGCCGCTCGAGCTCGAGCATCGCGTTCCGGAAATCCTTGTCGATCCAGCTGGCTAGGTCGCCCAGATGACTGGCCTGCCGTTCGAGGCTCTCCCGCTCGTGAAGCCGGCGCGCGAGGTCGTCGAGACGGGCCGACGCTTCGGCCAGTTTGCCCTGCGGGCCGCTCGCCTCTCGCAGTGCACCCTCGAGGTATCCGCCGAGCTCGTCGACCCGAAGCCGCGCCGCGTTCCATCTCCCTTCGAGGTCGGGGGCTGTCCGTAAGCGACCGCGGCCCTCCTCGATCTGACGCAGAAGATCTGTCCTTCGCGCCGTTCGCTCGGTGGCCGCCCGTCCTCGGAGCTCGATCTCGACCTGGACCTCCGGGATCTGCCGTTCGAGCGCGGCCACGCGCTCCCTCCTCGCCGCAGCGGCTCGACCGCGCTCCTCCGTCTGGACGAGTTCGCGATCGACGAGGGCTAACTCTTCACGCACACGTTCCACCTCCTCCAGCCGGCCGGTCAGCGCGCGTCGACGGGTCTCCAGGGTCGAGCGCTCCTCGCCGAGTTGCGTCCTCAGGCCGTCTTCCTCCGCACCGGCGACCTGCAGCGCCGTCTCGCGCTGCCGGAGGTCGGCGCGGCGCAGCTCGAGCTGGTCCCACCGGTCGTGCAGCCGGTCGTACTCGAGACGCGCGAGCGCGCTCGCCTCCGCGGCCCGCACCCTCTGTGAGGCCGCGTCCAGCTTCCGCTGAAGCCCGACGACGAGCGCCTCCTGCTCCAACCGGTGCGATTCGAATTCGGACGCCTTGACCGCACGATGGCAACGCGGGCATACGCCCTCCTCAACGATCTCGGCCAGCTCCCGAAGCTCCACGGCGGCCGTTGCGAGTTGGCGGTCCAAGCCGCGTCGCCCCTCCTCGAGCTCGTTCCGTTCGACCGCGAGCTGGAGTTGCGTCCGGCTATCCGGAGCCCGTGGTTCCTCGACCGGCTCCATCGCTTCGAGGCGCGCTTGCTCCGCGCGCACCTTCATCAGCTGTTGGAGGGTCACCTTGTGACGGGCCGTCAGTTCCCGCTCTCGGTCGTTCCACCGGGTGAGTTGCTCGTCGACCCCGGACGCTTGGCCGCGGAGCCCCTCGAGGCCGGTCAATCGATGGATGAGCTGCTCTCGTTGGATGCGCAGGGGCTCCAACGCGTGGGGTGCCTCTTCGCCCGGGGGGGCCGTAACGGACTCGAGCGTGCGATCTGCCTCGAGTCGAGCGAGATGCTCCCGCGCCGTCTCTTGAGCCGCGAGGTCCTGCTCGATGCTCCGATTCAGCTCCTCGGACAGTCGTTCCTGGTGCGCGACAGCTTCGCGTGCGGACTCGAACGCGCGGCGTTCAAGCTCGACCCGCTCGAGCGTGGCGCGAGCCTGAGCCAGTTCCTCGCGCAGGCCCAGCTCGCGCGCGTCCAGCGCGGCCAGCTGCTGCCGCGCGGTCGCCTCCGCGTGTCGCCACTCGACCGCCTCGTCCTCTACGCCCCGGTGTCGCGCGCCCTGTTCGGCCAGGCCGGCGGCACGCTCCTGGAGGGAACGGGCCAGGCCCCGTGCGTTCTCCCCGGCGAGCCGGTACTGCTCGACCCCGAGGGCTTTCCGGACCGTCTCCATCCGCGCGTCGACATCGGGCTCGAGGACGTCCCGCATCCGTTCCTGGGCCAGATAGACGGCCCACCGCCACACGTCGGAATGGGCACGCGGGTTGGGGTTGTCCGGAAAACCGAGCAGCTCGATGGTCCGGCGTCGTAGCTCGGTGGCCGAGTAGGCCCGTCGCTGCCCGTCCTCCGCGAGAGAATTCTCCGTAGGCTCGAAGGTATCCCGTCCCTTCCGCGCCCGCCGTACGAAACGGCGGCGCAGCTCCCATCGGTGCGTCCCGTCAGTGAGGGTCAGCGTGACCTCGGCGTCCTTGGCGCCGTGACGGACCAGGTAGCCAGGGTCAACTTCGGCGAAGCCGAAGAGGGCCATCTCCATCGCGTAGAGGAGCGACGTCTTGCCCGAGCCGATATCCCCCGTGAGCAGCGTCGTGCCTGGACCGAGCTGAAGGTCGGCGGTCCGATAGCTCCGGAGATTCCGGAGCCCCACGTGGGCGATCTGCATCGTCACTCGGGACCGGCCTCCGGTTCACGCCGGCGGATCCCGAGCACCCGGAGGCCGGCGTTCACCCGGCCGGTTCGGTAGTCCTCCTTGGCCTCGCCATCGCCGGGAGGTGTCCCGAGTTCGCGCACTAGGTCTCGGACCCGGCGGGTCGCGGCCTCCGGCGTCAGTCCGGGGAGAGGCAGGGGGGCCAGCGCCCCGAGGGTCACTAGAACTTGGTCCTCGAGTTGAGCCTCGGTTTCCGGCACGCCGGGTGAGCTCGGGACGGCCACGGCGAGGTCGGCCATGTCCCAGTGGACGCTCGCGGCACCCAGGGCGGCGGCATCGGAGCTAGAGTCCGGCAGACCGAGTTCTGCCGCGCGCGTCGCGTCGTTAACGCCGGTGAGATGCGGGAAGAGGAGGACTCCGGGGGCGGAATGGGCGCGCACTTCATCACGGACGGTGGCCCGGGCCTCCTCCGCGGACTTTCCTGATAGGTCCACGTCGAACACGTCAACGGTTCCGGGACGGAGCGTCTCGACGAATTCCGCCGTCGGGACCCCCGACCGGACGGAGACGATGACGAGGCCCCGGTGACTTCGGCCGGAGGCTCCTTGGGCGATATCCGGCAGGCTCGTG
>Ga0187819_10001317_pt1 | contig 12791 bp, 6 predicted proteins | sample NC_wetland_sal_i_15_FD_132411 | JGI IMG/M metagenome (GOLD analysis project Ga0187819, IMG submission 132411) | Wetland sediment microbial communities from Neuse River Estuary, North Carolina, USA - SO4_4 | ecosystem: Environmental > Aquatic > Freshwater > Wetlands > Sediment | place: USA: North... | reverse complement strand
GGGCGCGCTGCCGAGCAGGAGCCCGATCTGCGAGGGCTTCGCGGCCGCGGTCGCGGGCGCGGGCGTTTTCTCGGCCTTGTGCGCGATGCTGCCGGTCTCGATGGCGTTGCTCTTCGGCGCCGGTGCCGGCTTCTGCGGCTTGATTGGCGCCACTACCGCGACCTCCTGCGCTTTCGCCGACGCGGCCGGCGTCGCCACCGCGACCATGTCCTCCGATGACTTCGGTCCGCCGGCAATCGTCTTGTGCGCCGCTTGCGGCTTGGCGACCGAAGGCGCTGTCTCAGCCTGCGCGACCTTGGGCTGCGTCACCGCGCTCTCGATCGATGCCACCTTGTCCATGATGAGTTGGTCGCGGTCGCTCGACTGCTGCTGGGCGCTCTTCAGGGTGTCGACGTCCGCCCTGATCTGCCCCACGCTCTCCTTCAGCGGGTCGATATCGGCAACGGCGCGGGTCACGTCGCGCTGGGTCTGCGCCAGCTGCTGCTCGAGATTCGCGCCGCTCTGCGAGCTGGCGAACAGATCCGGGTGGGTACCTAGCACGGCGAGGTAGGTCCCCGCGAAGATGGCCCCCAAGATCCAGAACAGGACGTAGGCGTTGAGGATCCGGCGGCGCGGTTTCTGCATTTGGTCCGACATCGTTTTTCCGCTTCCGAGGTTTGGACGTTCGACGGTTGAGCCCGATTCGCTTGATTGAGGAAACGCGCAAACCACCTGACTGCTACCGGATTGCCAGGTAATCGAGTTGGATGGTCGGTGAGTCTCTCAGTTTGGGTCAACGCAGGCCCCCCAAATCCGCTGCCCAGCTTGTGGACGAGGACGGGAGCGTCACACGGCTCAACGAATCAAAGGACTTTCGGCGGCGGCTGTGATGGGATTGCAACAAACCGCCATCGGTGCGGCGAGGGCTCGGCGGCGGCAAAATTCAGCCCGTCTTGTTCGCGACCCGCGACGGGCGGTATGAACCTTGCTGCTTTGCAGTCGCCGGTACCCGCGCCGCCCACGTCAGCCGAGTTGCCGTGCATGCTGATACATCCAAACCCTGAGGCCGGATGACCGCCCGCCCGTTGCTCATCGTCGTACTCGCCGCCGGAGAGGGCGTGCGCATGAAGTCGGCGCTGCCAAAGGTGCTGCACAAAATCGCCGGCCGCTCGATGCTGGCGCACGCGCTTGCGGCCGCCCGCGAGCTTGCGGCGAGCTCGCTCGCCGTCGTCATCGGCCCCGACATGGATGCGGTCAGGGACGAGGCGCTGCGCGAGGCCCCGTCGGCGCATGTATTCGTGCAGGCGCAGCGCAACGGCACCGGAGACGCGGTGCTCGCGGCCCGCGAGGCGCTCAGCCGTCACAAAGGCGATGTGCTCGTCCTCTACGCCGACACGCCGCTCTTGACCGCGCCGACGCTGCAGCGGCTGCTGGCCTCTCTCGATCAAAGCGCCGGCATCGCCGTGCTGGGGTTCGAGGCGGCCGATCCGAGCGGATACGGGCGCCTATTGACGGATGCAGGTGGCTGGCTCGCCGCCATTCGCGAGGAGAAGGATGCGAGCGAGGCCGAGCGCCGCACCCGCCTCTGCAACTCGGGCGTCATGGGGTTCCGGCTCGACGACCTCCTCGGCGTGCTCGGCCGCATCGGCAATGACAACGCCAAGCGCGAGTTCTATCTGACCGACGCCATCGAGATCGCGCGCCGGAGCGGCGCGCGCGCAGCCGTCGTCGCTTGCGAGGAGGAGGAGGTGCTGGGCGTCAACTCGCGCGACCAGCTCGCCGCGGCGGAGGCGATTTTCCAGCGCCGCGCCCGGCTCGCGGCGATGCGCGCGGGCGCGACGATGATCGCTCCGGAGACGGTCTGGCTGTCCTACGACACGCGCCTTGGCCGCGACGTCGTCATCGAGCCGAATGTGTTCTTCGGGCCCGGCGTCACCGTGGAGGATGGTGTCGAGATCAAAGCCAACTGCCACATCGAGCGCGCGCACATCGGTCGCGGGGCGCGCGTCGGGCCCTTTGCGCGGCTGCGTCCGGGGGCCGACTTGGGCGCGCACGCGCACGTCGGCAATTTCGTCGAGGTGAAGAATGCGACGCTGGGTGAAGGGGCCAAGGCCAACCACCTCTCCTATCTCGGCGACGGCGCGATTGGCGCGAACGCCAACATCGGCGCCGGCACCATCTTCTGCAACTACGACGGCTTCAACAAGCACCGCACCGAGATCGGAGCGGGCGCCTTCATCGGCTCCAATTCCTCCCTCGTCGCTCCCGTCAAGATAGGGGAGGGCGCTTACATCGGCTCGGGCAGCGTCATCACCAAGGACGTTGCGGCAGGAGCGCTCGCGCTCGAGCGCTCGACCCAGGAGGAGCGCCCGGGCTGGGCGGCGAAGTTCCGCGCCATGATGGGGAAGCGCAAGGCCAAGACCGGATAGAGAAGGGTTGCGAGGCACAAGCGCGACGGCGGAAATATCTTTGAAACACAGTGTGATTTGAGCCTGATATTAATCAAAATATAGCACTATCTAGGTCGGTTAACAGCTTCGGACGGACCAGAGCGCAGGACGAATTGGGCATGTGCGGCATCGTCGGAATCATCGGACAGAAGGCGGTTGCCACCGACCTCATCGACGCCCTGCGCCGGCTCGAATACCGCGGCTATGATTCCGCCGGCATAGCGACCGTCGAGAATGGCCATTTGGAGCGCCGCCGCGCCGAGGGCAAGCTGCGCAACCTCGAGGGCCGTCTCCTGAAGGAGCCGCTCAACGGCCACACCGGCATCGGGCACACGCGCTGGGCCACGCATGGCCGCCCCACCGAGCGCAACGCGCATCCGCACATGAACAGCCAGGTCTCGGTCGTGCACAACGGCATCATCGAGAACTTCCGCGAACTCAAGGCCGAGCTCACCGCCAAGGGTCACGTCTTCGAGAGCGATACCGACACCGAGGCAATCGTCCACGTCATCACCGACGAGCTCGGCAAGGGCGCGACGCCGCAAGTGGCCGTCAAGAACGCGCTTCAGCGCCTGCAGGGCGCCTTCGCGCTCGCCATCATCTTCGCCGGCCACGACGACCTGATGATCGCCGCGCGCCAGGGCAGCCCGCTCGCCATCGGGCATGGCACGGGTGCCATGTACCTCGGGTCGGATGCCATTGCGCTCGCCGCCTTTACCGACGCCATCACCTACCTGGAGGAGGGCGACTGGGCGGTGCTGCACCGCGCTGGCGTCGAAATCTTCGACCGCACGGGCGCGCGCGTCGAGCGCCCGCTCGTCAAATCGGTCGCGAGCTCGCTGCTCGTCGACAAGGGCAATCACCGCCACTTCATGGCGAAGGAGATCCACGAGCAGCCCGACGTCATCAGCCACACGCTGTCGAACTACCTCGACATGGCGGCCGGCACCGTGAAGGTTCCCCCGCTTGGGATCGATATGGCGTCGCTGTCGCGCGTCACGCTGTCGGCCTGCGGGACTGCCTACTATGCCGGCCTCGTCGGCAAGTACTGGATCGAGCGCTACGGACGTCTCCCCGTAGAAATCGACGTCGCCTCCGAGATGCGCTACCGCGAGCCCCCGCTCGGCAAGGGCGGGCTGTCGCTGTTCGTCTCGCAGTCGGGCGAAACGGCCGACACGCTGGCGACGCTTCGCCACGCCAAGGCCGAGGGCCAGCGCATCGCTTCCATCGTCAACGTGCGCACGTCCTCGATCGCGCGCGAGTCCGATGTCGCGCTGCCGACGCTCGCGGGGCCCGAGATCGGCGTCGCCTCGACCAAGGCCTTCACCTGCCAGCTCTCGGTGCTCGCGTGCCTCGCACTGGCGCTGGGGCGCGAGCGCGGCGTGCTCGGCAAGGATGAGGAGCGCGCGCTCGTCAAGGCGCTCATCGAGGTGCCGCGCCACATCTCGACGGTCTTGCGCAACGAGCAGCAGTACGAGGGAATCGCGCATATCCTGTCGAAGTCGCGCGACGTGCTCTACCTCGGCGCGGCACGAGCTATCCCTTAGCGCTCGAGGGCGCGCTGAAGCTGAAAGAGATCTCCTACCTGCACGCCGAGGGCTATGCCGCGGGCGAGCTCAAGCACGGGCCCATCGCCCTCATCGACGAGAACGTGCCCGTCATCGTTGTGGCGCCACAGGACGACCTATTCGAGAAGACCGTCTCCAACATGCAGGAGGTGGCGACGCGCGGCGGCCAGATCATCCTCATCTCGGACGCTGCCCCCGAGAAGGTTGGCTGCAAGCTCGCCGCCCACATCGAGATGCCCTCGGCGTCCGCCTTCACCAACCCGCTCATCTACGCCGTGCCCGTGCAGCTTCTCGCCTATCACACGGCCGTCATCATGGGCACCGACGTCGATCAGCCGCGCAACCTCGCCAAATCGGTGACGGTGGAATAGGGGAAAACCCCGGCGCCGGCCGGCCGCGGATTTGCCTCGATCCACCGCTTAACATAGGTTCGGACGGCATACGGCTGGGGGCCGGCGCCGCAAAAGGCATCGGGTAGGGAGCTATGGGGCACACCGCGCGCATTCTGGCGGCACTCGCGATTCTCGCGGCGGGTGCGCTGCCGCTTGCCGCCTTCGACGGCCCCACGCAGACGACCGCATCCAAGAAGAAGGCCGGCGCGACCGACAAGCCCGCTGACGCTGCGGCAGATGAGAAAAACGGCGCCGAGGACGACAAGCAGAAGGCCGCGGAGATCGCCAAGCGCACACTCGAAGCAGCGATCAAGGCGTACGAAAGCGGCAAGTCCGACGAAGCGATCAAGGGGTTGGATGCGGCATTGCATGCGGGCCTTACCGGGCAGCAAACCGCGCGCGCTCTCTACTACCGCGGCCTCGCCAATCGCAAGCTCGGCAAGCCGGGTCTCGCAATCTCTGATCTCACGAGCGCGCTGTGGCTCAAGGACGGCCTCGTCGGGGCCGATCGCGAAGCGGCCTTGAAGAACCGCGCCGCCGCCTATCAGGAGGCCGGCATCAGCACCGTACCCGATGTGCCGCAGTCTTCCAATTCCGTCGACGCGAGCGCGACCAACCCGACGGGCTGGCAGACGGCGATGAGCGCGTCGCCCAGTGCTCCCGCGGCGTCGGTCGCGCCGGCCGCGCCGAATGCTCCAGCCAAGACACACTCCAACCCAGGATATTTGTCCGCCTTTTCCAGCGACGCGCCTTCCGGTCCCGCCAGTGATGCACCAGCCGAGGGTCCTGCGCACGCGCCCGGCTCCTCGCTCGCCGCCATGTCCACGGGGCAGGGGGCGCCGGAGCCAGCCCCAGCTGCGCCGACGTCGACCGGCGGCATCGGCGGCTTCTTCAGCAGCATCGGCAGCATCTTCGGCGGCGGGACGTCGAGCCCCACCAATGCCAACGACGGCGCCGTGACAACCTCCTCGATCACTCCTGCGCCGCCGCAACCGGCGCCGGCTCCCGCCACGGCGGCCGCGAGCTGGAGAGACACGACCCAGGTGACGACCGCTGCGCCTGGCCCGGACATCGGCTCCGCGTTCGTCACCAAGGTGTCGACCTCGGACAAAGCGCCGCGTGCGGAGAAGGTCGCTGCGCGTGAACCGGCGGGAAAATTCCGCCTGCAGGTTGCCGCCGTCCGCTCGCGCAGCGAGGCGGACGCACTCGCGGCCAAGCTGGTAGCCAACCACGGCAACGAGCTCGGCGCCCGCCAACCCGAGATCTCCGAGGCGGTGCTCGGCAGCATGGGTACCTTCTACCGCGTCCGCGTCGGCCCCTACGCCGACGCCAAGGAACCGCAGCAGCTCTGCGGCGGCCTGCGCTCGAGCGGGTTCGACTGCCTGGTTGTGACGCAGTAGCCGCTTTTCCCGCACCGACGGTCAGCCGTCACAGCTCGTCTCTTCTTATCCGCGGCGAAGCGTGGGAAGATCGCCCGGGCCGGTTCCCTCTCGCGCCGGCCCTGGCAGGCCAGCACCTGTGGATCGCCGCATGAACCCTTCAGACGGCAACGAAGGCCAGCCGGTCAGTCCGTCCTCGCAACTGCGGGTCGGCCTGCGGCGGCTTACGAAGGAGGATACGCCACCGGGCTGGCACCTGGGCGCGCGCTTGCGCAACTACTTCCTCACCGGCCTCGTCATCGTCGGCCCCGTGACCATCACGCTCTACTTCGCCTGGTGGTTCATCAACGTCACCGACGCCTGGATCAAGCCGTTCCTGCCCAAGGCGTACCTGCCGGACACCTATCTCCCCTTCGCCGTGCCGGGCTTCGGCCTCATCGTCGGCATCGCGGCGCTCACGCTGATCGGCGCGCTCGCCGCCAACCTGTTGGGGCGCACGCTCATCTCGTTCGGCGAGCAGATGGTCGGCGGCATGCCGATCGTGCGCAACGTCTATCGCGCGTTAAAGCAGATCTTCGAGTCCGTCATCACCGCGACCGGCCCCGGCCAGGGGATCCAGAAGGTCGGGCTCATCGAGTTTCCCTCCAAGGGCCTGTGGTCGATCGTGTTCGTGACGGGTGACACGACGGGCGAGGTCGGCGCCGTGAAGCCCGGCGGCGAGAGCGACCTGCTGAGCGTATTCATGCCGACCGGCATCGTACCGCCGACGGGGTTCGTCTGCTTCCTGCCGCGGCGCAACGTGACCTTTCTCGACATGAGCATCGAGGATGCGGCGAAGGTCATCATCTCGGGGGGCATGGTGACGCCGGAGTCTCAGGCCAAGCTGAAGGAGCTCGCCGAGCAGGCACGCGTGCGCACGGGCAAGACGCGCCCGCCGAAGATCACGACGAACTAGGCTTACGCCGCGCGGAAGAGGCGCACGGCCTCGTCGCACTCGAAGATGTAGAGCAGCGTCCGCAGCGCCTGCCCGCGCTCGCTCGCAAGCCGCGGGTCGCTCGCCAGCACGAGGCGCGCGTCGTCGCGCGCGGCCGAGAGCAGGGCCTCGAAGTTCGGCACCTCCGCGATGCGGAAGCCCGGCATGCCGCTCTGGCGCGCGCCCATGACCTCGCCGCCGCCGCGCAGCTCCAGGTCCTTTTCCGCGATGAGGAAGCCGTCCTCGGTCTCGCGCATCATCTTGAGGCGCGCCTGCGCCGCCTCGCCGAGCGGCGCCTTGTAGAGCAGCATGCAGTAGGACTGGCGCTCACCGCGCCCGACACGCCCGCGCAGCTGATGCAACTGCGCGAGCCCGAAGCGCTCGGCGTGCTCGACGACCATGATGGTGGCGTTGGGCACGTTGACGCCGACCTCGATCACGGTGGTCGCTACCAGCACCTTGAGGCGCCCCTCGGCGAACGCATCCATGGCGGCATCGCGCGGGCCGGACGCCATGGCGCCGTGGATGAGGCCGACGTTGTTGGCGCCGAAAATCTGGGAAAGGTGAGCATGCCGCTCCTCCGCGGCGGCGAGATCGGACTTGTCCGAGCTTTCGACCAGCGGGCACACCCAATAGACCTGGGCGCCTTGGGAAAGTGCGCGGCGCAAGCCGTCGATCACCTCCTCGATGCGGTCGAGCGAGGTCGTCGTCGTGGTCACGGGCTTGCGGCCGGGCGGCTTCTCCTTCAGCCGCGACACGTCGAGATCGCCGTAGTGCGTCATCAAAAGCGTGCGCGGGATCGGCGTCGCCGTCATGACCAGCACGTCGGTGCCGGTGCCGTTGCCCTTCGACTGCAGCGACAGCCGCTGGTGCACGCCGAAGCGATGTTGCTCGTCGATGACGGCGAAGGCGAGGTCGCGGAAGGCCACGTCCGACTGGAACAGCGCGTGCGTGCCGATGAGGATGTCGATCTCGCCCGCGGCGAGGCGATCGAGCAGGTCCTTGCGCGAGCGGCCCTTCTCGCGCCCCGTGAGCAGGGCGATGCGCAAGCCCGCTTTCTCGGCGAGCGGGGCAATCGTCTCCAAATGCTGGCGCGCGAGCACCTCCGTCGGTGCCATGAGTGCCGCCTGGGCACCGGCTTCCACCGCGACCGCCATGGCGAGCAAGGCGACGACCGTCTTACCCGACCCGACGTCGCCCTGTAAGAGCCGCAGCATCCGTCGCGGCGCGGCCATGTCGGCCTCGATCTCGCGCATGGCCTCGCGCTGGGAGCGCGTCAGCGAAAATGGCAGCGCGTCGGCGATCTTCGCGCGGATGCGGCCGTCGCCCTTGACGCTGCGGCCGGGGCGCGCCTTGAAGCTCTGACGTACGAGGCCGAGCGCGAGCTGGCCCGCGAGCAGCTCGTCGTAGGCGAGCCGTTGCCAGGGCGGCGCGCCGGGCGACACGTCGGCTGCGTCCGTTGGCCGGTGCAGGCGCTGCAGCGCCTCGACGAAGCCCGGCCAGCCGCGCGCCTTCAGCCATGCGGCCTCCTGCCACTCGGGCACCGCGCGCAGTCTCTCTAGTGCTTGCCGCGAGGCCTTCTGCACGATCTTGCCGGAGAGGCCCGCGGTGAGCGGATAGACCGGCTCCAACAGCGGCAGCTCGTCGCGCTGAGCGGGCGCCACGATGTAGTCGGGGTGCGACATCTGCAGGCTCTCGCCGTAGCGCTCGACCCGGCCCGAGACGTAGCGCTCCTCGCCGACAGGAAGCTGGCGCTCGATGAACTTCTTCTCGGCGTGGAAGAACACGAGATCGAGGCGGCCGGTATCGTCCTCGGTTTGCACCTTGTAGGGAGCCCTGGTGTTGCCGCGCGGCGGCGCCTTGTGCTTCAGCACGCGCACTTTGAGCGTGGCGATGCTTCCCGGCACGGCTTGCGCGACCGTCGGCTCGGCGCGGCGGTCGATCACGCCGTTCGGCAGGTGCCAAAGCAGATCGAGCACGCGCGGCTCGGCAACCCCCGGCGGCAGCGCCAGGCACTTCTTCAACAGCACAATCAGGCGCGGACCGATGCCGGAGAGTGCCTGCAGCGAAGCAAAGAGTGCGTTGAGCTCGTTTGGCCGCATGGGGCGGTTCTGCACATCCAAGAAGCGACGGTTGCCGGGTCAATGAGCAGGCCCGGCGCACCTGGAAGGTATCGGCGCTGGCACCCTTTGCGTGAGGCGAAACGGGCGCTATATCAACGGCCCGACCGCAGCCGAGGGTGGCGGGCGCGCCGGGTGGCGTCAAGCCGTGCGCCCAAGGTTTCCAACAGAGCCCGTTTGCCCATGACCGATGACATTGAGATACGCCGCCGCCGCGCGGCTTATCGTGCGTGTCATCGCGGCACCAAGGAAATGGATCTGATCCTCGGGCGCTTTGCCGAGGCGAAGCTGCCGCGCATGACGCTTCGCGAGCTTGAGGACTTCGAGCGCCTGCTCGCGCTTCCCGACCCGCTGCTGACGCAGTGGTTCTCGCAAGGGGAGAAGCCCGAGGAAGCAGAGTTCGCTGCGCTCATCGGCGCGCTGCGCGCCTATCACGGACTGGGTGGCACACCTGCAGAACGGCATGAAGCACAACGAGACTGACGACACGGCGCACAGCGATCGCATCATCACCGGCGTCCCGGAAGGGCTCGACGCGCTCGTGCTCGCCCAGCTCGTCGCCGAGGCCGGTCGCGGCGCTGCGCCCGGGACGCTCTTGCACGTGGCGCGCGACGACCGCCGCCTCGATGCGCTCGAGCGCGCGCTCGCCTTCTTCGCCCCGCAGGTGCGCGTCGTTCCGTTTCCCGCCTGGGACACCGTGCCCTACGACCGCATCGGGCCGCACGCCGACATCGTGGCCAAACGCATCGCCGCGCTCACTAAGCTCGGCTTCGCGCCGCGCAAGCACCCGACGGTCGTACTGACGACGGTCAACGCGATCCTCCAGCGCGTGCCGCCGCGCAGTTTCTTGAAGCGCACGATCCGGCCGATCGCGCCCGGCCAGCGCCTCGACATGGGCCAGCTGACGCAGCGCCTCGCACTCATGGGATACCAGCGCAGCGGCACCGTCATGGAGCCTGGCGAGTTCGCGGTGCGCGGCGGCATCCTCGATCTTTTTCCCCCCGGCCGCGCGACACCCGTGCGCCTCGATTTCTTCGGCGACACCCTGGAGACGATCAAGGCCTTCGAGGTGCAGACGCAGAGAACGACAAAGCCGGTGCAGAAGCTCGCGCTGCTGCCGGTGAGCGAGGTCGCGTTCGGCGAGGAGGCGGAGAAGCTGTTCCGCGGCCGTTACGTGGAGCTGTTCGGCGGCTCGACCGGCGACGACCCGCTCTACGAGGCAGTCAGCGCCGGCCAGCGCTATCCCGGGCAAGAGCACTGGCTGCCGCTGTTCCATGAGCACCTGGAGACGCTGTTCGACTATCTGCCGGGCGTGCCGTTGAGCTTCGATCACCTGGCCGAGGAAGCGGTCAAGCGGCGTTTCGAGCAGATCGCGGAGCACTACGATGCACGGCTCCAATCGCTGGAGGAGCGGACCTTCGGAGCGCCCCCCTATAAGCCGGTGCCGCCGGAGCGCATGTTCCTCGACGAGAAATCCTGGGCCGCGGCGCTGAAATTGCACGCTATCAATCGCCTGAGGCCCTTCGAGGAGGCCGAGGGGCCGCACGTGCGCTCCTGGCGCGGGCGCGGGGGCCGCAGCTTCGCCGCCGAGCGCCAGCAGGGCGACGTCAACGTGTTCGACGCGGTGGTCGGGCACGTGAAGCGCCTCATCGCCGAGCACCGCCGCGTCGTCATCGCAACGTGGACGCCCGGAGCGCGCGAACGCCTTTCGACGCTGCTCGCCGACCACGGGCTCGGAGGGCTCGTCAAGGTCGAGAGCTACGCCGAAGCGCTGGCGCTGCCGGGGCAATCGACCGCGCTCGCCGTGCTCGGGCTGGAGCAGGGCTTCGAAACGCCCGAGCTCGCCGTCATCGGCGAGCAGGACATCCTCGGCGACCGCCTCGTGCGCCCGCGCCGCAAGCAGCGCTCGGCCGTCGATGTGCTGACCGAGGCGACGAGCCTCTCCGTCGGCGATCTCGTCGTGCACGCAGATCACGGCATCGGCCGCTTCGCCGGTCTGAAGACCATCACCGTGCTCGGCGCGCCGCACGACTGCCTCGAGCTCGAATACGCCGCCGGTGACAAGCTGTTCCTGCCGGTCGAGAACATCGAGATGTTGACGCGCTACGGCGCGGACGAGGCCGGCGCCCAGCTCGACCGCCTCGGCGGCGTCGCCTGGCAGTCGCGCAAGGCGCGGCTCAAGAAGCGGCTGCGCGAGATTGCGTCTGAGCTGATCAAGATCGCCGCGCTGCGCCAGTTGAAGGAGGCTCCCGTCATCGGCGCGCCCGAAGGCGCCTACGACGAGTTCGTCGCGCGCTTCCCCTACGAGGAGACCGAGGACCAGGATAGCAGCATCGAGGCGGTACTGACCGATCTCAACTCAGGGCGCCCGATGGACCGGCTGGTGTGCGGCGACGTCGGCTTCGGCAAGACCGAGGTGGCGCTGCGCGCCGCCTTTGTTGCCGCCATGCACGGGTTCCAGGTCGCAATCGTGGTGCCGACGACGCTGCTCGCGCGCCAGCACTTCAAGACCTTCTCCGACCGCTTCAAGGGGCTGCCGATCCGGGTCGCGCAGGCGTCCCGCCTGGTCGGGGCGAAGGAGCTCGCGAGCGTCAAGGAGGGCTTGAAGAGCGGATCGATCGACATCGTCATCGGTACGCACGCTCTGCTCGGCAAAGCGATCAGCTTCGCCCGCCTCGGCCTTTTGGTCATCGACGAGGAGCAGCACTTCGGCGTCACCCACAAGGAGCGCTTAAAGAAGCTCAAAGAGGACGTGCACGTGCTGACGCTGTCGGCGACGCCGATCCCGCGCACCCTCCAGCTCGCGCTGTCGGGCGTGCGCGAGCTCTCTCTCATCACCACGCCGCCCGTCGATCGCCTCGCGGTCAGGACCTACATCTCCCCCTTCGACCCCGTGATCGTGCGCGATGCGCTCCGCCGCGAGCGCTACCGCGGCGGCCAGACCTTCTATGTCGTGCCACGCATCGCCGACATCCCCGAAGTCGCCGAGTTCCTGCGCGAGGCGGTGCCCGAGCTCACCTTCGCCACCGCCAGCGGCCAGATGGCGGCGGGCGAGCTGGAAGACGTCATGAGCGCCTTCTACGACGGCAAGTACGACATCCTGCTCTCGACCGCGATCGTCGAATCCGGCCTCGACCTCCCCAATGCCAACACGTTGATCGTGCACCGCGCCGACATGTTCGGGCTGGCGCAGCTCTACCAGCTGCGCGGGCGCGTCGGCCGCTCCAAGGCGCGCGCCTACGCCTATTTCACCATCCCCGTCGGCAAGGCGCTGACCGAGGCCGCGGACAAGCGCTTGAAGGTGCTGCAGTCGCTCGACACGCTCGGCGCCGGCTTCTCGCTCGCCTCGCACGACCTCGACATCCGAGGCGCCGGCAACCTCCTCGGCGAGGAGCAGTCGGGCCACATCCGCGAGGTCGGCTTCGAGCTCTACCAGTCGATGCTGGAGGAGGCGGTCGTGGCCATGAAGGGTGGCGGCATCGACGGCGCAGCGGCCGACCAGTGGAGCCCGACCATCTCGCTCGGCACCGCGGTGCTCATCCCGGAGACCTACGTCGCCGATCTGCAACTCCGGCTCGGCCTCTACCGGCGGCTCTCCACGCTGGAGACGCGCGCGGAGATCGACGCTTTCGCGGCCGAGTTGGTCGACCGTTTCGGAGAGCTGCCCGAGGAGGTCAATCACCTGCTCGACGTGATGGAGATCAAGGGCCTGTGCCGGCAGGCGGGCGTCGCGCAGGTCGATGCGGGCCCCAAGGGTGCAGTCATCGGCTTCCACAACAATGTGGTTGCCAACCCGGAAGGGCTCGTCGCGCTGGTTCAGTCTTCGCGCGGGCGCGTGAAGGTTCAGCCCGATCAGCGGCTCGTGTTCAAGGGCGACTGGGACTTACCCGCCGAGCGCTTGAAGGGCGTGCGCGCGGTGATCGCCGAGCT
>Ga0187819_10001316_pt1 | contig 12795 bp, 9 predicted proteins | sample NC_wetland_sal_i_15_FD_132411 | JGI IMG/M metagenome (GOLD analysis project Ga0187819, IMG submission 132411) | Wetland sediment microbial communities from Neuse River Estuary, North Carolina, USA - SO4_4 | ecosystem: Environmental > Aquatic > Freshwater > Wetlands > Sediment | place: USA: North... | reverse complement strand
TCTCATCTGCCAGCACAAATATCTGTCGCGCGTGGCGCAAGCCCGGATCGCGCCGGGGGCGGTTCCCGCCTTCTGGCCCATCGATGTCGCCGAGCACGCGCCACTCCCCGATGGAATCGTGTTTCCGGTTTTCGCCAAGCCCGTAAAGTCCTTCTTCTCCATCGGGGCGCAACGGATCAACTCCGCAGCCGAGCTTGCCGAGGCCAAGCGCCGTTGGGCCACGCTCGACGATTTCTTCTTACCTCTGGAGCGGCTGCTTGAGCGCAAGGCAGAAATCGAGATCGGTACTACGCGCCTCATTGCCGAAGGCTTGCTCAGCGGCGACCAGGTGACGGTCGAAGGCTATGCCTATGGCGGGGAGGTGACCATCCTAGGCGTGGTCGATTCAATCTTCTTCCCGGGCACGCTTGCCTTCTCGCGCTTCGAATATCCCTCTGCACTGCCGGAAGACGTTCAGGAACGCATGGCGGATATCGCTCGCAAGGTTATGGGCGGATTCGGCTTCGACAACGGCTTATTCAACATCGAGATGATGTACGACGCGAGAGGCGACCGTATCGCCATCATCGAGATCAATCCGCGCATGGCCTCCCAGTTTGCGGACCTCTACGAGAAAGTAGATGGCACCAACGCCTACGAAATCCTCTTGGACATTGGCACTGGCGTTGCACCAGCGCCGAAGCGCCGCCAAGGTCCACATCACTTCGCGGCGAGCTGCGTGCTGCGCACCTTCCAGGATTGCCTGGTGGCCGCGCTGCCCTCTGAGGAGCAAGTCGCGGAGCTCGAACGGCTCTACCCCGATATCACGGTCGAGGTGCACGCCACGGCAGGGCGGAAGCTTTCCGATGAGCTGCAAGACGGAACGAGCTTCCGCTACGGCATCGTCAATCTTGGCGGCCGCGATCGGGAGGATGTGCTCCAGCGCTTCGCGGCGTGCCGCAAGCGGCTCAGCATTGCTCTCCTGCCCGTTGGGATGCAGCATGAGAGCATCGCATCGGTGGCCAAGCAGGCAGCCCTGGGGGTGAATTGCGGCTCGCCGGTGCGCATTGCTACCACTGGCGAATACCCGGGAGCAAAGGAGCGAAGCGTGCAAAAAATCGTCTTGCTTTCTTTCGTTCTCTGTCTTGCTGTCGGAGTGCCCCAGATTCGCGCGGGAGACGCCGAGACCATCATGGCGATCAACGCGGCCTCTGCCGCGCTCGACGATGCGTTCGAGCGCCAAAGCGCAGAGGACCTCAAGCACATGATGACGGCGACCATGTCGCGGTGACGCCTTACTATGGCGCCCCGCAATGGGTGGCCGAGCAGATTGCTTCGCTGCCGGAGCTGAAATACACGCAGACCATTATCGGCTCGGTAAAGGTCGAGGTGCTCGGCCCGGACACTGGCATGAGGACCTTCATGGGCAAGCCGATCCCGAGCCATGTGTTCGTGACCATATGGCGAGAGATGACGGGGTGTGGCGCGAACGATTCTACCAAGTCACGGCGATGCGGCACCAGAGCCTCGCCAGAGAGAGACCGGTCTGGCCGAGTTAAGGCCTGTCGGATCGCAGGCTGATGCGCTAAGGTCGCCCCCCGCTAAAATCCTATCGTCCCCCTCGCAAGGAAGCACGGCTTGAGGTCACTCCAACTTGCGCGTCCCCGCCAGCTTGCGCTTCTCGCAGCCCTCTCCTCAGGTCTCGTGTTGGCGAGCGGCAGCGGATTTGCCAGCGAGAGAGTGTGCCGTTCGCTGGAGCAACGTTACGAGCAGATTGAGAAGGGTGCGAGCTCCATCGAGGTCAATGCCGCGCTCTTCTCTGCTGCCGATAAGGGATGCAAGGAGCTGGCACAACATCTGCTCGAGACAGGCGCCTCGCTCGAGGCCAGAGATCGCCTCGGGATCCAGCCCTTGGGACGTGCGGCGGCGGCCGGGCAGGGCGAGCTCGTCGCTCTGTTCCTTGAGCGTGGCGCACCAATCGATGCGCGCGCCATCGACGGTTCGACGGCTCTCTATCAGGCGGCGGAGACGGGCCGGCTACCCATCGTTCGTCAATTGGTGGAGCACGGCGCGGATGTGCACCTTCCCGGGCGGAGCGGCATCACGCCGCTCTCCGCCGCAGCCTATATCGGGAGCGAACCAATCGTGGAATTGCTTATCGAGAAGGGTGCCGATCCCAACGCAACCGACGGCACCCAGAAGGCTGCGATCACCTATGCGGCAGGCCGGGGCTTTCCGGAAATCGTGCGCCTGCTTCTCGACCATGGGGTGGACGTGCACACCCGCTACGGCAACGACCTGACGGCATTGATGTGGGCGGCGGGATATTCGGACGAGGCGGGCATTCAGGACATATTGAAGGTCATCACCTTGCTCCTTGACCGCGGTGCGCGCATCGACGATCAGGACAATCGGGACCGCACCGCGCTGATGATCGCGTCGGAGCTCAACCATACGGCGGCGGTCGATCTCCTGCTTGCGCGCGGCGCAAATAAGAGCCTCCGCGACAAGCAGGGCAAGAGCGCGGCCGACCTCACCTCGCTCATGGCCGTACGCGAGAAATTGACGGCACAATAGCCGCTAGTGGCCCTCCCCGCCCAGATATTGATCGATCTGAAGACCGGCGAGATATTGCGCGAGCGCGGCGAGATCCTCTGGCGACGTCGCCTTCATCAGGTCAGACATGCCGGGATTGTTGCCGCGTGTGCCGTCGCGAAAATCCGTCATCGTTTTGATGAGGTAATCGTGTTGCTGACCCGCAAGGCGAGCCGTAGTGCCGTCGCCTTGAAAGTGGTCGAGATGGCAGCCGGTACAACCGACGGAAGAGTTTGTTTTAACTGCCGTGGCAGCGACGTCTTGGGGCGCCAGTGGCTGCTGCAAATTAGGCCATTGCAGCTTGGAAAAATATTCAGCGAGCGGAAGCAAGTCCGCTTGCTGGAGGGATGCTGCAATCGGTGACATCAGGTCGTTCTTGCGCGAACCGCTTTTGAAGTCGCGGAGCTGGTAGAACAGATAGCCGGCGTTTTGCCCCCAGATTACCGGCGTCGTCTTCAGCTGAGGAATGCCCTTCTCGCCGTGACAGGCGGTGCAGACCTTGACCTTTTCCTCGATAGGGTCGGCTGCGAACGCGCTCGTGCCCATGAATAAGGGCAGGACCAAAGGGAGAAGAAAGGCGAACTTGGCTCTCACGGCGTCAGTAACGGGCAGCATCGACTGAGGTTCCCTTGGCATGAAAAGGACGGGGCAATTTGCCGCCCCGCCCTTCCTTGCCCCTATTCTCGTCCGTAACTTATGCGGACGATTGCAGCAGACTAATCGACCGTGAAGGCGATGATGTTATTGCCGCGTTTGAAGTCGATCTGGGTGTTTCCGCCAGCACCAACGACGACGTATTGCTTGCCGTCGACTGAGTAGGAGGCGGCCGGTGCATTGACGCCGGCACCAGCGAAGAACGACCACAAGACGTCGCCGGTTTTCGCATCGTAGGCGCGGAACCAGCCGTCGCCTTCACCCGTGAACATGAGACCACCGGCGGTGGTCAGCGCGCCGCCCATCATCGGCAGCGGCGTCTTCTTCTGCCACGCGATCTTGCCGGTGTTGTAGTCGACGGCAGTGACATTGCCGAACGACTCCTCAGTCGGGATCACCTTGAAGGCGCCGCCGAGCCAGAGCTTGCCGCCCGGATAGGGCGAGCTCGTAACCTGATAGGTCATCGGCTGATGCAGGTTGACCGCATAGGTCAGCCCAAGCTCTGGGTTGACTGCCATGACCGACCACTCGACGCCGCCATTGGCGCCGGGCAGCATGCGCGCACCTTGCGCGGTCGGCAGGGTCCACATGCCCTCTTGCGACACCATTGGTTCGGAGAAGCGAATGAGGCTGCAATCCTTCCGATTGTTGACATAGACGTGCCCGGTCTTGCCGCCGTGAATGACCGCCGGCACGACATTGCCGTCCTTGTCTTTCGCGTCGACCAGCACCGTCGGGCTTGTGTCATCGAGATCCCAGAGGTCATGGGGGATGAACTGGAAGTGGCAGACATATTTGCCAGTATCGAGATCGACCGATACGAGAGACTCCGTATAGAGATTGTCGCCCGGCCGCACCGAGCCGTCGAGGTCAGGCGAAGGATTGCCCACCACGAAGTAGACGCGGTTCGTCTTAAGGTCTACCGACGGGTTCTGCCACACGCCGCCGCCGACCGTCTTGTACGGGTCGCCGGTCTTGGCCAACTGGGCCTTCTCCGCTGCGATATCGCGATGCAAGTCTTTGCCAGTGGCGTCCGTGGTCGCCCATACGCCAACGGAGTTCTCGGGGCTCGTGTCGAAATTCCAGATGAGCTTGCCGGTCTTGGCGTCATAGGCGCGAACGAAGCCGCGGATACCGTATTCGCCGCCGTTGGTGCCGATCAGGATCTTGCCGTTGACGGCAGTCGGCGCCATCGTCTCGCTATAGCCGAGCGTGGGATCGGCGATCTGGGTCTGCCACACGATGCTGCCAGTCTTGGCGTCAAGCGCGACCAGCTTGGAATCGAGGGTGGCGAGATAGACCTTGTCGTCATAGACGGCGACGCCGCGGTTGTTGGGTCCGCAGCAATAGGTCGTGACCGGACCCATGGCGTGCTTGTAGTGCCAGTACTCCTCGCCGGTCTTGGCGTTGAGGGCGTAGACATGGTCGAATGAGGTGGTGACGTACATGACGCCGTTGACGATGATCGGCGTCGTTTCCATCGACTCCTTCACTTCCGTCTGGAAGATCCAGGCCGGGTGAAGCTTGCCAACGTTGGATGTGTTAATCTGCTTACCCGGGAAATATCGGGTTTGATCGTAGTTGCCGTTCGTATGAAGAAAGTTGTTCGAGTCGCCAGCCGCGGCGTTCAACTGATCCTGGGTTACAGGGGTTGCAGGAGCACCTTTCGTCTGAGACCAGGCCGGAGACAAACTGACCCCGGCAAGACTTAACCCCAGCGCGCCAACCAGCGCGCCGGCTACCTTGAAACTCACCATTGTTTCCTCCCTTAGGTGGTCCCGTTCAACCGAATTTCCGGCCGTTCCATGCGGTTTCCACGCGATTGAGACTGCTCGCGGCATTGCCATTTGTCAACAAAGCCATTGCGTTCCGGCCCAATCTGGTCTGCTGGCAAGCAGCCGATTGCCACATCTGCGTGAGTGTCTTGCTATTTTGCGAGCGGGCGAGCGGGTAGATTGAAGGGCAAGCGGAGCGTCAGCCGAGGCCCTGGTCTTGGTGGGTGAACGGGGTTTTGGAATGCAGTCCAGCCAGCGTCGCCAATCGCCAGAGCCGCGAAGGAGAGAGCCGAGGCAGGCTTGCAAATCTCAACGCTTTCGACCCGCGGCGTGGGCTTTGCTGCTCTTCGTTAGCGCCCACATGCCGGCTCTCGCGGAAGAGCAGCCTGAGGGATCGGCGAAGGCGCAAGCTCCTACCAGTGACGTCGTCACGGTCCCGATCGGTTATCTCAAACAGGAGGTGGAGCGGCCAATCCCGCTGTCGCGGCTGCATGTCGAGCCTGAGGACTATGGCATCGCCGGCGCGCAAATGGCACTCAAGGACAACAACACCACTGGCCGTTTCACCAAACAGGACTTCACCCTCGACGTCGAGCGCGTGCCGATCGGCGGCGATGCCGTGGCGGCGCTACAGAAGCTCGTAGACAGCGGTCACCACTTCATCCTCGTCGACGCACCGGCGGAGACGCTTCTTGAGCTTTCGGACTCGGTCAAAGGACAGGACGTGCTGCTGTTCAATGTGCGCGCCGAGGACGAGGAGCTGCGCCAGGAAGAGTGCCGCGCCAATGTGCTCCACACGGCACCCGATCGCTACATGCTCGCCGACGCGCTCGCCCAATATCTCGTGTGGAAGAAGTGGCAGCGCTGGCTCGTGGTGAAGGGTGTATTCCCGGAGGATATCGCTTATCTTGAGGCCATTCGCAGGGCGGCGAAGCGCTTCGGCGGCACGATCGTGGAGGAGCGCGAATATAAGGAGACCCCTGGTGCCAGGCGCTCCGACACCGGAGAGCTCCAGATCCAGCAGCAGATGCCAGTGTTTACGCAAGGTGCGCCGTCTTACGACGTGGTGGTGGTCGCCGACGAGAAGGAAGTGTTCGGCCCATACCTTCCCTTCCGCACCTGGGACCCGCGGCCGGTCGCCGGCACCGCCGGTCTCATAGCCATGAGCTGGCATCCGGCGCATGAGCAATGGGGCGCGACGCAGATGCAGAACCGCTTCCAGCGCGTAGCCAATCGCTTCATGTGGCCAGTGGACTACCAGGCTTGGATCGCCGTGCGCGCCATCGGCGAGGGCGCCACGCGCACGCATTCGGCGGATTTCGCTCCGGTCAATGCGCTGATCCGCAGTAAGGACCTCAATCTCGCGGCATTCAAGGGCCAGAAGGTCACCTTCCGCTCCTGGGACGGACAGCTCCGGCAACCGATCATCGTTGCAGGTCCAGATCTCCCCGTCTCGATGTCGCCCCAACAAGGCTTCCTGCATGAGGAGGCCGAAGTGGATACGCTCGGCGTCGATGAGCCGGAGACCAAGTGCAAGTTCAAATAGCGGTGGATGCACTAAGTCCAGCCAAGGGAGGAGATGAATGCCACGGACCGGGAGCCTTGCCATCGCCATCGTCGTGATGGGTACCGTGAGTGGTCTCGCCGGAACTGCGCTCGCCTATACCGTCTATGTCTCAAACGAGAAGGACAACTCGATCTCGGTGATCGACAGCGCTACGCTTGAGGTCAAACACACCATCCCGGTCGGTCAGCGGCCGCGCGGCATCATACTGACCAAAGACGGCAAATCTCTCCTCGTCTGCGCGAGCGACGACGACACGGTTCAAATCCTCGATCTCGCCACGGAAGAAATCACAGGCACCTTGCCTTCCGGACCCGATCCGGAGCAGCTGAACATTCATCCCTCCGGCAGCCCGGTCTACATCGCCAATGAGGACGATGCTTTGATGACGGCAATCGACCTGGCGCAGCGCAAGGTGATTGCCGAGGTTCCCGTCGGGGTCGAGCCGGAAGGCGTGGGCGTCAGCCCCGACGGCAGGATTCTGATCGCCACGTCCGAAACTTCGAACATGGCGCATTTCATCGACACCGACACCTATCAGATTGTCGACAATGTGCTCGTCGGATCGAGGCCGCGCTATGCCGAATTTACCACCGACGGGTCGCAACTCTGGGTGACGTCGGAAGTGGCTGGGACTGTATCGGTGATCGACCCCAAGACGCGCGCGATCATCAAGACGATCGGATTCGAAATTCCGGGTGTCAGGCCCGAGAACATGCAACCGGTCGGCGTGCGCATTCTAAAGGACGGTTCGAAAGCCTTCGTGGCCTTGGGTCCGGCCAATCATGTTGCCGTCATCGATGCCAAGAAGCTCGAGGTGGAGCAGTACCTGCTCGTCGGGCAGCGGGTCTGGCAGCTCGCCTTCACGCCGGACGAGAAACTGCTGTTCACCACCAACGGTAACAGCAACGACGTCTCGGTCATCGACGTGCCGACGCTGAAGGTGATCAAGTCGATGCCTGTAGGCGGCGCGCCCTGGGGCGTCGCCATCTCGAAAAACTGAAGTCGAGGCGGCGAAGCCGCGGTCAGTGCTCGAGCCTGGCCGATGCCTTGGGCACGATGGTCCAGCCGCGGCTTGCCAGATTTTGCGCGGCAAGCGGACTCGCGGTGCCGGTGATCCAGATTTCGCCATGCGTGCCAGCATTGGAAATGAGCCCCTCGAGTTGCGGGCTCCAATAGACATAGTCCATGGGCACGATGGCGACGACCCCGCTCGCGGTCTGCATCAGCGGCGTGCCGCCGACATTGACGAAGGTCCTGACCGGCGCGACGCGCTTCACGTAGGCGGCGGTCAATTCGGCCTTGCGCCGATAGGCGAAGCCCTCGGCATAGGTCTTGGCTTGCGCGGTGCGGGCGATGAAGATCTCGCGCTGGCCGGCATTGCCGAGATGCATCATGGCTTCGACGATGACGGCCTTGTCGGTGGGGGTGAGCCATTGCGTGGCGTAGAACGCCGCGATGGTGCCTTCAGAGACGCCCATGGTAGCCAATTCCTCATGGCCAGCCTTCTCCAGATCCGCGGCGGATTTGTCGCGCAAGGCAAGGCGCAAATCGCTGCTGGTGCCGCCGACGCTTATGGCGATGCCGGCGCCGCCGGTGACAAAGGCCAGACCGGCATCGGTCGCGGTCTCGCCGATGGCGCTCGCGCTGGCCACGCGCTTGAGCTCGGCGCCCAGCGGCTCGAAGGTAGAGTAGGGATCGACGCCGAAATCATAAGCGAGCTTTCGGCGCGCTTTGCTGCCGCCTGTGAGGGACGCGATGGTTCCCTCGCGATTGGGATCCGTCGCGGACACGCCGGCATCGACCTGATTGAAGATGTTGCCGACACCTTTCACCGTGTCGCTCAACGTCTTGCCCGGCGCGGTCACGAGATCCTTCGCTGTTCCCAATGGCTTCAACGCCGTCTTTCCGGCGGAGGTCGCCAAGGTCTCGGCCCCGTTGATCTCCTCGAGATGCGCGGTCGCGGCGGCCTCGCGGACGCGCATGCGCAGGAGGTCGGTGCCCAGCACGGTGAAGGTGCCGTATTTGGTCTGCATCTGATAGTGGTTGAGGAACCCCTCCACAGTCACGGGACCGACGATCTTATGGTAAGGGCCCTGTAACAGTTCGGGGGGCAGTATTTTGGCCGCCAAAAAGGTCGGAGGCGTCTCATAGCCGCCAGCCTCCGCCTGCAAGGCTTGGACAGCGAGGATCGACAACGTGGCGGCGGCACTGGCGCCAAGATAAGCCAACGCTCTTGTTGTCATTTCACTCCCCCGCAGTACAGCCACGACAAAACACCCGAGACCGGTCCACGCGAGCGGCAGGGAGCGACTATATACGCATTTCGAGGGCGCGACTGCCCTCTAACGAAGGGCGGAGGTAGGCGGTCAGTTGGTGAGGTGCTGCGACAGTTCGGCTGGGAGCCATTCGACTGCGGCGGCATTGTCGCCGCGCGCGCCATCAAGCCCTTGCTGTGGTGTATCCCGGGCTTCCTGCGGAACGAGTGGAAGCATGCCTTCAGGCTGCTGACCCGCTAGAAGCTGCCGGTTTGCAACAGAATAACCGCACGCCCGGCGAGGGCGCGGCGGACCTTAGAGCCTTTAGCCGCCGTGAAGTCCGACTTAAGCGGCTCAGCTCGCCCGGCGCAGCTCTTGCTCGAGATTCGACGCCTGCCGCTTGATGGCTTCGGCAGCTTCGGCGGTCACCTTCTTCGACATGGCGCGAACTTGCTCGGCCTGGTGCGTTGCATGGCGCTTGATCGGCTCGGCCACGTTGGCGCTCGCATTGATGGAGAGCTCGCGGACCTCCTCGGCCTGGGATATGAGCGCCTCGAGCTGCTTGCGCCAATAGGCACCTTGTAGCTCGACGATCTCGGCGAGATTCTTCGCGCTCGCGAGGCTCTTCGCCAGATCGAAGCCCGAATTCACATTGCGCTGGGCAATGTCGATGATCTTGCGATTGAGCGCCGCGGCCGCTTGTCCCGCGGCGTCATAAGAGCGCTCGGCAGCCTCAAGGCCAGCATCGAGCGTGGCCTTGGCGCGCTCATAGGCTTCGCGCGTTTGCGTCACCGCCGTGCCGGCAAAGGCGCGCATGGCCTCCGGAATGGCGGTGTCGAATGTCATGCTCTCGAATTGGGCCATGGGATTAAACGTCTCAGTCTTCTTGTCGTTGGCGGCAGCATCGGGTTTGAAGGTCATGGTCATGGATCTACCCTCTTAGTCCCCGCCAGGATCTTGGGGGCGCAATGCCCCCGGGGGGTGCAGGATGATTGAGGCCAGTGCAAGCGCGAGGCCGGAACGGTCACGATGCGCGAACTAACACTAGGCTCGGCGTCAGCGGGCCAGCAGCATATTGGAAAGACTACCACCGTCCTGGGCACGCGTTGCTTCTCCGGTCTCACCGGAAGCCAGGCTTTACGCGCTTCTTCGGGCGCGATCCCTCCCAAGGCACCTAATAGTTAATCACGTCCGAGGCCCAAAGTCGAATCGCGTCTCGGGTTTATCGCCCTTCATCCCCACTCGGTTGAATGCGCGAGGCATCCTTGTTCGCCGAGGCCTTCCCTTGCGACAAGGACTTGTCCTGGAGTCTTGTCTTCGGCTGTGAACTTGACTTGGCGGTCGAGGTCGATCCGACCATGCTCAGCCCGGAGAGGAACGCAATCCCGCTGACGATCACCGCGGCGATGGCGACGAGCCGCAGCGCCCCGGGCAGGCTCGGTCTATCCGGCATTTCCGTCCGGACGATCCGATTGAGATAGGCAATGAAGGAGCTAAGAAGGGCGGCAATCGCGCCGACACCGAAGACGAGCATGGCGGCGGCGAGCTTCGGTTCTGCGCTCGTCTGGAAGCCGTAGACAAAGGCCCCAACCATGACGATCGCCGCCACCCCATTGAGGAGGATCATATAGCTAAGCCCACGACCGGCGATCCGATCCTGGTGCCCCTCAATGAAAATGCGATCGTGACCGATCTCTTCCTGCTCCTGGGGTCCTGTCGTCATCATCAGCCTCGATGGATTAGCCGTCCAAAGTCAGCCGCCTTAAACGTCCCTACGCGCCGCTCGTTTGACATGCCAAGTGAAGCAGCCGAAAACCCCAATTTCCCCTGAAATTGTGCCGGAAAGTCCAGAGAATTTGACGCCGCGCTGCCCGGTTTTAGCCCTACCCCGGAAACTGAGGCGAATTGTGGCGGCAGTTCTCATCCAGGGGGACCAATGGAACCCCTAATTTGCCAATTTGGTGCGGGAACCTGATCTACCCCTTCGGAGTTGGGGCGAAATAAGAGGGAATGCAGCGTCAGTGAAGAAGAGTACCGCGGTGCCTTACGGCCGCGCGGTCTTTGCGTCTACGGGTTGATTGGCGCTGCTTTCTGCGCGTTCCGGTAACAGCGTCCACTGACAGTGGCGGAGCGAGGGGCACCCTTCCTCATGATCCCTGTCCGACCCCGACTAGCGAGCCCAATGCTACGGCCATTGGAGGTCCTGATGGGTTACCTCAAGCTCACCCCTTCCGACATTGTGCTGCCGGCGAGAGTCACTCGATCCCTCAACGTGGAAACTGAAGATGACCAGCTGGGCGGCGCTGACTTCACACTGCTGACGCGGCGACTTGCACGCTCAAACGGGCAAACCAGGAATCGTCTGTCGGGCGCCGAGCAGGTTGCCTTGGCGCGGATCGCTGAGCGGTTCGCCCCCGGCGCCCAACCCTCCGTGGCTCCAGAGGATCAGCGGCTCGACCACCCGGTGCCGCTGGCCCCAGTCGTGCTCGCTTCGTCCACGGGGATGCGAACGCTCATCGCGCTGCTCGTCATCGTCGCGTTGCTCCCGAGCGGGACCTTCGGAGCCATGGTGTGGCTCGGCGCGATCAAGACGCCATGGCCGACGCCGGTGGGGCTTCAGAACAGCGAAGGCGAGGGGCAGGCGCTCAGCTCGGCCTCCGCTGCAAGCATGCCGGTGCCGGATCGCAGTCAGTCGAAGCAAACCGCCGACATGCGGCCCGTGTCGCTCTCGGCGCCCGCCACGCTCGAAGCAAAGGTCGGCAGCGATACACCCTTTGCCATTGCGCTTGACCGCACCGGCACGTTGCCCGCCCGCAGCATCGTTGCCATCACCGGGCTCCCACAAGGCGCCACATTGTCGGCCGGGCGCCCCTATGGCGAGAGGGAGTGGAATCTAAGGTCCGACGAGATCGGCGACCTGCGCCTCGTTCTGCCCAAAGCTACCAGTGGCGAGACCAAACTCCGAGTGAGACTTGTCGCGCCCGACGGCGAAATCCTTGCTGGCACCGAAACGGTTGTCAAAGTTGCGGCCGATCCAGAGGCTGGCCTCTCAAGTCTTGAGGATAGTGAGCGACTGGCGGACGCTGGGGATTTTTCTGACGTTCAGGCGCTCGTGCCGGGACCCATCGACGACCCAAGCTTGGCCAGGATCGGCGCATGGGACGACGAGACCCAGGAGCGTCTTGCCACAACGGGTGTCGAAGAGAGATTTACGGACCTGAAAGCGCCAACGTCGCCGCCGGACCATCTTCTGCAAGTGCAACCGCCAAGTCCCGCGCGAGCCACGAATGACAATCTGCAGGGGAAGTGGATCAAGCCTTCGGCCTTCGTCAATCTTCGGGAGGGGCCCACTGCGTCGGCTGAGGTGATCAGCATCGTCGCCAAGGGCACCAAACTCTCGGTCATGGGGCGCAAGCGCGGCTGGGTGAAGGTGACCAACCCCGCGACGTCGGAGAGTGGCTGGATCTACGCGGGCAATGTCGTCACGTCGACAAAGGCGGGGCGCGGCTCAAGACGCGGGAGTCAGTCAGAAGCCGCCTCAGGATCAGAGTCATTCTGGCCGAGTTTGGGCGCGTGGCTGACAAGCCCCTAATTTGATGGTTACCGCTTTTTAAGGGATCCCGGGGGTAGGGTTGTTAACCAATCGGACTCCTGCCCTGGGAGGGAGATGTGCGTGTTGCGTTGTGGAGCCTTGCGGCGATCATCGTCACGGGCGCGGCCCTCATCTTTGTCGGCCCATTGTTCATTTCCGCCGAGGATGTGCTTAGGGGCCTAGACCCATTGTAAATAAAGGGTTTCGTTGTTTCAGGCTAACACTGGGCTATTTCCGAAGCCTGACGCCGGGGCCAGCTAGGTGGTCGCCTTCGACAAACACAACAGCCTCCAGGGCGGTCTTGATGGCCAACATGCTCTAGGTCCGCAAAAACTCAATCTGCCATTCCCCAAGAGAAACTTATCCCGCGGATGTGGG
>Ga0187819_10001315_pt1 | contig 12795 bp, 12 predicted proteins | sample NC_wetland_sal_i_15_FD_132411 | JGI IMG/M metagenome (GOLD analysis project Ga0187819, IMG submission 132411) | Wetland sediment microbial communities from Neuse River Estuary, North Carolina, USA - SO4_4 | ecosystem: Environmental > Aquatic > Freshwater > Wetlands > Sediment | place: USA... | reverse complement strand
GTAGGCCGGAAAGAGCAATATGGACTAGCATTGAGTCTGTTCCTCCTCGTTATGGAAAACCATTGGAATCACCCGCCCAGAGTAAAGATGATGTCAATATACGTCTCGACTTCCACGGGCTCGTCGCTGAGCAGCGTGGGCTTGTAGCGCCACTGCTTGACCGCGGAGGTCGCCGCCTGGATCAAAAGCGGCGGACCCGAGACAACCGTAAGCTCCTGAATGGTGCCTTCCTTGGAGATGATGGCATGGAGGCGCACCGTCCCCTGGATGCGGGCCTGCCGGGCGATCGCGGGATAAATCGGCTGCACTCTGCTGATGATTCTTGCTTCCTGCACGCCAGTGCTCACGCGAATGCGCTTGGGGGCCTCCGGCTTGGGTGGGGGCGGCGCACCGCCGACTCCACCGATGATCCCGCCCATCACGCCGCCGGGCATGCCACCTGGGACGCCGCCCGGGACGCCGCCGGCCCCGGAGTAAACCGGAACATCGGGGGGAAGTTCTTCTTCCTTGATCATTTTCACGTCTTTAGGAATCACCGTCGGCGCCATCATCTTCCCTTGCTGGATGATGCGCTGAGCCGGCTTCACGACCACCTTCTGCATCGGCGGCGGCGGGGGAGCCGGCGGCGGCGGCGGGGGAGGCGCGACGAGCGTGGTCATCAGCAGGCTCTTGGGCAGCGCCTCGGTGTAAATCAACGGGAATAGAACCAGTAGCCCCAAGATGGCGAACTGCAGCAAGGCAGACAGGAACATAGAGAGCCGGCCACGGCCTGCCTTGCGCTTTCCACCCGAGATCACCAATTCGTCGAACATGACCTACCTCCCGGACACGCCCCCAACGGGCCGAATGCAGGGCCGCGAGGCCCTTCAGCGTCCGCGATTTCCTGCAAAAGAACCCGCCCCGACTGCCGCTTTCTGGTCCCGCCAGCGAGACCAAGCCACCACCAGGGGGGCGGCAATACCGAAACTGGAGTAGGTACCTACCACAATTCCCACCACCATCGCAAAGGAGAAAGCGCGAAGGGATGCCCCGCCCAGCACGAAGAGCACGAGCACGGTGAGAAAGGTCAGCCCGCTGGTGAGGATGGTGCGCGAAAGCGTCTGGTTGATGGCCCGGTTGACAATGTCGGCGAGCCGCTCGCGACGCATGATGCGCAGGTTTTCGCGCACGCGGTCGAAGATCACGATGGTGTCGTTCATCGAGTAGCCCACGAGAGTCAGCAGGGCCGCAATCACCGTCAGCGATATCTCAAATCGAAAAATAGAGAACAAACCGAGCGTAATCAGAACGTCGTGAAAGCACGCCAGGACGGCCGCAGCCCCGTAAATCCACTCGAAGCGGAACGCAATATATACTAGCATGCCCGCCAAAGCATAGAGGGTAGCGAGGACGGCCTGCTGGCGGAGCTCGGCCCCGACTTTGGGGCCGACAATCTCGACGTTTCGAATGGCAAAACTTCCCACGGTGAACGCGTTGCGGAGAACGCCCAGGACGGCGTCGGCGCCGCCGCGCCCCTGCTGGACGTCGCGGGAGGCCGCGAGCGGCTGGCGCAGCTCGTCCACGCCGGAGAGGAGGCCACCGCGCTGCGTGTCGCGGAAATTGGCGATGAGGGCGGCAATGGCCTTGTAGTGGTCCGCGGCCGAAGCGCCGAAACCCAGGGGGTCGCGCCGCACCAGGGTCTCCTCCAGGGCCGCGGGACCCACCGAATTCAAGTCCGGCTTGGTGGCATCGGGCGCGGGAAAGGATCTGTGCAGCGCGTCATCGATGGCCTTACGCCCGGCATCGAGCTGCTGCTCGTTCAACTCGCGCTCGTCCAGGCTGATCATCACCTCGTGGATGTCCGGGCGGGCCACGTTTTCAATCGCCTGAATGTTGGCCTGGTGAAATCCGCCCTCGGCCAGGCTGGCGCGGATCACATTGATCTTGGGGTTCTGCTCGAAGCGGATGTAAACCACGGTGCCTCCGCGGAAGTCAATCCCGTAGAGCGGCCCGCCGTGAAGATACAAGGAGGTGGCCCCAACGGCGAGGAGAACGAGCGAAGTCGAGACGAAATACTTCGCCTTCCCCATCCAGTCAATGTTCACCGGTCCGAAAAATTCCAACACGACGTCATCTCTCCGTTAAAACTTAGACACCGGCGGGGAGCAAAAGTTCCCGCCCCACCTTGCCGCCGGCCGGCCCGGGAGCCCGCCGAAAAACCGCGGCAATATCCTTAATCCGCACTCCGCTAGATACTCAACTCGGCCTCGCGGCCCATGCGCCCCAAGTGCCACGCGAAAATCGTCCTGGAAACGTAGACAGCCGTGAACACGTTGGCGATCAGGCCAATCACGAGAGTGACGGCGAAGCCGCGCACGGGTCCCGTGCCGAAAATGAACAAAAACGCGGCCGAGACCACGGTGGTCACGTGCGTGTCGATGATGGTGAGAAACGCGCGATTGAATCCCACCTCGACCGCGGAGGGATTGGGCTTCCCGTTGCGCACTTCCTCCCGGATGCGCTCGAAGATGAGGACGTTGGAATCCACGCCCATGCCGATGGTCAAAATGACGCCGGCGATGCCCGGGAGCGTGAGCACGGCTTGAAAGTAGGCGAGCGCGGCGAGCAGGATGACCAGGTTGAGCAGCAACGCGAGCACGGCGTTCAGGCCCGAGAGGCGGTAATAGACCAGCATGAACACCATCACGACCGCCAGGCTCACCACCGAGGCGCGCACGCCTTCCCGAATCGAGTCGGCGCCCAGCGAAGGGCCGATGGTGCGCTCCTCGAGATATTTGATGGAGGCGGGAAGCGAACCCGAGCGCAGCACCAGCGCAAGATCATTGGCTTCGTCGAGGCCGAAACGTCCGGTGATTCTCCCTTGGTCCTCGATCCGGGATTGGATCACCGGCGCGGTATAGACCCTGCGGTCGAGTACGATGGCCATCTGCCGCTGGAGGTTGGCCTCGGTGAATTCGCCGAAGCGCTTGGCGGCGGCATTCGAGAGGGTGAAGCCGACTTCGTACGCGCCAGGATTGTCGGAACTGGGCACCGCCTTCGCGCTGCGCAGATCACGGCCGGTGACCGGAGCGTAGCGGTCCACCAAGTAATAGACATCTGCGGCATGGCCGGGCTGGCCGGGCGCGCCCTCCTCGCGTCCCGGGAGGAGTTCGGTGTTGGGCGGGAGGATTCCGTTCGGCTGGGCGGCGTAAGCTTCCGCCATCGAACTGTAGGGGTGCGCACCCACCACCAGCCGCAACTCGAGCTGCCCGCCGGCCTGGATGATGGACTTTGCGCGCGTGGGATCGCCCTCGCCCGGGAGCTGCACGAGGATTTCGTCCTGGCCGCGAGCGTACTCGCTGACCACCGGCTCGGTGAGGCCGAGCAGGTCAATGCGGTGGCGAATCGTTTCCACGCTCAAGCGGAGCGTGTCCGCGCGGATCACGCCGATGGAAGTATTGCGCAGGCTCATCTTGTAGGAATTCTGGCCGGGCATGGGAGCGAGCTCCCAGTCCTGATAGGAGGACCGGATCAGGTCCTGAAAGCGCGCGGACTGTTCGGGCGTCACGTTGATCACGCCGATGTCCTGGTCGTCCAACTCCTTAATGTCCTGGACGTGGATGCCGCTGTCGTTCAGCTCTTTTCGCAGGCGGTCCAGGGTCTGGTCGGTGAACTGCTTGATGGCCTCCTGGGTCTGCACCTGGAGAATCAGGTGGGTGCCGCCCTTCAGATCGAGCCCCAGGCGGATGCGGTCGGCGAAATTCTGGCGGGCCTGTGCGAACGAGGTGGGAAACGCAGGCAGGCCGAACAGCCCATAGACGCAGCCCAGGATGACCAGGATGGTCAGAGTCGCGCGGATTCGCACATTCATCTGCATGACGCGGCGCTAGCTCTCCTTGGATTCCGCCTGGAGCCCGGCGATGGACTGGCGGGAGAGGCGGATGCGCACCTGCTCGGCAATGCGGAGCTGCACGGTGTCGTCTTCCACGCCCACAATGGTCCCGTAAATGCCGCTCGAGGTGATCACCTTGTCGCCCGCTTTCAGCTCGTTCTGCATCTGCTGTATTTTCTTCTGCCGGCGCTGCTGGGGGACGAACAGCAGCACGTAGAAGATGATCATGATGATGAACAGGGGGGCGATGGCCGTGAGCAGACTGCCGCCCGGCTGGCTCTGCGCCAGAACGAGAGTGTCCGCTGGAATGGAAAATGCGGCCGTCACCTTACCTCACTGCCTGTCCGGAAGAGCGGAAAGGACTCCCTCTGCGGAAAGAACCTTTCGCAAATGTCTCCCCTTGCGTTATGACGCTTCGAGAGGCCCTAGCGATCCCCGCCCCCGGGGCCGTCCGTGCCGGAGCCCGATTCGAAGCAAGCGCGAAGCTCTGCGCGGAATCGCGCCAACTTCCGAAACAAGTAGCGTCACGAATTTTGCGCGTTATGTCAAGGCAAAAGTGGCGGAGAACGGGAGGCGGAAAGCGGCGCGGGTAGGAGCAAATGAACGAGGCCAGCCGGCCGAGTGGAACTGCCGGGGTGAACGCAATGCCCTTTCTCATCACGAATCCAGATTTGATGTGAGGCGGGGATTCACCGTATACCGCACGTTGACTTGCCTTTGCGCGCAGCCTAACATTCCCGGCCAACAGCAGCCTCTCATCAATGATCGGCCAGACCATTTCGCATTACCGCGTCGTCGAGAAGCTCGGTGGGGGCGGGATGGGAGTCGTCTACAAGGCCGAGGATACCCGGCTGAACCGCTTCGTCGCGCTCAAGTTTCTCCCTGAGCTTGTGGCTGGAGATCCGCATGCCCTGGCGCGGTTCCGGCGCGAGGCGCAGGCCGCCTCCGCGCTGAATCACCCGAACATCTGCACGATCTACGACATCGGGGAAGAAAACGGCCAGGCGTTTATCGCCATGGAATTTCTGGAAGGCGCGACGCTGAAGCACCGCATCGCCGGGCGTCCGGTGGAACTGGAAACGCTGCTCTCGCTGGGCATTGAAATCGCGGATGCGCTCGATGCGGCGCACGCCAAGGGCATCGTGCATCGCGACATCAAACCCACGAACATCTTTGTCACCTCGCGCGGTCACGCCAAAATCCTCGATTTCGGCCTGGCCAAGCAAACGCGCGCCGAGGCCATGGAGGGGCCGACTCGGTCGGCACAAATGAGCGCTGGAGTCTCGGAAAAGGATCTCACCAGCCCGGGAACGGCTCTGGGCACGGTGGCGTACATGTCGCCGGAACAGGTGCGCGGCCTGGAACTGGATGCTCGGACTGACCTGTTTTCCTTCGGCGCGCTGCTGTATGAGATGGCCACGGGGCAGTTGCCGTTCCGGGGCGACACCCCGGGAATGTTTTTCAACGAGATTCTGGAACGCCCGCCCGTGCCTCCGGTGCGGATCAATCCGGAGGTTCCCCCGAAGCTGGAAGACCTGATTCACAAGGCGCTCGAAAAAGACCGAAACCTTCGCTGCCAGAGCGCCGCGGAAATGCGCGCCGACCTCGAACGGCTGAAGCGCGATACCAGCTCCGGCCGCGTGCCCGCGCGCGATAGCGCCGAGCCGATTCCGGCGGCTCGCCCGGTGTGGCGGCGACCGTGGTTTCTGGGCGGGGGCGCGGCGCTTGTGGCGCTCGCCGCGCTGGTCGCTTGGAAGATGCACGTATCCACCGTGCCATCCGCGCAGCCTGCCGGCGGCGCTCCGGCGATGCCGATGCAGATCACCCAGCTCACCACGACCGGAGACATCAGGGACTGCGACGTTTCTCCCGATGGACGGCTGGTGACCTATGTCCGCGAGCAGCACGGAACGCAAAGCCTGTGGATGCTGCAACTCGCCACGGGGAGCGCCGTTCAGATCGCGACGTTCGCGGCCCCATTCGGTATTGCGGGTTTTTCGCCCGACGGAAATTACATCTATTATTTCTCCACCCAGGTTCCCGGGGCCCCCAAGGTAACGCTTTATCGCCTGGCCTCGATCGGCGGCACACCGGAAATTATCCTGGACGATGTGCCCTCGAATATCAGCTTTTCCCCGGACGGGAAGCGTTTTTTGTTCGTTCGTGTGGGGGCTGCGAAACACGAAAGCTACCTGATGATGGCGGAGGCCGACGGTGGCAATCCGCGCATCGTGGCGACGAAGAAGGAGCCGCAGGCGTTCTTCGAGGCCGGACCGGCCTGGCTGCCCGACGGCCAGCACGCCGCCGTGGTAGTTCGGGAAAATGTCGCCCGCGTCGGTAAGCATCTGGAACTCGTGGACATTGGTGCTGGGACCTCCACCCCGCTCGGCAATTTCACCTTGGCCGCCATGGGCCACCCATCCTGGCGTTCCAACCCGGACGCCATCGTCTTTGCCGGAAGGGAACAGCCCGGAGAGTATCGGGTGAAACTCTGGGAGGCCCTTTATCCCAGCGGGCAACTGCGGCAGATCACAAATGACCTGAACTCCTACTTCAACGGTGGGATGACGGCCGATGGCAGCAAGCTCGTCGCCCTGCAGGATATTCGCCGCGGCGGCTTGTGGCTGGCGCCAGCATCCAAACCCGACGCCGCGCGACAAATCACCCCAGGTACGAGTCGGGAGGATGGGCTGAGGATAGCCTGGAACGGAAACAGCCAGATCGTCTACGGCTACCTCGGAGCAGGCACTTTTAGGCTGGCAAAACTTGATTTGCCAGCCACCCAGCCGGTAGATCTGCACCTCCCGGGCGAGGGCCAGGTTTTTGCCACATCCTGCGGGAACGGGGCCATCGCGTACGAACAGATCGCGAAACAGAGCTTCTCCATCTGGCATACGGATCTCAACGGAGGGATGCCGGTCGAGCTTGATCCCGGCCCTACAAGTCTCCGCCCTGCTTGCAGCCCGGATGGCAAGACCGTTGTGTACGAGAGGGCCGAGGGAAACGAAACTCGCCTGATGCGCGTGCCGGCGACTGGCGGTGCCCCGGAAAAGCTGAACGAGCTGAACATGGCACAAGCCGTCGTCTCGCCCGACGGCCGGCAGATCGCGGCTCTGTACTGGGCAGATCCCACTGCCGTCACCAGATTGGCGCTGCTTCCTCCCGAGGGCGGCTACCCGACTCAGATCATTCATCTGCCCCGGGACACCAGCGGAGAGAGGCTCGGCTGGACGGCGGACGGCCGCGGCATCATCTTCCCGATCACCCGGAACGGGGTCACCAACCTGTGGATTCAACCGCTAGGCCCTCCGGGGAACAAGCCCGCTCCACCGCGCCAGTGGACGCATTTCGCCGCGAACGGCGTGACCGGGTTTGCCATTTCACCCGACGGCAAGCAGGTAGTGCTTGCGCGCGACAGCTCCACGAGCGACATCGTCCTCATCACTCACCTGCCGTAGCCGCTTCCTGCTTCCACTCGGCGGCGCGGGCGGCGACAGTGTCCTCGGCGATGGCGGCGCGCAGCGCGCGCATGCGCTCGAGATAGAAGTGCACGTTGTGGAGGGTGTTCAGGATGGGGCCGAGCATTTCTCCGGAGACGAACAGGTGGCGCAGGTAGGCGCGCGAGTAGCGGCGGCACACCGGGCAGGAGCACTGCTCGTCGGGCGGGCGCGGGTCGTCCGCGTAGCGGGCGCTGCGGATCACCATGCGGCCGCGGCTGGTGAACAGCCAGCCGTTGCGCGCGTTGCGCGTGGGGACGACGCAATCCATCAGATCCACGCCGCGCATCACGTAATCCGCGATGTCTTCCGGCTTGCCCACGCCCATCAGGTAGCGCGGCCGGTCGCGCGGGAGAATCGGCGCGACGATTTCCGCCATGGCGCAGGTGGTCTCATGGGGCTCGCCGACGGCCAGGCCGCCGATGGCGTAGGCGGGGAAATCGAGCGCGACGAGCGCCTCAGCGTTTTCGCGGCGCAGGTCCGGCACGGCCCCGCCCTGCACGATGGCAAACAGCATCTGCCGATGCGCGTCGCCCTGCGCGGAGAAAAATTCGCGCGAACGGCGCGCCCAGTGGAGCGTGCGGTGCGCCGCTGCGCGCGCCTGCGAATCTTCCGCGGGCAGCGCGATACATTCATCGAGCACCATGATCAGGTCGGCGCCGAGCGCGATTTCCACTTCGAGCGCGCGCTCCGGGGAGAAGAAATGCTCGGAGCCGTCCAGATGCGAGCGGAAGGTGACACCTTCGTCGGTAATCTTCCGCAAGTCCGCCAGGCTGAATACCTGAAAGCCGCCGGAATCGGTGAGGATGGGCCTGGGCCAAGCCATGAAGGAGTGCAGCCCGCCCAGCGCGCGGATGCGCTCGTGCCCGGGGCGCAGATAGAGATGATAGGTGTTGGCCAGCAGAACCTGCGCCCCCAACTCTTCGAGCTGGCCCTGCGTGAGCCCCTTCACGCTTCCCGCCGTTCCCACGGGCATGAACGCCGGCGTATCGATTGCGCCGTGCGGCGTCTCGAGCCGGCCCAGGCGCGCGCCCGAGGGATCGGTCTTCAGGACTTCGAAATGGAAGGGCATGGCAGCCGGGTACGGTAGCGCGGCGGATTGGCGCGGAGCAAGCGCGGCTGCGGGACCTCAACTGTGCAGACCGAAGCGAGCCAGCATTTCACGCCGGCCAATCCTGGTGACGGCCAAAGCGCGGCCGTCAGGATCCTGATCCACCCATTTTCGTTTCAAGGCCACGTGGAGCAGGGCCGCGCCGAGCGCGCCGCCGAGATGCGGGCGCCGCTCGCTCCAGTCGAGACAGGCGTAAGCAAAACGGCGGCGCAGCTTGCGAGTTGCGGCAACGTCAATGCCCCGGGCTTCGAGCGCCTGCGCTCCAGCCGGTGTGAGGTCGTAGGTCTGTTTTCCACGCGAGCCGGCCGAAAGCCAGCCCAGCGTCTTGAAGCGGTCGTGCAGAGCGACGCCCAGACTGCCGGCGATGTGATCGTAGCAGGTCCTTGCGGCGCGCAAGAGGTTTGGCGTGCGGGGTACGAATGCGCTGCGGGACCCGCCGGCGAGCACGAGCAGGGCTTCGAGCGCCGCGGCCACGTCAGCCCGTTCCAGGCTGTAGTAGCGATGCTTTCCCTGCGGGAAAACTTTGACCAATCGCTGTGACTTGAGCCGGTCGAGGTGCACGCTGGCGGTTGACGGGGAGATGCCGGCGACCATGGCCAGCTCCGTGCTCGTTCGGGCACGGCCGTCCAGCAGGTAGTAGAGCATGCGGGCGCGTGCCGGCTCGCCGATGGCTGCGGCAATTCCGGAGACGGCGGCGTCCGCGTGGACTTCTACATTCATAGTTTCATCTTAGACGAATCGTCCCGTACAAGCAACCGGCATACTGCCGCAGGGGCAGCCAACCAGGAGTTCCGCCAGGCACAGAGGCCGCCGCGGGGCCATGGGGCATCGTTGCGATCCGCGGGGCGGGGACAGTTGGCCAGGATGCAAGGACCAGACCGACCATCGAGGAGGAACCAATGACGATCGCTTGCCTGATTCGCTACCAGATCGATCCCTTCCAGCGGGACGCGTTCAAAAAGTACGCCGTGAACTGGGGCCGCATCATCCCCCGGTGCGGCGGACACCTTGTAGGGTATTTTCTTCCGCACGAAGGAACGAACGACGTGGCCTGGGCGCTGATCGGCTTCGACAGCCTAACCAGCTATGAGGCTTACCGCGCGCGATTGAAGACAGATTCAGAAGGGCGCGCCAACTTTGAGATGGCGCAAACAAAACGGTTCATTCTTCGCGAAGAACGAAACTTTGTGGAAGCGGTTGACGGCACCTTCGGCATTCCCGCGGCCCCGCCGGCGGCACGGTGAGGCGAGAACATTGACGCAGGCCGGGAAGGCGCGGCATTTCTCGCGCTTCACGCGCGCGAGAGAGCGAGGCGTGTAGCCGACCATGCGGTGGACCGCTATGGCTTCTCCGCGATCAGATAGAGGATGGTCTGCGTGTAATGGAAGTCTCCGCCGGACGCCGCGGGACGCTCCGGGTGAAAACCCGCTGAATCGTCGTCGAGAGTGGCTTCCATGAGGCGGCGCGTCTCTTCGTAAATGCCATCGCCCGGGGCGCGCCCGGCCACGTGCATCCAGTGGTTGAAGGAGCGCGGAGATTCGACGCGCTCCGCCAGGCGCAGGCGCAGGCGGGCGGATTCCACCAGGCGCAGCAGTTCCGGCTGCGTGTGCGTGTGGACGTGCGAAGGGTCGCGCACCTGCTCGATGCGGTCGTTGACTTCCGGGCGACCGGGTTCGGACACGATGATGTCCATCAGCGCCAGCCGCCCGCGGCGCGCGAGCACGCGCGCGAATTCCGCGAAGGCCGCCCGGGGATCCGCCAAATGATGGATGGCGAAGCCGCAGGTGATGATGTTGAACGAGGCGGTGCGAAAGGGAATCGCGGTGACGTCGCCGCGGGAGAAGCTGGCGTTGGCGATGCCTGCTTCGCGCGCCATGGCACGCGCTTTGGCGAGCATGGCCGGGGTGTAATCGAGGCCGACCACAGAGCGCACGCGCGGCGCGAATCGAAGTGCGTAGGTGCCCGGCCCGCAGGCGGCGTCCAGCACACGATCCTCGGCGAGCGGGTCGGCCATATCCGCCAGGCGTTCCGCGTCTTCACCGCGCTTTTGCAGCACATAGGCGGAGAAGGCCTCGGCGGTGCGCGTGAAGCGGTCGCGGATGCGGTCGAGTTGTTCGCTTCCGGTGTGTTCCGTCATCGACTGGCTCTTGGGATTCGCCGCCGGGAGCCAGTATACCGCGGTGGCACAGACTTGCGTTTGTGCGTCGAGGGGCAGGGATGGAGCGCAAGATGGAAGCCCGCGCTACTTCCGCTTGGCGAGGGGGATGACGAACTTCAGCGCGGTGTGGGTGGGGGAGAAGCCGACGACTTTGATATCGGTCAATTTCGCGGCGCGGCCGGCGGCGAGTACGTCGTTTTCCGTAATGTGCCTCTGGCCTTTCGGATAGATGACCCAGAGGACGCCATCGGGCGCGAGGCGCCCGGCCAGCAACTTCACCCGGGAGAGGTGGCTGCGGGCCTCTGCGCCGAAGAAGATGAGCGCGGCGCCGCGCGCCGGCGTTCCTTGCTCGATCTCGCAACGAAGCGCGCCGAGCTCCCGCCGGAATTCCTCGTCCACCGTGCCGACCAGGGACACACGTGCGCCGTCCGCGATACCCAGCTTCTGGATGCGGCTCTTGGGCGAGCGAATCTTCTCCGCCCATTGCTCGGCGCGCGGGCCCAGTTCGAGGTCGAGAATGCCGCCCGCGTGGCGGATGCGCAGCCATCCGTCTCCCGCCTTCAAAGATCGGATGTCTCGGAAGAAGACCTTCACGCGGGCGGCCTGCTCTGTAGCTCCCGACGCGCGGAAGAGCAGGTAGTCCGTCTCCAGCATCGCCGTGCCTTGATGCACCCTTGCGCCTACCAGCGCACGCGTTTCGATTTGCTGGCCCATCAGTCCCTCACCTGGACATCTTCGCCCAGCGATTTCCCGAGAGCGAGCAGATATACGCGCATGGTCGTGGTGTGACCGAAGACGAATTTGGAGAGAAACCGGAACAGCGGATTGTAAACCTGGCCGTTCTCTGTGATGCGCAACTCGGTGCCCGCGTTCGTGGGCGTGAGTTCATAGGTCCAGGTTCCGCCGAAGGGAAGATCCGGAGCGGCGATGCGCGTGATGAGGCGCGCGGGCGGCGTCCACTCGCGGACTTCGATGGGGACGCGTTCGCCGTGGGACCACACCTCGGTCCAGCCGGCGCGCGCATCGGCAGCTGGAGGCGCGATGACTTCCTTGACATCCTTTCGCCACGACGGGAACTTCGCCACGTCGGTCATGGCCTGCCACAACTGCACCGGCTGGCTGCCGAAGGTGGCGGCTTGCGTGGCCACGTGGTTCTTGGGCAGCAGGACACCGATTGCAACCATCAACACAAGCAGCGCGGCGAGTCCGCCCGCGATCATGCCGACCCATTTCACGATGAACCTCCCTCTCTTCGGCTGCGTCGCGGCTTTCCCAGTGCGCTGCGGCGCAGGCGGAGACCGACCATGCGGTTACCTTTCTCCGCCACGAGCTGATCCGCGGCGCGCGCCAAGAGTCCCAAGCCGTCGAGCGCCGGCTCGCGCTGCGAAGGGGGCATGCGGGCGAGCAGCGCGCGGACGCGTGCTGGTTCGAGCACGGAGGAAGCTTCCTTGATGCGCTCCCCGGCGGGGGAGAGCCGCAGCTCGAGGCGGCGGCGGTCGCCGGAACTTCGTTCACGGAGCACGTAGCCCCGACGCACCAGCCTCTCGATGGAGAGTGACATCGTGGAAGGCGTGACCCCCATGTGTTTCGCGAGTCCCATCAGGCTAACGGTCTCGGTTTCGTCCAGATGGTCGAGTATGCTGGCCTGATGCGCGCTGAGCAGTCGGCGCGTCTTCGGGTCGCGGACATGCCGGGCGTGGCAGGCAAAGAAGATGCGCGGGTAATCTCGCAGCAACCGCTTGGCATCGTCGTCCCTCACGCTCCGGGGAGCTTATCCTATTCCATTGATTTGTCAAACCAAATTATTGGACCACGCAGATTGCCGCAAGAGTTGTCGCCGAGGACGGTCGCAAACATTCCACTTCACGAGCCGGGTCCTTCGTTTACGTCTCGCGCAGAATCCGCCATACTCCCGCTGGTGCCTGGAAGGAGAACTCGATGGATGCGCTGTTTCCCGGCTTGAAAGGAATGCTGAATTACCATCCGCTGTTCGTTCATTTTCCGATTGCGCTGTGGACCGCGGCACTGCTGTTTGAAATCGCCGCGCGGCTGGCGAAGAAAGACGAGCTGCACCGCATCGCGTGCGGCGTGCTGGCGCTGGGAGCGCTCGCGTCCATCCCAACGGTGATGAGCGGGTGGTCGGCGGAAGCCGGCGTGC
>Ga0187819_10001313_pt1 | contig 12796 bp, 8 predicted proteins | sample NC_wetland_sal_i_15_FD_132411 | JGI IMG/M metagenome (GOLD analysis project Ga0187819, IMG submission 132411) | Wetland sediment microbial communities from Neuse River Estuary, North Carolina, USA - SO4_4 | ecosystem: Environmental > Aquatic > Freshwater > Wetlands > Sediment | place: USA: North... | reverse complement strand
TCATCCTGGTTTCAACGGATGCAGGACTAGGTGAGACAGCGCTAGACGGTTCGAGACTGGAGATGGTGGAAAAGCCAAATAACCAGAGGTGGTTGCCAAGGGGCAACTGTCTCGCGCTGTATTATGATGTCTTGGCGACCGTGACTTTTAATCAAGGTGTCGATGGTTCGATCCCATCCGGGCTCACCAGTCAAATCTCGGCTTGCTGCCCAAGTAATAGGCGATCCCGAATTTCACGCGTTGAAAGCGGAAACTTGCCAGCGCAGTGGGCCCTGTTTTTACGGGAAATTGAAATAGAGTTGCTACCGCTGCGGGTGGTGTTGCCGCGGAGCCTCTGGTGGATTCCCCGTCCCTCGCTTTCTCTCTGTCGTCGGACGGTCGGCTGCTGCTGCTCGCAGTCGCGGTGGCGGCGGCGGCGAGCTTCGTCTCCATCAGCATTTTCGGATACGCGAGCCACGGACGGGCGAACCGTCGCGCTGGCTGGCTGCTGCTCGCTGCGGTGTGCAGCGCGTTCGGATTATGGGCGGCGCACTTCATCGCGCTGTTGTCCGACCGAAGTGAACTTCCAGGAGCGTTCGAAGGGATGCTCACGGTCGCCGCGCTCGTCAGCATCGCGGGGACCATGTGGTGCGGTTTCGCCGTTGCCGCGAAAGGGGCCCGCTGGGACGCGCCTATCGGCGGCGCCATCAACGGTGCCGGCATGGGCATCATGCACTACCTGGGCCTCTATGCCCTCGCCGCGCCAGGAATGCTTGAGTGGGATCTTCCGCTCGCGCTCGCCACTTTCGGCCTCGGCGTCGGGCTGAACTCGGCGGCGCTAACCGTCTACCAGCGGCGCAAGGGGCTGGCGGCGACGTGGCTGGCCACGGGGCTGGTTACGCTGGCGTTCCTGAGCCTGCACCTGACGCAGGCCGAGCACGTCGTGTCGAGGGCCGAGGCCGCAATGAGCGCAGGCGGTCCGCTGCACTGGATCTTGGCGGCAGTTGCAGCAGGCGCGGTGCTCGTCGTGCTGCTGCTCGGCGCTGCGGCGATGCTGATCGACCGCCAGACGATGCGCGACAACGTGCAGATCATGCAACAGCTCGTCGATACGGCGATCGAAGGGATCGTGGTGGCGAGGAACGACCGTATCTTTAGCGTCAATCAGGGCATCGCTGAGCTGTGCGGCGTTGCGCGTTCGGAGCTGATCGGAAAGAGCGTCATCGGCAATCTCATCGACAAGCCGATCGCTGCGAGCGGCGAGGCGCTGCTGCGGACGGCCGCCAGCGCGTCCGTTCCCGTGAGCGTGGCGCACAAGCGGCTCAGCACCGGTGATGACGTCTACGCCATCCACGACCTCACGGAGCGGCGCGCCGTGGAGCTGGAATTGCAGCGCCAGAACAAGGCCCTGCAGGAGCGCGAGGAAGAGCTCAAGTCGCGCAACCTGCTGCTCGACACGGCGCTGCTGCACATGTCGCAGGGCCTGTGCATGTACGACAAGGACCAGCGCGTCGTCGTGTGCAACGAACGTTACGCCACCCCTTATGGACTGACGCCCGAGGACGTGAAGCCGGGGAGCACGCGGCGCGAGATCGTCGAGCGCCGCGTCGCGCTCGGTGTGTGGGGTGGGGAGTCTGCGGAAACGTATCTGCTCGATCGCACTGCGGCCATCGATGCCACGAGCTACTCGGTCCAGGAGATGAACGACGGCCGCTCAATCGCGACCGCGCACGTGCCGATGCCCGGCGGCAGTTGGGTGTGCACGCACGAGGACATTACCGAGCGGCGCCAGGCGCAGGCGAAGATCGAGCACCTCGCGCGTCATGACGTGCTGACCAATCTGCCCAACCGTGTGCTCGTGCGCGAACAGCTACAGGAGGCGCTCGCGCGCCTGCGGTCAGGTGAAGGGCTCGCCGTGCACTGCATCGATCTCGACCGCTTCAAGGAGATCAACGACGCGCTCGGCCACGCGATCGGCGACGAGCTGCTGCAGGCGGTCGCGACGCGGCTGTCGGAGGTCGTGGGCGGCGCTGATACGCTCGCGCGCATGGGCGGGGACGAGTACGTCATCGTGCAGAACCCTGCGTTCTCACCGACCGATGCTACCGATCTCGCGCGGCAGATCATCGCCAGGATGAACGAGCCGTTCAGGCTCGCGCAGCGGTTTCAGGTGGTAATCGGGGTCAGCATCGGCATCGCTATGGCGCCCGCCGACGGCACCGACGCCGACCAGCTTCTGAAGGATGCCAACTTGGCGCTCTACCGGGCCAAGGAGGAGGAACGGGGCAGGTACCGCTTCTTCGAGAAGGAGATGGATGCGCGCATGCGCGCGCGCCATGAGCTCGAGCACAACCTGCGCAATGCACTCGCCAACGGCGAGCTCGATCTCGACTACCAGCCGCTCATGAACCTGAAGCGCAACCAGCTGTCGGGCTTTGAGGCGCTGATGCGCTGGCGCACGCCGCAGGGTACTGAGATCCCTCCCAGCGAGTTCATCCCGCTCGCCGAGGAAACGGGCCTCATCGTGCCCATGGGCGAATGGGCGCTACGCCAAGCGCTCGCCCAAGCCGCCAAGTGGCCGCGCCACATCCGGGTGGCGGTCAACCTTTCGCCGGTGCAGTTCAACTCGCGCAACCTCACGCAGCTGGTGATGAGCGCGCTCGCTTCGTCCGGGGTCGAGGCGAGCCGGCTGGAGCTCGAGATCACCGAGTCGGTCTTGTTGCAGAACCGCGAGACGACGCGCGTCACGCTGCATCAGCTCCGCGATCTCGGCGTGCGCATTGCGCTCGACGACTTCGGCACCGGGTTCTCCTCGCTGAGCTACTTGCGCAGCTTCCCCTTCGACAAGATCAAGATCGACCAGAGCTTCATAGCGGGGCTCGCCGACGGCAACGAGGAATCGCTGGCGATCGTGCGGGCGGTCGCCCGGCTCGGGGCGAGCCTCGGCGTCGCCACCACCGCGGAGGGCGTCGAGACGCAACTGCAGTTCAACATCGCGCGCCGGGAGGGGTTCACCGAGGCGCAAGGGTTCTGGATCGGCCGGCCGAAGAGCGCCGCCGCCATCGCCGAAGAGGGCGATCTCTCTCGCGCGCGCAAGGCGAAGCGGCGCCCCGCCGCGGGGGAGGCGGACATCTCCAAGATCGTCGAGAGACCGGTCGAGCCGAAGATCCAGGTTGACGGCGCCCCGAGGCGGGCAAGGCGCACGCGGCGCGCCCGTTCGGCTTAGGCCGCCGGGCCGGTCTCGATGGGAAGCTTGCTGTCGGCGCCCCACTCCGCCCAGCTTCCGTCGTAGACGGCGGCGTTGGTCTGGCCGAGCACGGCCAGCGCCAGCGAGAGGATCGAGGCCGTGACTCCGGATCCGCAGGTCGTGATGACGGGAGCCTTGGGGTCGATCTTGGCTTTGGCGAAGATCTGCGCGAGCTCGGCGGTGGATTTCAGCGTGCCATCGGCATTGATGAGCGACTGCGAGGGCACGTTGCGCGCGCCGGGCAAATGGCCGCAGCGCACGCCTGGCCGCGGCTCGGGCTCGCTGCCCGCGAAACGCGCGGCGGGGCGCGCGTCGACAATCTGCGCGTTTCTCTTCTCGATCGCTTGGCGGATGTCGTCGCGGTCGCGCACGAGAGACGCGTTCATCAGCGGCGTGAAGTGGCGCTCGGTGCGCCGCGGCGGCAGACCCTCTTCGAGAGGGCGCCCTTCGGCCTTCCATTTCTTGAGGCCGCCGTTGAGCACGGCGACGTCCTCATGCCCCATGGCGCGAAACGTCCACCACACGCGCGCAGCCGAGAACAGCCCGAGCGTGTCGTAGATGACGATGCGCATGCCGTCGCCGACGCCCAACTTCTTCATGCGGGAGGCGAACTTCACGGTTGAGGGCAGCATGTGGGGGAGGGGCGACTTCTCGTCCGAGAGGTCATCAATATCGAAAAACAGCGCGCCGGGAATGTGCTCGGCGAGGTACTCCGCCTTGGCGTCGCGCTTGGTTGTGGGAAGGTGCCAACTGCCGTCGAGCACGATCAAGTCGGGAGCGTCGAGATGTTCGGCAAGCCAATCGGTCTCGACGATCCACTTCTTGGCGGTATTGTGCACGTTTCCTCTCCATTCCCGTTTCTTGGTGCGGCTTTGGGGGGCGTGTCGCGGGGACGCCGGTGCCGCACCGCCGACATAGGCAAAAGTTCGAAAGGCCGCAAGGGAAGCCGGCGCAAACGCTTCCCCTCGCTGGCGCTCAACCCAGGGCTGGGTCCGCGAACACCGTAGGGAGCGCCCGCGGCTTCTCTGCGAGCCAGGGCGGCACGGGAAGGGACTTCGACTGCAGAAAGCTCGGGTTGAACAGCCGCGACTGATAGCGGGTGCCGTAATCGCACAGTATGGTCACGACCGTATGACCGGGGCCGAGCTCCTTTGCGAGGCGGATGGCGCCGGCGACGTTGACGCCGCTGGAGGCGCCGAGGCAGAGACCTTCCTCGGCGACAAGATCGAAGACGATGCGCAGGCTCTCCTCGTCGGGGATCTGATACGCGGTGTCGATCGGCGCGCCCTCGAGGTTGGCCGTGATGCGGCCCTGGCCGATGCCTTCGGTGATCGACGACCCTTCGGCCTTGAGCGCGCCTTGCGTGTAGTAGGCGTAGAGCGCCGAGCCAGGCGGGTCGGCCAGCGCGATGCGGATGTCGGAGCGCTTCGCCTTGAGCCCGCGTGAGACCCCGCCGAGCGTGCCGCCCGAGCCGACGGCCGCGACGAAGCCGTCGACCTTGCCGCCGGTGTCGGCCCAGATCTCCTCCGCCGTCGTCGTCATGTGGATGTAGCGGTTGGCGGTGTTGTCGAACTGGTTGGCCCAGATGGCGCCCCCCGTCTCGCTCTTGTCGAGCGCCTCGGCGAGGCGCGCCGAGTACTTCACGTAGTTGTTGGGGTTGCGGTAGGCCACGGCCGGCACCTCGACGACCTCGGCGCCGAGCACGCGCAGGACATCCTTCTTTTCCTGGGCCTGGGTGTCGGGGATGACGATGACGGTGCGGAAGCCAAGCGCGTTGCCGAGCACAGTGAGGCCGATGCCGGTGTTGCCGGCGGTGCCCTCGACGATGGTGCCGCCGGGCTTCAGGCGTCCCCGCCGCACCGCGTCCGTGATGATCCCGAAAGCGGCGCGGTCCTTGACCGACTGACCGGGGTTCATGAACTCGGCCTTGCCGAGGATGGTGCAGCCCGTCTCCTCGGAGGCCCTTCGCAGCTTGATCAGCGGCGTATGGCCGACCGCGGCGACCACGCTCGAACGTAATGGCAAGGGAGGCTCCTCGGGTGGGTGACCGGCGCAACCGTATCGGCGGGCCCGAGGCCCTGCAACGGCGGCGGCCGCCTCATCCCCAACGGCGCAAGATCCCGGCAGGGCAGCATTTTCCGCGATCTTGACGGTCTCTCCGCAATAACGGCCGCGCGCGAAGGCGTTGCCTTTCCCGGGCCCTGCCAGATATACCTTCGCCCGACGTTCCCCTGACCTCGGCGAGACTTGCGTGGAGCGAGGCTCTGCGGGCGGCCGCCGCCGCGCGCCCTGGGATGGGGACCGCGCGGGCGTGGTGGAACTGGTAGACACGCCAGATTTAGGTTCTGGTGGCCTCGGCCGTGGGGGTTCAAGTCCCTCCGCCCGCACCAAAAATGCCCCGCTGCGGGCGCCGGGTGCCGGGACTTCCCACGGGGCCGCTGCCAGTAGCTTAGAGAGCAGGTTGGAGAGAGATGCAAGTCACGGAAGCGAACACCGAGGGTCTGAAGCGGACGCTCAAGGTCGTGGTCGGCGCCGATGAGCTCGGCAAGCGCTTCTCAGAGCGGCTCGACGAGATCAAGGACCGCGTTCAGCTCAAGGGCTTCCGCAAGGGCAAGGTGCCGGTCCCGCACTTGAAGAAGGTCTACGGCCGTTCGCTGATGGCGGAGGTGCTGCAGGAGACCGTGAAGGAGACGAGCTCGAAGGCGATCGCGGACCGCAACGAGCGCGCGGTCATGCAGCCGAGCTATACGCTGCCCGAGGACGAGAAGGAGATCGAGCGCGTGCTCGAGGGCAAGGCCGACCTTGCCTACTCCATGACGTTTGAGGTTCTCCCCAACTTCGACCTCATCGACCCCAAGACGCTGAAGCTCGAGCGCCTCCGCGCCGACGTCGAGCCGGAGGCCATCGACAAGGCCATCGACGAGCTCGTCGAGCGCAGCGTCACGTTTACCCCGGAGGAAGGGCGCGCCGCCGCGCCCGGCGACCGCGTGAGCATCGATTTCGTGGGCAAGATTGACGGCGAGCCCTTCGAAGGCGGGACCGGCGAGGGCACCCAGCTTGTGCTCGGGAAGGCGAACTTCATCCCCGGCTTCGAAGAGGGACTGAAGGGAGCAAAAGCCGGCGAGGAGCGCACGATCGAGGCGACGTTCCCCGGCGACTACTCGGTCGAAGCGCTGAAGGGCAAGACCGCGTCCTTCGACGTGAAGTTCAAGGAGGTGGCGGCCCCTGTGCGCCCTGCGATCGACGAAGCCTTCGCCAAGACGCTGGGGGCCGAGAGCGTCGCCAACCTGCGCAGCCTCGTCAGCGACCAGATCAAGCGTGAGTACGACAACGTCGCGCGCATGAAGCTGAAGCGGCAGATGCTGGCTCAGCTCGAGAAGGCGCACACTTTCGAGCTACCCCCTTCGCTCGTCGAGAGCGAGTTCGAGACGATTTGGCGCCAGCTCAACGAGACCATGCGTCAGTCTGAAAAGTCGTTTCCCGACGAGGGCAAGACGGAGGAAGAGGCGCGCGCCGAGTACCGCCGCATCGCCGAGCGGCGCGTTCGCCTCGGCCTCATCATCGGCGAGATCGCCGAGCGCAACGACATAAAGATCACGCAAGACGAGCTGCGCCGCGTCCTGATCGAGCAGGCGCGACGTTTTCCGGGGCAGGAGAAGGCGGTATACGAGTACTATGAGAAGACGCCGGGAGCGCTGGCCGAGCTGCGCGCCCCCATCATCGAGGACAAGGTCGTCGATTTCGTTCTCCAGAAGGCCAAACCGAGCGAAAGGAAGGTGCCGAAGGAGGTGCTGTTTGCGCAGCCCGAGGCGGCCGGCGAGACGGAAGGCGGCTAGCGACATTTTATGTGGGAGGGCCGTCGCGCCCTTGCGCACGGGGCCGGCCCTACCCAAAAAGAACCCTCCGCCCTAGATTCGGGGGCATCCATCGCGATCTAGACGTCGTTTGCGAGCCATAAGGAACGAAAGCCATGCGGGACCCGGTCGGCACATTGACGAACACCTTCTGGCCGATGGTCGTCGAGCAGACGAACCGCGGCGAGCGGGGCTACGACCTGCCCTCGCGGCTCTTGAAGGAGCGCATCATCTTCGTGACGGGCCCTATCGAGGATCACATGGCGGCCTCGGTCTGCATGCAGCTCCTGTTCCTGGAGGCGGAGAACCCCAAGAAAGAGATTTCCATGTACATCAACTCGCCGGGCGGCGTGGTCACGGCGGGCTTTGCCATCTACGACACCCTGCAGTTCGTGCGCCCGCCGGTCGCAACCCTCTGCATCGGCCAGGCGGCCTCCATGGGCTCGCTGCTTTTGTGCGCCGGCGCCAAGGGCTTGCGCTACGCGCTCCCCAACGCCCGCGTCATGGTGCACCAGCCCTCGGGCGGCTTCTCGGGGCAGGCGTCCGACATCGAGCGTCACGCCGAAGACATCATCAAGATGAAGCGCCGCTTAAACGAGATCTACGTCAAGCACACCGGTCAGACGTATGAGAACATTGAACGTACGCTCGACCGTGATTACTTCATGACGGCAGAGCAGGCGCGAGAGTTCGGCATCATCGACAAGGTGCTGACCCGCCGCGAAGAGGCGGATCTTGCCATCGGCGAGGGCGCCAAGGGCGCGGCTTGAGCGAGCCAGGGGCTTGCCCCGCTCGGAGCCCTCCGGTTGCAGTGCGGTGCTCGGCGTGGACCGGGGTGCGGCGCCGTAAAAAGCGTGCGGCGGCCCAGATCGGGACAAATGCTTAGCCGGCCACAAAACTGTGGCAATCGGGTCGCTTCAATGCCGAGCAGGCCGGCACCCGTTAATCCAATCTTGATCTGGGGAACGCTAGCGTGCTCAGATCACGCTAATTGGACTCGGGGCCGCACGAGCAGGGTTGGCGAGGCGCCAGCATGGTGTAAGGTTTCTTCCCGGGTGCTCTGGCTAGTGTATCAGGGCCGCAGGTACCCAAAGGAGGGGTGAGACAGCAGCTTATGGCTCAAGAGAAAAATACCCTCTACTGCTCGTTTTGCGGCAAGAGTCAGCACGAGGTTCGCAAGCTCATTGCCGGTCCGACCGTGTTCATCTGCGATGAATGCGTCGAGCTGTGCATGGACATCATCAGGGAGGAGAACAAGAACACCCTGGTGAAGTCGCGCGACGGCGTGCCGACTCCACAAGAAATTTGCACGGTCCTCGATTCCTACGTGATCGGTCAGGATCACGCCAAGCGCGTGCTCTCGGTCGCCGTCCACAACCACTACAAGCGGCTCAACCACGCGTCAAAGAACAACGACGTCGAGCTCGCGAAGTCGAACATCCTGCTCGTCGGCCCGACCGGCTGCGGCAAGACGCTGCTGGCACAGACGCTCGCGCGCATCCTTGACGTGCCCTTCACCATGGCGGACGCCACGACGCTCACCGAGGCCGGTTACGTCGGCGAGGACGTCGAGAACATCATTTTGAAGCTCCTGCAGAACGCCGACTACAACGTCGAGCGGGCGCAGCGCGGCATTGTCTACATCGACGAGGTCGACAAGATCAGCCGCAAGTCGGACAACCCCTCGATCACGCGCGACGTGTCGGGCGAGGGCGTGCAACAGGCGCTCCTGAAGATCATGGAGGGCACGGTGGCTTCCGTGCCTCCGCAGGGCGGCCGCAAGCATCCCCAGCAGGAGTTCCTGCAGGTCGACACCACCAACATCCTGTTCATCTGCGGCGGCGCGTTTGCAGGGCTGGAGAAAATCATCTCCCGGCGCGGCAAGGGCACCTCGATCGGCTTCTCGGCGAAGGTCATTGGCGCAGACGAGCGGCGCACGGGCGAGGTCCTGCGCGACGTCGAGCCCGAGGACCTGTTGAAGTTCGGCCTCATTCCCGAGTTCATCGGCCGTCTGCCGGTCATCGCCACGCTCGAGGATTTGGACGAGGTCGCGCTGGTGCAGATCCTGACCGAGCCCAAGAACGCGCTCGTCAAGCAGTACCAGCGCCTGTTCGAGATGGAAGACGTGAAGCTGACGATCACAGGCGACGCGTTGAAATCCATCGCCAAGAAGGCCATCGAGCGCAAAACGGGCGCGCGCGGGCTTCGCTCCATCATGGAGGCGAACCTGCTCGACACGATGTTCGAGCTTCCGACGCTGAAGGGGGTCGAGGAAGTCGTGATCGGGCCGGAAGTCGTCGAAGGCAGCGCCCGCCCCCTGCGCATCTACTCCGATCGCGTCGAGGAAAAGGGCTCTACTGCCTCTTGATCTTTGCGAGCCGCCCCGAGGGAGGCGGCTCACCCCGAGATAATGTATGCAGCCGGCGGCATCCGGCGCAGAGTCTTGATAGAGCGGCGCCAACCCCCATTTCAAATGGCGTGCGGTGCCGGAAGTTCGCGTCGAGGCTCGCCGCTTGATGCGGCGATCCGCCTCAAATGTGCCGGAGCGCACGCGGTAGACTGTGGTTCGAATAAGCCGGCGGCGGGCAGACGATCGCAAGCGGCCACACCGGATTGGATGGCGATATGGGCGACGAGAAGCAGACGAAAGACAAGGCCGCCGGCAAGGGGCTGTACCCGGTTCTGCCGCTGCGCGACATCGTGGTGTTCCCGTACATGATCGTCCCGCTCTTCGTCGGGCGCGACAAGTCGATCAACGCGCTCGAAGAGGTGATGCGCTCGGACAAGCACATCCTGCTCGCCGCGCAGAAGAACGCCGGCGACGACGACCCAGCCACCGACGCCATCTATCCCGTCGGCACGCTCGCCTCCGTGCTGCAGCTCCTGAAGCTGCCCGACGGCACCGTCAAGGTGCTGGTCGAGGGCACCTCGCGCGCGCGCATCACGCGCTACACCGAGAACCCGGACTACTTCGAGGCCGAGGTGGAGCAGGTGCCCGAGGAGACGGGCGCCAAGGACGAGATCGAGGCGCTCGCGCGCTCGGCCGTCACCCAGTTCGAGAGCTACGTGAAGCTCAACAAGAAGATCTCGCCGGAGGTCCTGGGCAACGTCGCGCAGATCGAGGACTACTCCAAGCTCGCCGACACCATCGCCTCGCACCTCGCGATCAAGATCGCCGACAAGCAGGAGATTTTGGAGACCTCGACGATCTCCGAGCGGCTCGAGCGCGTCTACACGCTGATGGAGAGCGAGATCTCGGTGCTGCAGGTCGAGCGCAAGATCCGCTCGCGCGTCAAGCGCCAGATGGAGAAGACGCAGCGCGAGTACTACTTGAACGAGCAGATGAAGGCGATCCAAAAGGAGCTCGGCGATAGCGACGAGCGTGACGACATCGCCGAGTTCGAGGAGAAGATCGAGAACACCAAGCTCTCGAAGGAGGCCCGCGACAAGGCGCTCGCCGAGCTCAAGAAGCTCAAGCAGATGAGCCCGATGTCGGCGGAAGCCACCGTGGTGCGCAACTACCTCGACTGGCTCCTGTCGATCCCTTGGGGCATCAAGGGCAAGATCAAAAAGGACCTCGACGAGGCCCAGCAGATCCTCGACGCCGAGCACTACGGGCTCGACAAGGTCAAGGAGCGCATCGTCGAGTACCTCGCGGTGCAGGCGCGCACCAACAAGCTCAAAGGGCCGATCCTGTGCCTCGTCGGGCCTCCCGGCGTGGGCAAGACCTCGCTCGGCAAGTCGATGGCGAACGCGACGGGGCGCGAGTTCGTGCGCATGAGCCTCGGCGGCGTGCGCGACGAGGCGGAGATTCGCGGCCACAGGCGCACCTACATCGGCTCGATGCCCGGCAAGGTCATCCAGTCGATGCGCAAGGCCAAGCGCGTCAACCCGCTGTTCCTGTTCGACGAGATCGACAAGATGGGGTCCGACTTCCGCGGCGACCCGGCGGCGGCGTTGCTCGAGGTTCTCGATCCCGAGCAGAACGCCACGTTCAACGACCATTACCTCGAGGTCGACTACGACCTGTCGAACGTGATGTTCGTGACGACGGCGAACACGCTCAACATCCCGCCGGCGCTCATGGACCGCATGGAGATCATCCGCCTCGCCGGCTACACCGAGGACGAGAAGATCGAGATCGCCAAACGCCACTTGATCCCCGGGCAGCGCCTGGCGCACGGGCTCGAGCCGGACGAATGGAACATCGACGAGGCGGCGCTGCTCGGCATCGTGCGCCGCTACACGCGCGAGGCGGGCGTGCGCTCGCTCGAGCGCGAGATCGCCAAGCTCGCTCGCAAGGCGGTCAAGGAGATCCTCACCACGACCGACGCCAAGAAGACCGTGGCCGTGACGGCCGAGAACCTCGAAGCTTATCTCGGGGTGCCGAAGTTCCGCTACGGCGAGGCCGAGCTCGAGGACCAGATCGGTATCGTGACGGGTCTCGCCTGGACCGAGGTTGGCGGCGAGCTTCTGACCATCGAAGGCGTCATGATGCCCGGCAAGGGCAAGATGACGGTCACCGGCAACTTGCGCGACGTGATGAAGGAATCGATCCAGGCCGCGAACGCCTACGTGCGCTCGCGCTCCATCGACTTCGGCATCCCTCCCTCGCTGTTCGAGAAGAGGGACATCCACGTCCACGTCCCGGAGGGCGCAACCCCCAAGGACGGGCCCTCGGCGGGCGTTGCCATGGTGACGGCCATCATCTCGGTGCTGACCGGTATCCCGGTGCGCAAGGACGTGGCCATGACCGGCGAGATCACGCTGCGTGGCCGCGTGCTGCCGATAGGCGGCTTGAAGGAGAAGCTGCTGGCCGCGCTGCGCGGCGGCATCAAGACCGTGATTATTCCTGAAGAGAACGTTAAGGACCTGTCGGAGATCCCGGCCGAGATCAAGAACAAGATCGACATCATCCCCGCCGCGCGCGTGGACGACGTTCTCAAGGCGGCGCTCGTCAAGCCCCTCGAACGGATCCAATGGGACGAGGCCGCGGAAGCCCAGGCCGTACAGAGCGAGGACGGATCGGCGGGCTCGCGGGTGACCGCGCACTAACGCGACAGATGCAGGCGCAACCGTAAGGATGCCTGCCCGTCTATAGGCAGATACCCCGCGCCTGAGGCGCGGGGTTTTTGTTCCCGCTCCGTGCGCGGGGGAAGCGTTTTTCCCAGGTTTTTCGGGCAATTTCGCGCGAATTCCCCCTTGACGAGGCGTTTTATTGGGCGCTTTTGTCCACCTCTGTTGCGGCTGCAGCGCCCGTATTTAGGGCCTTCCGGCCGCCTCGAACCCCCCAAGACCCATTCCGAACGCAAAGGACGGAAACGAGATGAGCAAGAAAGATTTGATCGACGCCGTCGCGAAGGATGCCGAGCTCACGAAGGAGAAGGCGAGCGTGGCGGTCGATGCGGTGCTTGAGCACATCCGCGGCGCCATGCGGAAGGGCGAAGAAGTGCGCATCCCCGATTTCGGGACGTTCAAGGTGGCAAAGCGCAAGGCGCGCGAAGGCCGCAATCCGGCGACCGGGGCGACGATCAACATCCCCGCCTCGCGGGTGCCGAAGTTCAGCCCCTCGAAGGGCCTCAAGGATCTGCTCAACTAGAAGAGCGTCGTCCGGCATTGGGTGGGCGCGCCGCGAACGAAGCGGCGCGCCTTTTGCTTTGTGCCGGGCCATAGAGGGGTGCTGGAGCGGTTGTGGCCTGTTGTTGCGCAGCAGGCG
>Ga0187819_10001312_pt1 | contig 12796 bp, 13 predicted proteins | sample NC_wetland_sal_i_15_FD_132411 | JGI IMG/M metagenome (GOLD analysis project Ga0187819, IMG submission 132411) | Wetland sediment microbial communities from Neuse River Estuary, North Carolina, USA - SO4_4 | ecosystem: Environmental > Aquatic > Freshwater > Wetlands > Sediment | place: USA... | reverse complement strand
TGTCGCGGTGAACTATGTTTTCTGCGTGAGCAGCATCCAGCGCATCGGCAATCTCGATCGCCAGCGACAGAATCAACTCGGTTTCCATCGGACGGCCAGCGATGCGGTGCTTCAGCGTAACGCCATCGAGGAACTCCATGACCAGGAAGGGATGGCCGTCTTGCTGCCCGATCTCATGGATAGTGCAGATGTTGGGATGGTTGAGGGCCGACGCCGACTGTGCCTCCCGCTGGAATCGGGCCAAGGCTTGAGCGTCTTTGGCAACGTCATCGGGCAGAAACTTCAGAGCGACAAAGCGGTGGAGGGTAATGTCTTCGGCTTTGTAAACGACACCCATGCCGCCACCGCCAAGTTTTTCTACGATGCGGTAGTGCGAGATAGTCTGGCCGATCATCAGGGGCAAATCTTACGTGGGTGCACCTGGCAAGTCAATGAAAGCCGTGGAGTTGGCTAGTTGCTGAGCACCTTCTCGCGCTCTTCGGCATCCTGGAGTTGCTGGTGCTCCGACTTCGGCAGCGCGAACTCCAGCACCTCGTCGATGGTTTTCACATAGTGGGTCGTCAATCCCAGCAGTTGCTCAGGCGTCAGGTCTTCCTCGACGTTGGTTTTGTTGTCGGCGGGGAGGATCACGTCACGCACCCCGGCGCGTTTCGCGGCCAGCACTTTTTCCTTGATGCCGCCCACCGGAAGCACGTTTCCGCTCAGCGTGATTTCGCCCGTCATTGCCGTCAGCGGACGCACCTGCTTGCCCGACAGCAACGACACCAGCGCCGTGACGATGGTGACGCCCGCCGAAGGACCGTCTTTCGGGATCGCTCCTGCCGGCACGTGAATGTGGATGTCGTGGTTGGCGAAGAATTCTTCGTCAATGCCCAACTGCTTCGCGTTCGAACGCACCCAGCTCAACCCGGCTTGCATGGACTCGCGCATCACGTCTTGAATCTGGCCGGTGATGGTCAGCCCGCCTTTGCCTTTCATCTGGTTGGCTTCGACAAACAACACATCGCCGCCCGACGGCGTCCACGCAAGTCCGACGACCACGCCGGCGCGTTTGGTGCGCTCGGCAATTTCGCCTTCGCTGCGGATCTTGATGCCTCCCAGGAACCCTTGCACGACCTCCTGGGTGATCACCAACTTCTCGGTCTTCCCCTCTGCGATGCGGCGTGCCTGCTTACGGCAGATGGTGCCGATGGTGCGTTCCAGGTTGCGTACTCCCGCCTCGCGCGTGTAGTGACGAATAATGTGGCCGACGATCGCTTCCGGAAATTCAATCTGCTCGGCCGTGATTCCGTTTTCCTCGATCTGGCGCGGGATCAGGTACTGGAACGCAATGTGAATTTTTTCTTCCTCCGTGTAGCCCTGCAATTCGATAATTTCCATGCGGTCGCGCAAGGGCTCGGCGATGGGATCAAGCATGTTCGCCGTGGTGATGAACAAGACCTTGGAAAGATCGAAGGTCACATCCAGATAATTGTCACGGAAGGTTGCGTTCTGCTCGGGATCGAGCGCTTCCAGCAACGCCGACGCGGGATCGCCGCGGAAATCGCGTCCCACCTTGTCGATTTCGTCGAGCATGAAGACCGGGTCTTTGGTCTCGGCGCGGCGAATGCCTTGAATGATCTGCCCCGGCAAAGCGCCGATGTAGGTGCGCCGGTGGCCGCGAATTTCAGCTTCGTCGTGCACGCCGCCGAGCGACAGACGCGTGAACTTGCGTCCCAGCGCGCGCGCGATGGATTTGCCGAGCGAAGTTTTGCCCACGCCTGGAGGCCCGACGAAACACAAGATCGGACCCTTCATGCTGGGCTTCAACCGCCGCACCGACAGGTAGTCGAGGATGCGGTCTTTCACTTTCTGCAAGTCGTAGTGGTCGGTGTCGAGAATCTCTTTCGCTTTCGGGATTTCAATCTCTCCCCCCGAAGTCTTCGCCCAAGGCAGGATCGCCAGCCACTCAATGTAGTTCCGCGTGACCGAATAATCCGCCGCCATGGGAGACATGCGCGCCAGGCGGCCTAGTTCTTTCAGCGCTTCTTTCTTGACATCGTCGGGCATGCCCGCCGATTCGATCTTTTGCTTCAGGTCTTCGGTATCGCGCTGGCCTTCGTCCTGTTCGCCCAGTTCTTTCTGGATAGCTTTCATCTGCTCGCGCAAGTAATATTCGCGCTGCGTCTGCTGCACACGATCCTGCACTTCCGACTGGATCTTGTTGCGCAGTTGTTGGACTTCCAGTTCCTTGGCGAGGTGGTGATTGATCTTTTCCAGGCGCACCCTGACGTCGGTCGTCTCCAGCGCTTCTTGCTTGTCGGCGGTCGACAGCGAGGGCAGCGACGAGGCGATAAAGTCCACCAGGCGTCCCGGCTCTTCGATGTTCATCGCCACCGTCGAAAGCTCGTCGGACAGCGTCGGCGAACCGGCCACGATCTGCTGGAACAAGGTCAGAACATTGCGCTGCAGCGCTTCAATCTCGGAATCCTTGGGCGGAATCGTCTCGGGAATGGTGGTCACTTGCGCGCGCATGAAGGGCGAGAGCTGCGCGAAATCGGCCAGGCGCACCCGCTCCAGTCCCTCGGCAAAAACGAACAGGCTCTGGTTGGGCATCTTGACGACCTTATGCACCACCGCCAGCGTTCCGATGCCATAGAGATCGGAGGGCTGCGGCGAATCCACGCGCGCCTCGCGCTGCGCCACCACCACGATGGTCTTGTCCTCGCCCAGCGAGTTGATCAGTTGCACGGAACTTTCCCGCCCCACCGTCAGCGGCAGCACCGCATGGGGGAACAGGACTGTGTCGCGCACCGGCAAAATGGGCAGCGACCGCTCGGTAGTTTCGTAGGATGTATGCTCGGAAGAATTAAGATTGCTCATGCTTTTCCCTTGAGTGACTTGCACTCAACTTTGGATGAACCAAACTCGCAAAAAGATGCAGCCTACGAGCTAGGTTGTTGAACTATAGACCTTTTTTCGCCTTTTGCAAGACACAAAAGGGTTTCAGCCCCCCACTGGGTCTGGTCCTTCCGAGGGACGCGCACCCTTCTGCGCCCCCCGGTCAAAATCAACGCTGTAGCGTTCCCCGCCTCCGGCTAAAAGACGTGCTTCGCGTCTTCGCCTTTGAATACCAGCTCTTGCAGAACTCGCTGGTTGGCTGCATTCAAGACGTAGATCGTCTGACTCTCAGTGGCCTTCGCGCTCAGAGGAACCAGCGTGCACTTCGCGCGCACCTCCGCCGGCTTTTTCGTCCCCAACTGCCGGAACACCATGATGTGGTTCGCGCCCTCCATTACATGACGGATCTCATAGTTTCCCTTTGGCAACAGGGTGTCGGCGACCCGCACGTCCTCGGAAAACTTGACCTGATAGGTGTCCGCAATCGCCAACTTGTTCTCGGCGGCAGCAACCGCGCCCAGTATGAAGATGCACATCACGATGACAATCCCAGCAAACATGCGACGCATATAAGCCCTCCTAGGCTCCGGGCCAGAACGGCCCAGATTCAGGCTAGAACGAAGATGCGGTTCCCGCTGTGCAGTGCCTCACACGGGGTTGTGACGAAAGCCCATCGCGTCCCTTCGCCGGCCGCACCCCAGGCGGGAAGAGCCCGCGTATGCAACTGCTACCGCCGTCGCATGACCTCGTAGCAGATAAATATGACCGCGGCCCAACTCAGGATGGATACGATCCAGACCACTACGTTTGTCCATGCAAGCTTGGCCCGGGGAGGCCTTGTCTGGGCGGAAAACGGATGATGCTTAGCAAGTTCCGCGCGTAGCGCTTGCAATCCGGAGACCTCGCGCGGAATAGGAATTTTCCTGCGAGGCTCGGCGCTCTCCACTACCAGCCAGTCGGGCCTGTCGTAGACGCTATCTATCTCGGCGAAAGCGATCCTGTCATCCGGCCAACCGTCTCTCTTCCGAATAACCTCCTTGTCGCTCAAGACAAAGAGCATTCGACGCTTTGCACGTCGCATGCCCAAGCGAGCTGCCTCAATGTAGGAACCTAGGACCGAGCCAAGCATAGCGAGCGCTGCCAGCCAACGAAGGTCTGAATTAGCCCTCAGCAGCCCCAAGAAGCGAAGGACGAAGAGCAGCACAGTTATCGCGATCAGCGACAGTATTGCGCCCCACGACAGCAGCCGCACCTTGATCTCGCGCCTGTCGCTGGATGCGTTGGTCCCGATCCTAAACTCGCGCACGGGTTGCTCCCTCGTGTCAGGGGCCACGCTCATGCCTCCGGATAAATTCCCAACACCTTCACCAGTTCCGCCACCTCGCCCAGGTGCCGCAGCGCATTGCGCGAGGCTTCATCGTCGCCGCGCAACAGGTCCACAAAAAACACGTATTCCCACGGACGACCGCGCATGGGCCGCGACTCGATCTTGCTCAAACTGATGTCGCGCAGCGCGAACACGCTGAGCGCCTTGAACAACGCTCCCGGAATGTTCTTCACGCTGAAGGCCAGCGACGTCTTATCCGCCCCGCGCGCCGCCCGCGGCTTGCCCCGGCGAATCAGGAAGAAACGCGTGAAGTTCCGCTTGTCATCCTCGATTCCGGCCTTGAGAATCTTCCCCGCATACACCTCGGCGGCCCGCCGGCTGGCGATGCCCGCCGCGTCGCGCAAGCCCTCCGCCACCACGTGCTTCACGCTTCCCGCCGTGTCGTAGAAGGGCACCGGCTCGAGCCTCGGGTATTTCGCGAACAGGTCGCGGCACTGATCGAGCGCTACGGGATGCGAGAACACTCGCCGCACATCTCGAAGCTTCGCACCCGGCGGCGCAATCAGATTGTGCACGATGCGCAGGCGAAACTCGCGCACGATGTGCACGTCGCGGCCCAGCAACAAGTCGAAATGCTCGGCGACCGAACCGGCCAGCGAGTTTTCGATGGGGATGACCGCGCCGTCCACCGTTCCTCGCGTGACTCGGTCGAAGACCTCAAGCGACCGCGCACACGGGACCACGGTCGCCCGCGGCAACATCGCCTCGGCCGCTTCGTGGCTGAAAGATCCGAGTTCTCCCTGAATTGCAATTTTCATGAAGGCATCTTCATCTCGCACCGCAATTACCCATCTGTAGAGACGGGGCTTGCCCCGTCTCCTTCAACCCGCCGGAATGCTTCGGCGCCAGCAAGACGCGGCAAGCCGCGTCTCTACAGGAAATCCGTTATCGCCTTAAGACCCAATCGGCGCCGACGCTAACTCCTTTGTCATCACCAAAGCGTCCAACTGGTTCGAATAGTACCCCGCAACCGTCTTTTCCACGAAATACCCTTTCTGTTTGTAGAAACGAATCGCGGGTTCATTATTCACCGGCGTCTCCAGCGCCACCGCGACGGCACCCGCTCGCAGCAACTGCTCTTCCGCAGCTTGCAGCAAGGCGGAGCCAACGCCCGATCGCCGCGCCTCGGCGACCACATCGATGGTGATGATGTGTCCACGCGCGCGGCGCGTCTCCGCCACGATGAAACCGAGAATTCCGCAGTCGGCAACCGCGGCCGGAGCGCCGCCATTGCCCTCCCCGCCTCCGCCTTCGGCGACTAGAGTAAACGACCCTGGCCGGCGTATATAGAACGCCATTTCGGGTTTCGAGTATGCCAATTGCGGATCGAAGCACGCCTGGTCAATCCGCCACAGCGTTTCAAAATCGGCTTTCTGGAATTGCCGGATGCGAAAAGACACGCCGCCATTGTAGCGGGTGATTGACGGAAGAGCAGGGAGGAACGATCGGCGGGTCTCATAATCCGACCGAGATCCGGGCGCAGGCGGCACACATTCGCGACAAGTCCTCAGTTCTCAGTGGGAACCGGCTGGTTCTTAGGTTTTACTGAGAACTGACAACTGAGAACTGAGAACTTTTTCCCTTTTCCACCACTTGCGCAGCCGCACCAATTAGAAGTACGATTTCTGCCAAGAGGCTCTGTGGGGCGTTTCATTCTCATCGACGTGGCCGTGGCGCTCGCCCTCTTCTTCTTCTGGTATGGCTGGTTTGTGCGTTATAACCGGCGTCGCGCCGCTGACGTGCTGCAGTGGGTGCAGGCGGCATGCCTGGGAAAAGGACGCATCGTAGATCTCCGATGGCAGGCCAGCAGCTCGCGGCTGAAGGCCACTCTGCATCTTTCCTCGCGCTGGTTTGAGGACGCCCGCCTCACCATTCGCCTGTTGCCCCGCCCGCTGCCGGTGCAGTGGGCCCTGAGCCGCTGGCAACAGCAGGAAGAAACGCTCACCTTCGAGGCCGACATGGGATTTCCCCCAGGCTTCCGTCTCGACGTCATTCGTCATCGCTGGTCGGGCCACAGCGGAGCGAAAAGCTCGACGCGCCCCTGGATCGTCCACCGCCCCGGCCCCGTTATTCTAACCACCAAGGAAGACTGGCCGGCAGAACTCAGCCCCGTGGTCAATGCGCTGGCCTCGTGGCGCGACAAGGATTTCGTGGGCGTCCGCTTCAACTCCAGGTCGCCGCACTTCACCGCCACGGTGGCGCTCGAAAACCTCTCCGATCAGAAATCGGCAGCGGCGTTACTCGGCCTTTTCCGGGAACTGGCGGCCAGTTCCTCCGCCAAACAACACTAGAACCGTCGGGGGTCGTTCGTCGTTGGGCGTTCGCAAAGCCCCTTCACCGCACGGGCGGTCATCCCCGACTTCTGATCCCACGCTCTTGCGGGTCCCCTGCAATCACCCAGCGCGGCGCCCCGCCCACGATCGCGCCGATGAGCAGCGCTCCCAGCAAGGTATAGCCTCCCTCAATCCATAACAGATCGGGCGCGACGCGCGACGACGCAACCGCCGCAACTACTGCGAAAATCGCCGCGAATATAGCCAGCCAGAGCGCGGCCGCCACTTCGACGCCGTGGATCAACGTACGCGAACCGAGCCACCGCAGCAGTCCCGCGACGGCGTAGGCGAACAGTATGCACGCACCCACGCTGAGCAGATGCGGCGCCAACATCCGCGCCAACGCCAGCGTCTGCGGCTTACTCAATCCGAGCGCCATGGTCCATCGCGGCCGGAACAGATATTGGGAGTGCCAAGCCATGCCCAGCACCCACGCCGCCGCGCCCGCCAGCAGCACGGGTAAATGCACGACTCTTCGCGTTCGCCACGGAACCTGATGCAACGAAACCTGACTCAGCTCCGGCGCGGGCTTGGCCTCGACCGCATCGGGAATGCACTCCTGTCCGCAATCGGCGCGTTCCGGCCAGCGCGTGCAATCGGCCAGGCGCAGTTTCGGCGGGCCGGCCAATCCGCTCCAGGCAGCGCGCAAGGCGTTGAACCGCACCGACACCGGCGCCTGCGTCTCCGGACAATTCACTGTCCGCCCCTCGCGATACGTGTGGAAAATCCGCTCACCCCAAAGTACCGGCAGCAACAGGATCAGACAAGCTCCAACCAGGAAGAGGAACAACCCGAACAGCAGCAGCATGACGTGCCTCCTTTCCTGGCACGAAGGATTCGTGCCGGGCGGAAGGTTCTACCGAGGGCCAAAGATCGTAGCGATCTCAAACGTGAAGCACCCGACGAGCGGTCGAATGCTGCGATCAGGGTATTCGCGGCGCGACCCGCGCGCCGTGATCATCATCACCCCAGCCCGTGACGGGACCCCCACCCCTTCAGATGAGGCCCTTGCGAACTTTTAGAAGGAAATCCTCGGCATCAGCGCGCGCCTTCTCCATCATGGCCGGATTGCTGATGTGCTCGAATTCCATTTCATGAAGCACAAGGTCGGCAGCAACCTTGGGTGTGTATCCTCGCTTTATGAACATCCGGGCACGCTCGACGAAAGGAACGGCGGTGTCCAGTTTTGTTTCTGGTTCCGCGGCAAAAAAACTGGTTCCGGCCTCGCACTTGTGTTCGCGAAACTTCGCAGCGGCCAGGCGGTCGTAAGCGCCCTTAGCCTCTTCTCCGGTAAGCAGTGTGGGGACGGGGAATTTCCAGCGACACTTGGAGCAGGCCCAGCCCTTGGCATCGCCCCCGATCCAGATTAACGCGCGCTCCATATCGGCAACCCAAACAAATGTTACCGCAAGGAAACCCGCCACGAAATAGCGCGCCCGCTGTCGAGCTGCGGGATAAAAGAAGATGTTGCGAGGTGCCGGCAAATCCTTCCGCTGCCCCTGGACCTGATAAGCCAGTCAGACCCTACTCTGGCTCTGCCACAAACCGGTAGCCCACTCCGCGCACTGTCTGCAGGTGTTTGGGCTGCGATGGATCCTCTTCAATGTACCGCCTGAGCCGCACCACAAAATTATCGATGGCGCGGGTATCAGTATCTTCGCGTAGTCCCCACACATCTTCCAAAATCGCTTTGCGCGACACCACGCGGCCTTCGCAGCGCACCAGATAGCGCAGCAACTCCGCCTCCATCACCGTCAGATGGATCGTATTTCCCAGCGTGCGCAGTTCCAGTTCCGCGAAGTCGATCGACTTGCCGCAAAAACTGAAGCTGTCGCCGCCAGATTCCCGCTCGCCCACGCGCGCGGTCCCCGTCGTCCCACGACCGGCCGGGCGGGCGTCTTCCGTCTGGTCGACTTTCATCCCAGCGCTTTTCATCCACCCACTGCGCCGCAGCAGGCTCTCCAGGCGCGCCATCAGAATCGCCAGTTCGAAGGGCTTGGGGAGGTAATCATCCGCCCCCGACGCGAATCCTTGCAGCACATCTTCGGGACGCCCGCGCGCGGTCAACATCAGAATCGGCACATAGTTTTTCTTCTCGCGGAGCAAGGCCGCGACGTCGAAGCCGCTCTTGCCGGGCAGCATCACGTCGAGCACGACCGCGTCGAAGCGCTCCTCTTTTTCGACCAGCCTCTCCAGAGCCGTCTCGCCGTCCCCCGCAACTTCCACGGCGTGCCCTTCGGCTTGCAGGTTGAAGCGCAAACCCTGCGCCAGATGCGCCTCATCTTCCACCACCAAGACCCGGCTCATGCTTCTCTCCGCGGCAATTCCAGGGTCACAGTTGTTCCTTTTCCGGTTCCTTCGCTCTGGGCGAATACCCGGCCGCCGTGGTTGCGCGCAATCGAGCGGACGATGAACAATCCGAGTCCTGTGCCCTTCATGCGCGGACGTCCGCGCTGGCGAACGCGGTAGAAACGTTTAAAAACGCGCTTGAGCTCATTCTGCGGAATGCCGACGCCCTGGTCGCGCACGCGGAGCACGACCTTCTGCTCATCAGGAATCTTCAACTCCACGGCGATGTGTACGCCGCCAGGCGAGTACTTTACGGCGTTGTCGAGCAGGTTGGTGACGGCCGTGTGCAATTCGTCGGGGTCCCCCAACACATGCGCGCTGCCGGACTCGGGCAAAGAGTCCCGGTAGTCGAGATCCTGAGGCGGCAGATGATGACGCGTGCGCGCCAGTTCCACGCACTCACGGACAAGGGCATTGAAATCGACCGGCAAGCGCTGGGCCTTGTTTTTCTTATGGCTTGCGGCGCCGGCTTTCAGCACCTGTTCCACCGTGCCCATGAGGCGCTCGGTGTCGACAAGCATCGATTGGTAAAACTCGCGGCGCTGACTCTCGTCCACTTCCCGCTGCTGCAGCGTTTCCAGATAGAGACGAATCGAGGCAATCGGCGTTTTGAGTTCATGGGTTACGGCATTGATGAAACTATCGTGCTGCTCGTTTCGACGAATCTCGCGGACCAGAAAGATGGTGTTCAGAACGAGGCCGGTGATGATGGCTCCGAAAAAGATGATGCCGAGGAAGACCCTGATGCCTTCACGCCAGTTGAGGATGATCCAGCCGCTGCCCACGGCAAAGGCCACCGCGGCGAGGCAAACGCCGAAGGTCAGGAAGAATGCGATCGCTTTGCGCCGGCTGGAAATCCGCACAGGGAGATTGTAGCGGGGCAGGGGGCAGGTGTCAGGTCTTAGGTGTCAGGGGACAGGGATCGGGGGGCAGATGCGTGTTAGTGTAACAGCGATTTGCGCCAACAACTCACTTACCGCAGCCACCTCAAAGCCACGTTTCCGCCGATCCAGGAGGCAATCCCGAAAACCAGCAGGGCTGTCCGCCAATCTCTCCGCATCATACGAGCTACAAGAAATCCGATGGTGGCGCACAACGCCACAATCAAACCTGTCACACCGACGACTGGTCCAGAGAAAAAAGCGCATCGTCGAGAGAACCACTGAAATGCCCAATCCCAGTCGAGGCCCACTCCAAAAACGAGACAGTAGGTGACAAGGTACCAGTCCGGCAAACCGCTCTGCCTTGCCGTCACGGTTCCTTCGCCCTCGATTGAATGCGGCGTCTCTCGCCCAGGAACTATAGCCCTCAGTGCCAATAAGGCGAGTATCGAGACCAGCAGGGCAGCCTCCCATTCTCGTCCATACACATCGGCTGCAAGAAATGCGACGAAGGCACACAGCGACACGATCCAGACAATCCCACCAAGAACTGGCCACGCGAAACGAGCGTACTTTGCCTTCATCGTGCCTAGGTCTTCGATTGCCTGCGGCGTCTCTTGCTTAGGGATCATCGCGAACTCTCGCCCTTGATTGCCCACATTGACTAATTATCAATGAGCAAAGGCACCGAGCGCAGATGACTGACGTAATCAGCGCTTACACTAAGAAGGCTCCCGAAGCCGGCCAACCCGGCCGATTCGAGAGCCTTCCTGAGACCTGACACCTAACACCTGAGACCTGCTCTTCTAGTCGTTCCCCGCGGCCGCCGCCAGTACCGCCGCCTTCACATCCCGCACCAGAGCCGGCTTCGGCGGCAGGTTATCGAGCGTGATTTTATACACGTGCCTGGCCAGTCCGAGTTTTTTCAGCGCCCAGATGCCGTACCAGTTCATGTCGACTTCGTACCACCTCAATCCATGACGAGCCGAAACTGGATGCGCATGATGATTGTTGTGCCAGCCTTCGCCGAAGGTGAAGATGGCCACCAGAAAATTGTTGGTCGAGAGATCTTTGGTCGCAAAGCGCCGCGATCCCCAGATGTGGGTGACCGAGTTCACCATCCAGGTGGCATGCAGTCCGACTACCACGCGCGCAAACACTCCCCACAGCAGCCAGGGCAATCCGCCAATCGCGAGCAAGATGACGCCCACGATAATGTTTGAGGTGTAGTGATACTTGGTCAGCCAGACGTGAACTTTATCTTTGGTCAGGTCGGGGACGTAACGGGCCAGGGTGGTGGTGTCATGATGCATCGACTGGCCCATCAGGATCCATCCCATGTGCGACCACCACTTGCCGTCGATGGGCGAGTGCGGATCGCCCAACTCATCCGAATACTGATGATGAATGCGGTGGGTCGCCACCCAGAAAATCGGACCGCCTTCGAGCGCCAGGGTCGCGCACCAGGTCAGGAAATACTCCACCCACTTTGGCGTCTTGTAGCCACGATGGGTGAGCAGCCGGTGATAGCTCATGCCGATTCCCAGGCTGCCCGAAACCCACCATAGGAAACAGGCGACGAAGAATGCTTTCCAGGTAAAGAAGAATAAGGCCGCAATTGCCCCCGCATGAAACAGGCCCATGGCAATCGCCGTGACCCAGTTGAATCCATCCCGGTTCGCCCGGTCTTTGCGACTGGTGGCTTCTCCCGCGGCGCTCATGGCTTGGCCCACAGCTTCGCTCATGGTCTCGCGCACTGTCTGACTCATTGTTTTTTCTCCCACACCCGTTCTGCTGAAGTCTTAATTAGACAATAGCAAGAGTCGAGGGAACGCCTTGTAATACTTCTGTAATCCTCGCTGGTTAAAAGGGTTACGGGCGTAATCCGTTCCAAGAAGGATCGGGTCATCTGGCCATCGGGTCATCGGGTCATCGAAAGTCAAAGGCCTTTGAACTTAGATGGCCCGATGGCCCGATCACCCGATCACACGATCCCTGTCCAATCCTTTGCGTGCACGTGCACGTTCGCGCCTAGTGGAGTATCTTTAGCAGTTCGATCAATGTTTGCGAACAGGAGGTGTGCGTTGAAAACGAAATGGGAGCAGGGAGAAACGTTGAAGGCAGCTCTATTCGTCTCGCTCGCATTGTTCTTTTTTGTGTTCGTGTTATGGGCGCAGAAGGACCAGCCTCCCGCCAAAGCGCCCGCCCCCGAAGCCAAGGCCTCGGCCGATGATTCGGCCCGGGTAAATCCGGTCAAGCCGACCCAGGAATCGCTCAACAAAGGCAAGAAGGTGTACGTCATCGACTGCGCGATGTGTCATGGCGACAAAGGCGACGGCAAAGGCGACATGGCGTCGGACATCAAGAACGTCACCGACTTCACCAATCCCGACGCGTTGAAAAACCGCACTGACGGCGACCTGTTCCACACCATCCGCCATGGCAAGGGCGACATGCCCCCCGAAGGCGACCGGGCCAAAGATGAGGAGATCTGGCACCTGGTCAACTACGTCCGCGCCTTCGCCAAGAAGTAGAAAGAGCGGGACTTCAAGTCTACTGTGGAGACGGGCGCCTCGCCCGTCCAAGCCGAGCGAAGCTCGGCAGCTGTCGGCGGTCGAAACAACTCTAGGCGGCGTCCTAATCTACTTGGATGCCCCCTTCACTTCTACCCCCGCCCATTTCTCCAGCAAAGTAAGTGTCGACGCATAGTCCAGATCACCCTGCCCTTCCTCGGCTGCAACGTCATACACCTCTTCCACCGCTTCGAGTCCGGGCAGGCGCACGCGCGATTCCTTGGCCGCTTCGAGCGCCAGCCGAATGTCTTTGAACATCAGCCGCAGCGGAAAATTAGGTGAAAAGTCACGCTTCAGAATGAATGGGGCTTTGTAGTCGACCACCCCCGATCGCACCATCGAAGCCTGTACCAACGGCACCAGCTTTTCGACGTCCACGCCCAGCTTGGTAGC
>Ga0187819_10001311_pt1 | contig 12797 bp, 7 predicted proteins | sample NC_wetland_sal_i_15_FD_132411 | JGI IMG/M metagenome (GOLD analysis project Ga0187819, IMG submission 132411) | Wetland sediment microbial communities from Neuse River Estuary, North Carolina, USA - SO4_4 | ecosystem: Environmental > Aquatic > Freshwater > Wetlands > Sediment | place: USA: North... | reverse complement strand
GCCACCTCCCGCAGCTTTTCGGCTGCCTGCTGCAGCATCTCGATCTGCTTAGCTAGTTGTGCGTAGCGGGCCTGCTTACGCCGCAGGACCTCATGAATGTCCTTCATACAACCCCCTGTGGCGAATTTAAGGACGCCAGCAGCAATCGTCAATCGTTATGCCCGGCCGATTGATTACCGCAGTAACCAGGGACCAAGGGAAGGAAAACGAGTTCCAGTCCCGAAAAGTCACTGAAAATCGCAGAAAAATGCCGGTCACCATCGTGCCATCTATTGCCACCAACGTGGAATTTACATCCGTGGCAGCAAAACGTACCCTGCAGTTGAGCAGTTCTGGGGGAGGGCTGTTCGGGCGTCTCATGACTCGCAAGAGTTCATGGGGCGCTTTTTAGTTTGGGAAGATTTTCCCACCCCGAACTTCCCTCCGAAAGAAAACTGTTTGCAGATGCCGAAGACGGGCGAGTCTTGTTGAGCGTAGCCCGAAGCGTGACTCCGACCGACTGATTGCCTGGCGCAGCTGATTATTCCACTCAAGATGTACAATCCGGTTCAGCTAAATTCGAAAAGAGAAGAAACTGGTAAATCGGCGTTTAGGGTTTGAAAAGGGCGCGGCTTCCACCCGCGCCGTGATTGACGTCTTAGCCTTAGCGCACGGGCTGAAGCCTTTCAAAACGCCTGCGGTTCGAGGGTCCTTTTGCAGTGCCTCAAGGCCGCTGTTACTTTGCAGCAATACGGCATCGCTGAAGCGAATGCCATGATACGGATCTAGTTTCAGCAGCCATTCCGGGAGCCCTGGGTTTGAAGCTCAAAGATTTCTTATTTCTCTTTCTCATTACCCTCGGAGCGTTGTTGGTCCATGGCTACCATCCCGGGGTCGAGGACGCGGAGATTTATCTTCCCGGGGTGGAGAAAATCCTGCAGCCGGAGTTGTTTCCGTTTAACTCGCAATTCTTCGCGTCGCATGCACACTTGACGTTTTTCCCCAACTTCATTGCCGCCTCGGTGCGACTGAGTCATTTGCCACTGGACGTGGTGTTATTCGTTTGGCAATTCACCTCCATCTTTCTGCTTCTGCTGGCCTGCCACCACTTGATCAGCAAGTGTTTTCCCGATGCCAGCGCGCGCTGGGGTGGCGTGGCTATGGTGGCGGCCCTTCTGACTTTGCCGGTCGCCGGAACTGCTTTGTACATCATGGATCAATACATCAATCCGCGAAACCTGGTCGCCTTCGCCGCGGTTTTCGCTATCGCCAGGGTCATCGACGGAAAGTATTTCCAAGCCGGATTATTTCTCTTATTTGCGGCGGCAATTCATCCCCTGATGTCGGTCTTTGCTTTTTCTTACTGCGCGGTTGTGCTTTGCATTAAGAAATCCGATCAGCGGTTCACGAGTCTTGCCTGCTTGTTGCCATTTGGCCTCTCGTTGGAACCCCCTTCGCCGGCCTATCATCAAGTGGCCCTTTCCCATTCGTACTTCTACCTGCTGCGATGGCATTGGTACGAGTGGCTGGGCGTGGTAGCGCCCTTGGCGCTGCTGTGGTGGTTCAGCCAGATCGCGCGCTCGCGACAGTTGCGCAACCTGGACCTGCTCTGCCGCGCGCTGATTGCTTACGAATTTGTTTATGTGCTGGCGGGTGTGCTGTTATCCATCCCCCAACGACTTGAGAGCGTTGCACGATTGCAGCCTATGCGCAGCCTGTATCTGCTCTATGTGCTTTTCTTCTTATTTTCTGCTGGGTTACTCGGCCAATTTGTGTTGAAGAATCGAGTGTGGCGATGGGTGGCGCTGTTTGCGCCCCTTTGTGCCGGTATGTTTCTGGCTCAGCGCGCCTTGTTTCCTGCCAGCCCACACATTGAGTGGCCGGGAGCAGCGCCGAAAAACCCATGGATTCAGGCGTTCGAATGGATTCGAACCAACACTCCCCGCGATGCGGTCTTCGCGCTGGATCCTTTTCACATGGACATTCCCGGCGAGGACGCCAACGGGTTTCGAGCCATAGCGCAGCGAAGCATGTTGGCAGATGCCGTCAAGGACAGCGGCGCAGTCACCATGTTTCCGCCTAACGCGGAAGAATGGCTGAAGCAAGTTCAAGCCCAGAGCGGTTGGAGAACATTTCAGTTGCAGGATTTTCGCCGGCTCAAAGCAGAATATGGAATCAACTGGGTGGTTGTGCAACAACCGGGAGTGGCAGGCCTTGATTGCCCTTATCAGAATGCCGCGGTGTTAGTTTGCCGCGTCAACTAAAAGGAATGGGCATGGGGACACGCCGGCCAAAACAGTAGGTTCCTTAACTACGCGCGCGTTGACAGAAGTGCGGTGGGTTGTCGCTGTATTCTGCAAAAAGGCGAGCGGTTTGGCAGCTACTTGGCGGAGATGGTGAAGTTAACCACTGCGGTTGCGTTTCCGCCCACATTGACCGGTTTCTCCCAGGTCCGCGGTTCGGAGAAGATCGGGCGATCAACTTTCTTCTCAGTCAAAACATCAAACGTCGCCTGCCGCCCCAGGACTTGCCAGCCCTCGTGCCAGGCAACGATTTGATACTGGCCGGGCGGAACATCGGTTAACTGAAACGCGCCACTTTCATCGGTCACGGCATAGTAGGGGTGCGGGGCCACGAACATCTCTGCATTCATCCAAACGTGTCCGCCGTTGCACTTCAAGTTGACCAGTCCCGGTGTATTCATGTCGCGAGAAATGGTCTGGTTCTGGAAGGGGAATGGAAGGTTATAAGTAGCGGCACCGTCCATGTGGATGGTGTGAAGGGTCGCATCCGAGCTCTTCATATCGAGGGCAGCAGCTTCCGGAACCAATAAAATGTGAGGTTCATAGCGGCATAAATGCTGGTCCAGGGAACGTCGGCTGGGAGGCAAGTCAAACGCCTTTCCGCTGGAGATGTTCTTAATAAACACCACGGTATTTGCCACGCCGCCTTGGGGACCGATGACCAGACGTTCCAAATCGCGAGTCTTGTGCGATTCGGGATCGCAAATTTGCGGATCTTTGGTGATGGGAAAACTGCTCGGGTGGGGCTGCGGTCCTGACCACTTGACCGTGCCCTTAATGATTCCGCCGTTGGCCACCGACACTACTTGGTAGCCGCTGCTTTGGCCCGCGGCTTTGTCTGCCCCGGTAAACAGCATCCCCATTGAAACCGCGACTACGGCTGTTCGTAACATCCTCACCCACTTTTGCGAGATAGTAATTGCGGCACTTTAGGGTGAGCAAGTAACCAAGGTAATCGCTCGCTGTCCGTTTTTGAAATCAGGGCATGAGATTGGCAACGCGAGACGTAGCAAAACTACGTCACTACAGGAGATATGATTCTGTAGAGACGTTACTTGCAACGTCTGGGGACGCTCGAGAAGTCTGACCTCGGTTTTAGTCTGCGTGGCTCGTGGCCGGCGAGACTGGCCCCGGCAACTGCCCTTTCTTGCGGCTTGACCGCAAACGCAACCGGTCCATGTACAAGTACACAACGGGAGTGGTAAACAGGGTCAATGCCTGACTGACGATTAAGCCGCCCACGATGGTGAGGCCAAGAGGCCGGCGAAGTTCTGAACCTGTTCCGGTACCAAGCGCCAGGGGCAGCCCGCCCAACAGCGCCGCCATGGTGGTCATCATGATCGGGCGGAAGCGCAACACACACGCTTCATAAATCGCGTCGACTGGCGCCTTGCCTTCTTTCCGCTCGGCTTCCAGAGCGAAATCGATCATCATGATGGCGTTCTTCTTGACCAGCCCGATCAGCAGGATAATGCCAATCAGTCCGATCACGTTGAGCTCGTTGTGCGTCAGTTTCAATGCCAGTAAAGCGCCCACACCAGCGGAAGGAATGGTCGAAAGAATCGTCACGGGATGAATGTAGCTTTCGTAGAGAATTCCTAAGACGATGTAAACCGCCAGGAGCGCGGTGATGATCAAGACCGGCTGGTTTTTCAGCGAATCCTGGAACGCCGCTGCGGTTCCCTGGAAACTGGCGTGAATAGTCGCGGGAAAGTTAATCGACTGCTCGGCTCTCATGATGGCCTCGGTCGCCTGACCGAGTGAGACGCCGGGGGCAAGATTGAAGGAGATCGTCACCGCCGGCCATTGCCCCTGATGGCTGACGGCCAGAGAGGTGTTGGCCGGCCCGAAGTGTGCGAAGGCGGACAGAGGCACCATGTTGCCGTGGGCAGAGTGCACGTAGACGTTCTGCAGCGTATCCGGGCTCTGCTGAAATTGCGGAGCCACTTCCATGACTACGTGATATTGATTCAGCGGTTGGTAGATGGTCGAAACCTGCCGTTGCCCGAAGGCGTCATAGAGCACCGAATCGATGTCCGCCGCCGCCACCCCCAGCCGCGAAGCCGTGTCACGATCAATGACTACGTTGGCCTCGAGGCCTTTATCCTGCTGGTCCGTATTGACCTGCTGGAGTTGCGGAAGTGCGCGCATTTTCTTCAGCAATTGGGGCGCCCAGGTGTTGAGCTGATCCAGATCTTCGCCCTGCAGCGTGTATTGATATTGCGCCTGGCTCACCCGGCCGCCGATCTGCAAATCCTGCTGTGCCTGCATGTAAAGCGTGGCGCCAGGCACGTCGGCGAACTTCTTGCTTAGTTCACCAATCACCTGATCGGCACTCATCTTCCGCTCACCCAGCGGTTTCAAAGTGATGTACATGCGTCCCTGATTCATGGCGGTGGTGCCGCCACAAAAACCGATCATGGTTGATACATTTGGATCATGCATCCCGATGTCGACGTAGCGCCGCATCTTGCGGCTCATGGCGTCGAACGAAATATCCTGCGCCGCTTGCACGGCTCCCTGAATCCGCCCCGTATCCTGTTGCGGAAAGAAACCCTTGGGAACATCCTGGAAAAGATAGATGCTGAGGCAAGCAGTGGCGATCGTGATCACCAGTACCGCAAACTGGTGGCGCAGAACCCAGCCCAGCGCGGCACTGTAGGTGCGCAGAATGCCATCGAACATCTTTTGACTGAAGTTATACACCCGACCATGTTTTTCTTCTTGCAGCGGCTTCAGCAACTGCGCGCACATGGTCGGTGTGGTGGTAAGTGAGACTACCAGCGACACCGCAATGGCGATGCTCAGCGTGACTGCGAATTCGCGAAACAAGCGACCGACAATTCCGCCCATCATGAGAATCGGGATGAAAACCGCGATCAGCGAGGTGCTCATCGAAAGCACGGTGAATCCGATTTCTCTGGCGCCACGAAAGGCCGCCTGAACCGGTCTAAACCCCTGCTCGAGATAACGCGTAATGTTCTCCAGCACGACGATGGCGTCGTCGACTACGAAGCCCGTGGAAATCGCCAGCGCCATCAGCGACAGATTGTCGAGGGTGTATCCCAAAAGATACATGACACCGAAGGTGCCGATCAGCGACAACGGGACGGCGATGCTGGGAATGATGGTGGCGCGCACCGTCCGTAGAAAAACAAAGACTACCAGAATCACGAGAACCACCGAAATCAAGAGCGTGATTTCAATGTCGTGCAAGGAAGCCCGAACCGTGGTGGTGCGATCCGACACCACATTAATCTGGATCGCGGGAGAAATGGACGCCTGAAGCTGCGGCAATAATGCCAGAACGTTGTCGACGGTCTGAATAATATTCGCGCCCGGCTGGCGGAAAATAATGAGAATCACGGCGCGTTTGCCATTGGATAGGCCGTAGATATGAGCGTCTTCGACGGAATCCTGCACCTCACCTACGTCGCCCAGCCTCACCGCGGCTCCGGTGTTCTTGTTGTAAGCCACGATCAGCGGCCGATAGTCATCCGCGCGCGTAATCTGATCGTTGTCGTTTACCGTCCATGCGCTGCTGGCATTGGCCACTTCGCCCTTGGGGCGATTTGCATTCGCCGCCGCTAAGGCGGTACGAACCGCATCCAGGCCGACGCCGGTATTATTCAGCAGGTTCGGATCCAACTCTACACGCACCGCAGGATTGGCGCCGCCCCCGACATAAACCTGCCCCACCCCACTGACCTGCGCCAGCTTCTGCGACAGAATCGAGTTCGCCTGGTCATAAATATTGGGCAATGTCACGCTGTCAGAGGTCATCGACATGATCAAAATCGGCGCCTCCGCCGGATTCACTTTGCGATACCAGGGATTTCCGGGAAGATACGACGGTAGCTGGCTGCGTGCCGCGTTGATGGCTGCCTGCACATCGCGCGCGGCCGCATCAATGTTCCGGCTCAGATCAAACTGCAGCACGATGCCAGTCGATCCCAGCTGGCTGACAGAAGTCATCTGATTGATGCCGGCAATCCGCCCAAACTGGCGCTCCAGCGGAGTTGCAACCGCCGAGGCCATGGTTTCGGGACTGGCGCCCGGCAGACTCGCCGAAACCTGAATTACTGGAAATTCCACTTGCGGCAGCGGCGCGACTGGAAGCCGCGTGAAGGCAAGTACTCCCGACATTAACAGTGCCAACGTCAGCAGCGACGTTCCAATCGGCCGTTTAATGAAGGGAGCGGAGATATTCATGACTTAGTCTCCAACCGCCGGCTCGTTCACCGGATGGATAACCGCCAACCGCTCAAACCGCTTGGCCAAGCGGTCGAACCACAAATACACCACCGGCGTGGTGTACAGGGTCAGCGCCTGGCTGACCAGCAAGCCGCCCACAATCGTAATTCCCAGCGGATGGCGCAGCTCGGACCCTGTCCCGCCACCCAGCGCCAACGGCAGACCGCCAAGCAGCGCCGCCATGGTGGTCATCATGATCGGGCGAAAGCGCAATAGAGACGCCTGGAAAATCGCTTCCTCGGGCGGCTTGTGCTCCACCCGTTCCGCTTCGAGTGCGAAGTCGATCATCATGATTGCGTTCTTCTTCACGATTCCAATCAGCAGAATGATTCCAATCAGCCCCACGACTCCCAGATCGTTCCCTGTCAGCAGCAACGCCAGAATGGCGCCTACGCCTGCGGATGGCAGCGTGGACAGAATCGTGATGGGGTGAATGTAGCTCTCATAAAGCACTCCCAGCACGATGTACACGGTGACGATGGCCGCGACGATCAGCCAGGGCTCGGTGGAAAGCGAATTGCGAAACGCGGCCGCCGTGCCTTGAAAAGCCGTATGAACGCTCTGCGGCATTCCTATTTCCGCTTCCGCTTGCTCAATGGCCTTGGTCGCATCGCCCAGCGACATTCTCGGCGCAAGATTGAACGAGAGCGTTACTACCGGAAATTGACCCTGGTGATTGACCGCCAGGGAAGTGTTCGAAGTGTGGATTTGGGTGAAGGCAGATAACGGCACTTGGGTTCCGGTGTTGGATTTTACGTACAGATCCTTGAACGATCCCGGGTTCTGCTGAAACTGCGGATCCACTTCGAGAACGACGTGATATTGGTTCAACTGGGTAAAGATAGTCGAGACTTGGCGCTGTCCAAAGGCATCGTACAGCGTATTGTCAATCTGCTGCGGAAGAATACCGAGGCGGGAAGCGGTGTCGCGATCGATGGTCAGGTCAGCCTGAAGGCCTCCAGCCTGCTGATCGCTGGCCACATCGCGGAGTTGCGGCAAGGTGCGCAGCTTATCCACCAACTGCGACGACAGCCGCGACAGTTCGCGCGCATCGGCATCTTCCATCGTGTACTGGAATTGAGTGCGGCTGACGCGATCTTCCACCGTTAGGTCTTGCACCGGCTGCATGAAGAGCGTGATGCCTTCGACCTGCGCCACTTGCGGCTGCAGCCTGCGAATAATCTCGGATGCCGTGTCTTTGCGCTGGTCGCGAGGTTTGAGGTTGATCTGGATGCGACCGCTGTTGGGCGTAAGGTTGGTGCCATCCACACCAATGAAGGAAGACAAGCTCTCAACGTCCGGGTCTTTCAGAATAACGCGGCTGAGCGCCTGCTGCCGCTCGGCTAGAGCCTTGAACGAAATATTCTGCGGGGCATCGGCAATGGCGAGGATCAAACCCGTATCCTGAACGGGGAAAAACCCTTTGGGCACGACCACATATAAAAACAACGTCAACACGAGCGTTCCGACGGTGATTAACAAAGTAATCGTCTGATGCCGAAGCACAATTTTCAGCGTACGTCCGTAGAAGCCGATCACCCGGTTGTAAAAATCTTCGGAAAGGTTATAGAAGCGGCTGCGTTTCGAAGGATCTCTGTGCTTGAGCAGTTTGGCGCACATCATCGGGGTCAAGCTCAGCGAGACCGCGGCGGAGACCAGGATGGTCACCGCCAATGTGACCGCGAATTCGCGGAACAGGCGGCCGACAATGTCACCCATGAACAAGAGCGGAATCAGAACCGCGATCAGCGAAACCGTCAGCGAGACAATCGTGAATCCGATTTGTCCGGCGCCTTTCAGCGCGGCATCCAGGGGAGAATCGCCTTCCTCCAAAAAGCGATCAATGTTCTCGATCATGACAATGGCATCGTCCACGACAAAACCAGTCGAGATCGTGAGCGCCATAAGCGTGAGATTGTTGAGACTGTAGCCGAGCAAATACATCACGCCAAAAGTTCCCACGATAGAAAGCGGCACAGCCACGCTGGGAATGACGGTTGCGGAAAGATTGCGCAGAAACAGGAATATGACCATCACGACCAGGGCGATGGTGAGCATCAGTTCGAACTGCACATCCTTGACTGAAGCTCTGATCGTGACCGTGCGGTCGGTCAAAATCGAAACGTTGACGGCAGCCGGCAATCCGGCCTGGAGCTGCGGCAGCAGTTTCTTGATCCGGTCCACAACGCTAATGATGTTGGCGCCGGGCTGCCGTTGAATATTCACGATGACGGCAGGATCCAGATTCATCCATGCAGCCTGCATCACGTTCTCGATTCCATCGGTCACCGTGGCCACGTCCGCCAGCCGCACCGGAGAACCATTCCTGTAGGCGATGACGATAGGGCGGTACTGATCGCCCGACATGAGTTGGTCATTGGCACCGATGGTGAAGGACTGGCGCGGTCCGTTGAGAGTGCCCTTAGCCTGGTCGACATTCGCCGCCGCCAACGCGGTTCGCACATCCTCCAGGCTCAAGCCATAAGCCGCCAATGCAGTAGGATTCGCCTGGATTCGGACCGCCGGCTTCTGCCCTCCGCTGATTGAAACCAGTCCCACGCCAGTAACTTGCGAGATCTTCTGCGCCATCGCCGTATCCGCAAGGTCCTCGACCTGGGAAAGCGGCAGTGTCTTGGAGGTTAGCGCCAGGGTGAGGATCGGCGAGTCCGCCGGATTTACTTTGCTGTAGATCGGCGGATTCGGCAGGTCCGTCGGCAAGTAGGTTTGGGCCGCATTGATCGCGGCTTGCACTTGTTGTTCGGCAACGTCGATATTCTGATCAAGGTTGAATTGCAGGGTGATGACTGAGCTGCCAAACGAACTCGTCGAAGTCATCTGGCTCAGGCCGGGGACTTGACCAAATTGCCGTTCCAGCGGCGCCGTCACCGAGGATGCCATCACGTCCGGATCGGCGCCCGGATAAAACGTCATCACCTGAATGGTCGGATAATCCACCTCGGGCAAGGCCGACACCGGAAGCTGCCGGTAGGCGACAATGCCGACCAGCATGATCGCAACCATCAGCAAGGCTGTGGCGACGGGCCGGAGAATGAACAGACGCGACGGATTCATTGCGTTCCTGGACGTTGCCCATTGGGAGAGTTTCCGGCCGGACTTCCCGAGCTACTGTTCCCCACCGCTGGTTGCGGCCGGCTTCCAGGGACGGGCGCACGAGTTTCGATCTTGCTGCCCTGTTGCAACTTGTCCTGACCGTCGGTCACCACAACTTCGCTCGGAGAAATGCCGCTGGCGATCACGGAAACGTTGTCCTGCGTGAAGCCAATGGTTACCGGGCGGATGTCCACTGTGTTGTCAGGTTTCACGACGAATACATAAGTACCCTGCGGACCGCGCTGAATCGCGGCCGCTGGAACCGCGGTACTGTCCTTCCGAACCTCGAGCAGCAAGCGAGCATTCACGAATTGGTTCGGCCACAATGCGTTATCTTTATTGTCGAAGACGGCTTTGAGCTTGCCGGTGCCGGTGGTCTGGTCGATCTGATTGTCGATGGTCAGTAATTTCCCTGTCGCCAGTTTGGTCTGGTTATCGCGGCTGAAGGCATCCACCTCAAGAGCGCCCTTCGCCATGTGCTGAGAGACAGCCGGGAGGTTGTCTTCCGGGAGTGTGAACAGAACAGCGATGGGCTGAAGTTGCGTGATCACAAACATCGCATTGGTGTCGTTGGCATGAACGATGTTTCCAGGGTCGACCAACCGCAAGCCGATTCGCCCGCTGACCGGCGCCGTGATGTGGCAATAGACTAGATTCAGCTTGGCATTGTCAATCAGGGCCTGGTCATTGCGCACCGTTCCTTCCAATTGATCCACCGTGGCCTGCTGCGTATCAACCTGTTGCTGCGACATGGCGCCGGAACTCTGCAGCAGTCCCTTGAAACGCTCGTAGTTCAGCTTGGCATCGCGCAGTGTCGCCTGATCCTTGAACAGCGTGGCTTGCGCCTGATCGAGGGCAACTTGGTAAGGCCGGGGATCAATCACCGCAAGCAGGTCGCTGCTCTTGACCGTCTGCCCTTCTTTGAAATTCACTTGCATCAATTGGCCGTCGACCCGGCTTTTCACGCTCACCGTGTAGTACGCAGTAACCGACCCCAGACCCGTGAGGTAGTAGGGCATGTCACGGCGCTCGGCGGCCGACACCGACACCGGAACGACTTGCGCGACGTTCGCCCGGGCGGAAGCCGGTTTAGCGTCGCTCCCCCCGCAACTCGATCCGAGCAGGCTCAGTAAGAGAATCAATCCTGTCAAAGCACCGACGAACGTGGAAGAACGGAGTTGTTTGACCGACCGCTGCGGCAAGGTAGGACTTTCCTCCGCCGAATCTGGGCAACTGGACGCCCTTCCCATTCGCGAACTTCCTTTTACCAAAGAAAACCAAGAATTCCCCATAATTGTAGGCTTGCTATGCACCCAGCGTTTGGACGTTCAAATCACAACTCGGGTTGCGGAATATTGCGCTCTCCCACCAACCCAGAGCGCCTTCCATCGCTTTCGTCCAGCTTTGATTTTATCCTCAATTAAAAGAAGCACTTGAGATATTTACAAAAAATTACCTTCGTTGACCTTTTCTTTACCCCCGCGCGAGTTGCATGCAACCTCGTCGCTCACTGCTTTATCCTAAATGGCTCGAGTGCGGGTGGGCTGGCGCGCGCGTGGCTTCTCGCGTATATTGTTCGACTCTACCCGCAGTCTTTCCATGGCTGAGACCAAGTCCAAAGCGGCGGTCACAATTCGCGACCTGCAGAGCTTCGAAGATCTGAAGCAGGTAGAGGAAGTCGAACGGGAAGTGTGGGGACTTTCTGATCTCGACACCACCCCAATGACGATGGCCGTCGCCACCAAGGAAGCGGGAAGCATCTGGGTTGGGGCATTCGACGGCTCAAAGCTGGTTGGTTTTGCCTTCGGTTTTCTGGGCCTGGAACATGGCCAGTTGATTCTGCACTCGCACATGTTGGCGGTGCGCGAGCCTTATCGCAATTCTCATCTGGGCTACAAGCTCAAACTGGCACAGCGCGAGCGCGCGCTGGCATTGCATATCCATGATGGTCGAGTGGAGGATGGCCGATCCAGCGATGGTCGAAACCACGATCCTCGAATGAATGATCGTCGAACAAACGACCTTCGCATCCACGAAGTGACTTGGACCTTCGATCCCCTGCAGAGCAGAAACGCGCATCTGAATTTTTCTAAACTGGGGGTCGTATCCGGAAGTTACAAGGTTGATTTTTACGGACCGGAAACTTCGAGCGTCTTGCACCGCAACAGAACGGATCGCTTATGGGTCACCTGGCCTGTGGCCAGCCGCCGGGTGCAAGAGCGGCTGCTGGGCAAAGACAACCGCGCCGAAATTCTGGACGCTCTGTTCACTCTGACTCCGCTGGTTCGGTTCAACGGTGACGGCAAGGCGGTTCGCACGGACCTCGGTGCTGCCTTGAGCCGCCAAAGAATTGCGATTGAGATCCCCAGCGACATCGGCGAGGTGGAACGAAAAGATCCGGCCCTAGCCAGAGAATGGCGCCTGCAAACCCGCTGGGCTTTCACTGAAGCGCTGAAAGCTGGATTTTTGGTCGCGGAATTCTGCCGCACCGTCCGTGGCCAGCAAGGGCCGGGCGCGTACCTGCTGGAAAGAGCAAGAATTGAAGACTACGTCCCGGAGCTGGCCCCGACTTCATAATTTCCACCGATTACTCTTGCTCAGGCGCCGCATCTGTTGCAGGAAGGTTGCCGAATTGGGGGCATATTTCTCGTCGCACGAATCGTTACCCATTTTCGACAAGTACAAACTTTCGTCAATCGGGTTTTTCGACAGCAAAACCTCGGACTCGACAGTTCTTCCCTCACGCTGCCGACGAATGAGTTGAGCCCGCCTGACCCGCTAACCAATGGCTCCGCGCCACCACTCGCTCGTGCCAGTTAAACAACGGCCGCTGGTTCGGCGAGATTAATTCCTCGAACAGTTCCCGACACATCTGCCGAAAGTCCGGATAACCCTCGCGCAAAAAACACTGCCAGCCCTGCTCCAGGCTCTGCTGCTTCAGACAGCAGATCTCAAAGCGTCGCGAAAATCCGTATGAAATAGGCACCACCACCCCATCCGCCTCCATAACGATCAGGCCCAACAGGTCGGCAGCCGCAATCGCATCCCAGTCGCCCGCTAATTCGTCTGCATACACGATCGCCGGCGCCCGCTGCACGTGCTCGCGGTGCAGCAAGTCCAATTGAATAGTCATGGACTCACGGTATTTCG
>Ga0187819_10001310_pt1 | contig 12797 bp, 9 predicted proteins | sample NC_wetland_sal_i_15_FD_132411 | JGI IMG/M metagenome (GOLD analysis project Ga0187819, IMG submission 132411) | Wetland sediment microbial communities from Neuse River Estuary, North Carolina, USA - SO4_4 | ecosystem: Environmental > Aquatic > Freshwater > Wetlands > Sediment | place: USA: North... | reverse complement strand
GGGGGACGAAGACGTCTACCTGGTGGATCTGGCGCACGACAATGCCGTCCACCCCATCGTGGCGCTCGAAGGCCCGGATGGCGATCCGGTATTTTCTCCCGACGGCAAACAGATCGCCTTCTCCACCGCTCTGGCCCAGCCCTACTACTACTACGCAAACAGCCATATCGCCGTCGTGGACGTGGAGCGCGCGTTGGCCCAACCCGCAAAGGCCCCGGCCGACGTGCAGGACCTCACCGCCAATTTCGACGAGGATCCCCACCTGCTGGATTGGGGGACGGACGGAATCTACTTTGCAGCGCAGCAAAAAACCGCCGCGCACGTGTTTCGCTTGAACCCGCAAACCCGCCAGGTGGTGCGCGTCACCGCCCCGGATGCCTGGAACGTGGACGACGCCTCATTCACCCGCGATTTCAAGACCGTGGCCGTCACCGCCGAGGACGCAACGCACATGGCGGAGATCTTTGTCTCTCCCGTGGCCCCGTTCTCGTCCCGCAAGCTGACGGACATGACCGCGCAGGTGCGCGACTGGACGCTGGGCACCGCGGAAGTGGTGTCGTGGAAGAGTCAGGACGGCACAACCATTGAAGGCGTGTTGCGCAAGCCCGCCGGCTTCGATCCCGCGAAGAAGTATCCGTTGCTGGTGATGATCCACGGCGGCCCGACAGGCGTTTCCGAGCCCACGCTCTCCCCGGGCGACACGTACTACCCCGTCCAGATATTTCTTTCCAAGGGCGCGCTCGTGCTGCAACCGAATTATCGCGGCAGCGCCGGATATGGCGCGGCTTTTCGCGCGCTGAACGTCCGGAACCTGGGGGTCGGCGACATGTGGGACGTCATGAGCGGCGTCGATGCACTCATCGCCAGGGGAATTGTCGATCCGGCCAGGCTGGGCTCGATGGGATGGTCACAGGGCGGATATATTTCCGCGTTTCTCACCACCAACACGGACCGCTTCAGCGCCATCTCCGTCGGCGCGGGAATCAGCGATTGGATGACCTACTACGTGAGTACGGACATCACGCCCTTCACCCGCCAGTACTTGCACGCGACCCCCTGGGACGATCCCGCCATCTATGCCAAGACCTCGCCCATCACCGCCATCCGGAAAGCAAAGACGCCCACGCTGATTCAACTGGGAAGCGCCGATAAACGCGTGCCGGTGCCCGATAGCTTTGAGTTGTATCGCGGATTGCAGGACCAGCACGTGCCCTCGCGCCTGCTTTTGTACACCGGATTCGGGCACCCCATCACCAAGCCCAAATCCAACCGCGCCGTGATGCAGGCGAATCTGGATTGGTTCAGCCACTACATCTGGGGCGACGCTTTCCCCAAGGATTCTCCCCTGCTCGGCTCGAGCGAACTCAAATCTGCTGAGTAGCAGGTATCGGGTCAGTTTGCCCAGTAGCACAGACAATCATGTCTGTGCGCGCGCTCAACTGCCCCAAATCAAACCAACAAGGAAGAAATGAGCCTTTCCACGAGTCCATCAGGGCAAACTGACTAACTTCCCGCCAACTGACGTGTTTTCCGACCCTCCCCGCACCCTGATAGAATAAACAATTGTCCCAAGCGCGCCGCAGCGCACTGTGACACACGATCCATGTTCGACACACTCACAGAGAAATTCCAGCGTGCCTTCAAGAACCTGCGCGGCCAGGGCAAGCTCTCCGAGGAGCACCTGGACGCGGCGCTGGGCGAAATCCGCGACGCGCTCCTCGAGGGCGACGTGAACCTGCAAGTTGCGGACGAGCTGCTGGCCGGCATTCGCGCCAAGGCCCTGGGCTCGGAAGTCCTGCTGCAGCTCTCGCCGGATCAGCAGGTGGTGAAGATCGTCCGTGACGAGCTGGGCGCCCTGCTGGGCGATCAATCGAAGCCGCGCTACGCTTCGCGGCCTCCTTCCGTCTGGCTAATTGCCGGGCTGCAGGGCTCCGGCAAGACCACCACCACCGGCAAACTCGGCCGCTGGCTCCAGCACAACGGTCACCGGCCCCTGGTCGTCTCCACGGACGTCTACCGTCCCGCGGCGCGCGAGCAGCTCGCCCAGGTGGCTCGCGGCGCGGGCGTGGCCTGCTTCGCCGCCGCGAATCTCACAAAGCCGCTCGATATTGCCCGTGCGGCGCTCCGCGAAGCCAAGCTTTCCGCCAGCGACGTGGTGCTGGTGGACACGGCTGGGCGGCTGCACATTGACGACGAGCTGATGGCCGAGCTGGCCGCGCTAAAAAAGGAGCTGCAGCCCGCCGAAATCCTGTTCATCGCCGACGCCATGATCGGCCAGGACGCGGTGCGTTCCGCGGGCGAATTCCACCGCCGGCTCGGCCTCACCGGAATCGTGCTCACCAAGCTCGACGGCGACGCGCGCGGTGGCGCGGCGCTTTCCATCCGCAAAGTCACCGGGGCGCCCGTGAAGTTCGTGGGGCTGGGCGAGAAATACGACGCTCTCGAGCCGTTCTATCCCGACCGCATCGTCTCCCGCATCCTCGGCATGGGCGACATGCTCAGTCTCATCGAGCGCGCCGAGCAGACCCTGGACCGCAAGAAGGCCGAGGATCTGGCCAAAAAGCTGCGCCGCGAACAGTTTTCCCTGGAAGACTTCCGCGACCAGTTGCAGCAGGTCAAGAAAATGGGTTCGCTCGAGCAGCTCGTGGGCATGCTCCCCAAACTCGGGCCGCTGCAAAACCTGCCGAAGGACCTTTCGGTGGACGAGCGGCGGCTCAAGCGCGTCGAGGCCATCATCAATTCCATGACCGCCGCGGAGCGCGCCGACCACAACGTGATTGACGGCAAGCGCCGCAAGCGCATCGCCCGCGGCAGCGGCACCACCGTCCAAGAAGTCAACGAGGTCCTGCGGCAGTACCTGGAAATGCGCCGCATGCTCAAGCAGTATGGTTCCCTCGCGCGGCTCCAGGGGCGCGGGCTGGGCAAGCTGGGCCGGCCGTCCTGATTTCCCGATATCGCTACCCGGCAAACGTCTTTTCCGGTAATATACTGCGACTCTATAGGAGGAAGTGAGTGCTGACGATTCGTTTATCGAGGATTGGAAAGAAGAAGCAGCCCTTCTACCGTGTAGTGGTGATCGACAGGCGCCGCCCTCGCGACGGCCGCTTCGTGGAGATCGTGGGAACCTATAACCCGCTGAAAAACCCACCGGAGGTGAAGCTGGACGCAGAGAGAGTAAAACACTGGCTCGGCCATGGCGCACAGCCGAGTGACACGGTCCGCACGTTCATCCGCAAGCAGAAGATCGCCTGAGGCTCGACGCGTTTGCCACAGCACGGCGCAGGCGGCCGGGATGCTGCCTGTGGAAAAGGCCTCAACTCATGTTCCTGAACGCGCTTCCCCAGACCGTAAGTGTGAAGTCTGTTGAGGAGGCGGCATGAAGGATTTGGTGGAAGCCATCGCAAGGGCTCTGGTGGACCACCCCGACGAAGTTCAGGTGCGCGCCGTGGATGGCGAGCAGGTGACCGTGCTCGAATTGCGCGTGCATCCGGACGACCTCGGCAAAGTGATTGGGCGGCAAGGACGCACCGCCAAAGCCATCCGCACCCTGCTCGGCGCCGCTGGAATGAAGATGCACAAGAGATTGACGCTGGAGATTCTCGAGTAGTGGCCTCCCTGCCTGGGGCATTCGTCACGCTGGCCCGCATCGTCCGTCCCCGTGGCATTAAGGGCGAAGTCGCCGCGGAAATCCTCACCGATTTTCCCGAACGGCTCACACAGTTGCGCGAGGTCCGGCTGGCCGGTCCCGCACCCCCGCGCGGTCCCGCCCCGGCGCAGCGCCGCGTCCGCGTGCGCGCCTGCTGGATTTCGCCGAGCCGCGGCGGGCAGGCCATTTTCCACTTCGAGGGGTGCGATTCGATTTCACAGGCCGAAGAGCTGGTCGGCCTCGAAGTGCAGGTTCCGCTCGAAGAGCGCACCCCGCTCCCGGCAGGACGCTACTACATCAGCGACCTGGTCGGTTGCGAAGTCTGGGAGCGCCTCCCCGGCGGCGCGTCCTCCCCGGATTCCGCGCCACTCGAGCTCCTCGGCACCGTGCGGGATGTCCAGTTCCCCGGCGGCGCTTCTCTCCTCGTGGTCGAAACCAGCGCAGGAGAACTGCTCATCCCCATGGTGGATGAGATCTGCCTCCTCGTGGATCCGCCCGCGCGCCGCATTGAAGTAGTCCTGCCCCCCGGCCTCCGCGACCTGAACCGCTAGCCGTCTTTGGAGTGCGGCGGCTCGCCGCCGTTGTTCTTCCGCGAAGCTCTCTTCCCGTCCCCCGAATGATCATCTTTTCAACCCCAGTTCCTTCAGATGCCTCTCCATCGCTCTCTCTTCCTTCTTCGTGGGGGGGCGGGTCATTTCAGCCACGTATTCGGTGAATTCCTCATGCTCTTGCGTTAGGGCGAAACACAGCGCGTATCCCGCGATTTCGAGCGTTCGATATTCCGCTGAATCTTCCGGATATTTCTTCGCAATTCGCTCGAGTACCCTCGCCCGCCGCTCGTATTGCGCGAACCGGTCCTTCACTTTCATACGGTCTCTCCCGCGCTGGAAACGAATCTGCGCTACAATCCCCGGCGCGCAATCTGCGCGCCTCAGGGGGCATCCCGTGAATTCTATATTCAATTCATCCCTTCGCGTCCTTCTCCCGCTCGCCGCCGCTTTCGCCTGCGCCTCTGCTGCCTGGGCGCAGGAAGTTCCGCCGGGGCGCGATCCCAAGCAGCCCGTGGACGAGGCCTACACGGCAAAGATCCGCAAATACACCACCGCGCCGTATTTCACCTCGCCGCTTGTGGACTATCTCCCCGCGTCGAAAACGGTCCCCACGCCCGAATCCGTTCTGGGCGATGTGGCCGGCGCTCCCGGCATCCTGCCCTATGCCGAGGACGTGTACCGCTACATGCGCCTGTTGGAGAAGGCCAGCGCGCGCGTCAAGGTCTATTCCATCGGCCGGACCGAGGAAGGCCGGGAAATGATCGCCGTGGCCGTCTCGTCCGAAGAGAATTTGAAGCATCTCGAAGAAAACCGCGCGCGTCTGGCCAAGCTGGCCGACCCGCGCACCATCCATCTGGACGATGCCGAGGCCGACCGCCTGGTGGCCCAATCCGTTCCCGTCTATTACATCACCGGCACCATTCACTCGCCGGAGACGGGCGCGCCGACCGCGCTCATGGAGCTGGCTTACCGTCTGGCCGTGGACGAAAGCCCCTACATCCGCGAAATCCGAGACGGAATGGTCACGCTCATCACCCCAGTCACGGAAGTGGACGGCCGCGACCGCATGGTGGACATCTACCGCTGGCACCTGGCCCACCCGGACAGCTTCTGGCCGCCGCTCGTCTACTGGGGAAAGTACGTGGCCCACGACAACAATCGCGACGCCATGGGCGTGACCCTCAAGCTGACGGAAAACGTGCTGAACACCTTCGTCCTCTGGAAAGCCCAGGTGCTGCACGACCTGCACGAATCCGTGCCCTATCTCTACGACAACACCGCCGGCGACGGCCCCTTCAACGCCTGGGTGGATCCCATCCTCACCGACGAATGGGAAATGATGGGCTGGCGAAACGTTTCAGACATGACGCGCTTCGGCATGCCCGGCGTCTTCACCCACGGCGTCTTCGACACCTGGTCGCCCGGCTACCTCATGTTCATCGCCGCCATGCACAATGGCATCAGCCGGCTCTACGAAACCTTCGGCAATGGCGGCGCGGATACCATCGAGCGCACGCTCGATCCCCAGGAATACGCGCGCACCTGGTTCCGGCAGAATCCTCCGCTGCCCAAGACCCAGTGGTCCCAGCGCGACAACAACAACTATGAGGAAACCGGCCTCCTCACCTCGCTCTCCTATTTCGAGCGCAACAAAGCGCTGTTTCTCAAGAATTTCTATCTGAAGGCCAAGCGCTCGGTCGCCAAGCCTGCTGCCGAAGGCCCCGCGGCCTACGTGCTCCCCGCAGACGACCCGCGCCCCGGCCTCCAGGCCGAATTGCTGCGCGTGCTGGCCAAGCAGCAGGTGGAAATCTCGCGCGCCTCCTCCTCGTTTTCCGTCACGCTCCCGCCGAAGAAACCGGCGATGGGCGCCCGGGGCAGGGGCGCGAACGAAAAAGACGCCGCGGCCGCGCCGGCCACGCGTGAATTTCCGGCTGGAAGCTACATCATCCGCATGGACCAGCCCTATTCCCGCATCGCCGACGCGCTGCTCGACTATCAATACTGGAGCCCCGACGATCCACAGAAAACCCCCTACGACGATACCGGCTGGACCTTTGGCGAGCTGTTCGACGTCCAGGTAACGCGCGTCACGGACACGAAAGTCCTCTCCGCACCCATGGAACCCGTAAAGGAAATCCGCGCTCCCGGCGGCATCACCGGCACCGGAAGCGTCTTCGCCATCAACAACGCCGCCGAGCCCGCGCTCGCCTCCCTGCGCTACCTCCTGCGCGACGCATCCATCGAGGCCGCCGAGGAACCATTCGAATCCGGCGGGCAAAAATTCAGCCGCGGCTCCTTCCTGCTGCGCAGCGCAAACCGTGCCGATCTTGAGCGCGCCGCGACCGATCTGGGCCTGCGCGTGGTCGCGCTGGCCGATGCGCCCGCGGTCAAGACGCATCCCGTCCGCGCCGCCCGCGTGGCGCTGGTCCATACCTGGCAGAGCACACAGACGGAAGGCTGGTGGCGACAGGCCCTCGACCTCGTCCAAATCCCCTACGACTACATCAGCACGCAGACGGTGGCTGGGGAAGAGAACCTGAACGCCAAGTACGACGTCATCCTCTTTCCCCCCGTCGGATTCGGGGGAAACATCACCGCCATCATCAGTGGGCTTCCCACCGCCTGGGGCAACCCGCTCCCCTGGAAAAACACTCCCGCGACGCCCAACCTGGTGGGGAAAAATGATTCGACCGACGACGTCCGCCCCGGCCTGGGCTGGAGCGGCGTCGCGCATTTGCAGGCCTTCGTGGAAAAGGGCGGCGTGCTCCTTACCGTGATGGACACGGCGCGCTTCGCCTCCTCCATCGGCCTCGAAGACAGCGTTAACGCCGCGCCGCCGCAGAAGCTCAAGAGCGTCGGCTCGGTCCTGCGCACGAATCTGGTGGACGCGGCCAGCCCCATCGCTTACGGATACGGCGAAACGCTCTCTGCCTACTGCGACAACGGGCCCGTGTTTTCGCTCACCAGCATCGTCGGCGGGCGCGGCTTCCGCCGCCTTGGCGGCGAACAGCGCACCCGGCCCACGGGGCGCGGCACGCTCGGCGACCCCGACTTCACGCCCGGCCGCGCGGCCACGGAAATCCCGGAAGAGCCAAAATCCGAAATCTGGGAATCGCCGCCGATCTCCGTCGAGCAGCTCCGCAACGGCTACCGCGTGATTCCCCCGGGGCAGCGTGCCCGCGTCATCTTCCGTTACGCCGATTCCCGCGACCTGCTCGTCTCCGGCCTGCTCGAAGGCGGCGACGAAATCGCCCAGCACGCCTCGGTCGTGGATGCGCCCAGCGGAAAAGGCCACGTGGTGATGTTTTCCATCAATCCCGTCTGGCGCGGCGAGACGCGCGGCAGCTACGCGCTCGTCCTGAACACCATCCTCAACTTCGACAGCCTGAACGCCGGCCGAAAGAACGCGGAAAAGTAGCACAGGCAATTCTGCCTGTGCGCCTTTGCGATCGGCGGCTTGGTCTGACCGATCGCTGCGCCCGGAAAGCGCCCAAGCGGATCGGTCAATCCGAGTCCGCCACGACCACCGAGCCGCCTCGCAGTCTTTCAGGGTAGACTCTCTGACGAGGGAGAAGCTCCCGTGCCCCTGCGCTTTGACATCATCACGATTTTCCCCGGCTTCTTCGCCGGCCCGCTCGAGCACGGAATCGTGCGGCGGGCGCGCGAGGCGGGACTCGTCGAAGTGCACGTGCACGACCTGCGCGAGGCCACGCACGATCGCCATCGCACGGTGGACGATCGCCCCTTCGGCGGCGGCGAGGGCATGGTGCTCAAGCCGGAACCTCTGTTCGATACCGTCGAGCGGATTCTGGGCGCGCCTCGCGAGCGGCTCGCGCCCGGCACCGCCATCGTGCTGCTTTCCGCCGCCGGAAAACTCTTCCGGCAGGAGACCGCGCGGCGGCTCGCGGGGCTCTCGCGCATCGTGCTGATCTGCGGGCGCTACGAAGGCGTGGACGAGCGTGTCGCCGAGCACCTGGCCACAGACGAGCTTTCCGTCGGCGACTTCGTCGTCTCCGGCGGCGAGCTGCCCGCGGCGCTCATCCTGGACGCGGCCACGCGGCTCCTCCCGGGCGCCCTCGGCAACGAAGCGTCCTCCGCAAACGAATCCTTCAGCCCGCCTCTTCCACCGGCCGCGGCGGTGGACGATGCGCTCCTCGCAGGCGGCATGGGCTCCGCGGGCGGCATTCTCGAATGCCCGCATTACACGCGGCCCGCGGAGTATCGCGGCTGGGGCGTGCCCGGCGTGCTGGCCAGCGGTCACCACGAGGAGGTGCGCCGGTGGCGCAGGCGCGCCGCGCTCGCCAAGACGCTGCGCAACCGCCCCGACCTGCTCGACCCCGAAGCGCTCTCCGACGAGGATTTGACGCTTCTCGATGAGTTGCGCTCGGGCGAGTAGGACAAACGCTCCTGCCTGCCCTGAGTGACGAAGGGTCTGTCCGGCGTGGGCCGAATCAGCAAAGGGCGTGCTGAAATGTTCCTCCCACCGAAACCCGTTTGGGCCTGCGCTCGCTTCTGCTATACTTTGTCTTTGTCTCTGCGGTGCCGGCCCCTCCTGAGTGGGTCTGCCAGGGAATACGCACATGAACCTGACCATCGACAAGGTGCAGCAGTCCCAACTGCGCGGCGACGTGCCCGAATTCAAACCCGGGGACACCGTACGGATTCACGTCCGCCTGCGCGAAGCCGAAGTCGAGAAGGGCAAGGAAAAAGAAAAAGAGCGCATCCAGGCCTTCGAAGGTGTGGTCATCTCCCGTCGCGGCCGCCTAGCCTCGGCCACCTTTACGGTGCGCCGCGTCAGCTTCGGCATCGGCGTCGAGCGCATCTTCCCCGTGCATTCCCCGATGATTGCGCAGATCGAAGTGGTGCGCCGCGGCAGCGTCCGCCGTTCCAAGCTCTATTACCTGCGCGGGCGCAAGGGCAAGGCCGCGCGCATTCGCGGCAAAGAGCGCGCCTTGGAAACCGAAAAGGCCGCCGTGCCGGCCACCGAGTAGCGCGCCGTCCCCCCGGCTGGCCATTTCTTGCGGGTCGCTTCTCTCCTTCTCATTCTTCCCCTTCTCTTCGCTTGTAAGTCTTGCACAGGCGCCCGCGCCCGTGGCCGTGGCGCGCCGCACCGGTGCTAGACTCCGCGATGATGAGCCGGCTGTGTTGCGCGCGTTACGAGCGGTTGGCCCGCCAGGCGGGGTGGTCGCGCATCGCGGGCCTGGACGAAGCCGGGCGCGGCGCCCTGTTCGGCCCCGTCGTTGCCGCGGCGGCCATCCTGGACCCCCAGCGCGTCATCCGCGGCCTTGATGATTCAAAAAAACTTTCGCCCGAACACCGCGCCGAACTCGCGCCCCGCATTCGCGACCGCGCCGTGGCCTGGGCCGTGGCCCAGGTCGAGCCGGGGCGCATTGACGCCTGGAATATTCTCCAGGCCAGCCGCCAGGCCATGATGCTGGCCATCGCCCAACTCGCCGTGCCGCCGGATTATCTCCTCCTCGATGCCGTCACGCTGGATCTCGCGCTGCCCCAGAAGTCGCTGATCCACGGCGACGCGCGCTCCGTCTCCATCGCGGCGGCCTCCATTCTCGCCAAGGTGGCCCGCGACGCGCTCCTCGAACAGTGGGACGCCTCCTTCCCGCAATACAATCTCCGCAGCAATAAAGGTTACGGCACGCCGGACCATCTCGAGGCCCTGCGCCTGTACGGTCCCACACCCCTCCACCGTTTCTCGTTCGCTCCGGTGCGGCAGGCGAGCTGCTGGGCGCGGAAGGCGAGCCAGCAGGATCTCCCGCTCGGCGGGCCGGCGGCTGAGGGCGAAGGCCACGCCAACGCGCGTTGACGCATCTTTTTCCCCTGTGTTAGCTTCTAGGCAGTCGTCCTGCCGTTCCACGCAGGGGAAAGCCTCCGGAGGCCACCCGCCAGGGGGAAGCGCGGTGCCCGGCCGCCGCGCCTGGGGAACGTATGCCGGGCGGGCAAACTGAGAACCTTTGATGGCTTTCAATAAATCCAAGCACCTCGACGCGGCGCAAAAGTACCTCGGACAGGGGAAAATCCCGCAGGCCATTGCGGAGTACAAGGCCATCCTGAACGCCGAGCCTGCCGACCAGATCACACTGATGACCGTGGGCGACCTCTTCGTTCGCGCCGGCGACCTCGGCCAAGCCGCCGAATATTTCGAAAAACTCGCCGTGGCTTTTCTCGACGAGGGCTTCACCAGCAAAGCCATCGCCATCTACAAGAAAATCGCCAAGCTCGCGCCGGACCAGATCGAGCCGCTCGAAAAGCTGGCCGACCTGTACGTCCAGCAGGGCGTGATGAGCGAGGCGCGGCCCATTTACATCCAGATGGCCGAGGCCCACCTGAAAGGCAAACAGCCGGAGCGCGCTGCCGAGGTCCTCCGCCGTCTGCTGGACATCGAGCCGGATAACACCCGCGTGCAGACGCGCCTGGCCGATCTCTACATGGCCATCGGGCAGAAGGGAGAAGCGGCGCGTGCCTATCTGATGGCGGCCTTCCGCTCCTTCGAACGCGGCGAGATGGACTCCGCGCTCACCCTGGTGGAAAAGGGCCTCGAGGTTGACCATGGCAACCAGCGCGGGATCCTGGTCAAGGCGCGCATCCTGGCCGCCAAGGGACGCCCCGGGGATGCCGCCAAACTCCTGGAGGCGTTGCCCGATGCGCAAGAAGGCGGCCAGAGCACCCTGCTGCTGTTTGAAGCCTACATGAAGGCCGGGCGGCCGCAGCAGGCCGTCGATCTGGCGCACAAAGTTCTCGCCGCGACCCCCGACAAGTACGACCCGGTGCTCCCCCTGGTGGACTCCCTGGCGGACACGAATCACGAGATGCTCCTGGCGCTGGCGCGGGAATTGCGCGCGCCCATGCTCGCGGCACAGGATTACGAACGCATGACCACGGTCCTCGCCAAAGTCATCGAGAAGAATCCCAAGGAAATTGAGCCGCGCGAGTGGATGATCGAACTCTGCCGGAAAACAGGCGATTCCTTCCGGCTCACCGAAGCGCTCGACCAGTTGGGTGACGCCTCGGTTTCCGCGGGAAACCTGGAAAAAGCGCGAGCCGCCTACGAGGAACTCGTCGAGCGCGAACCGCAGAACGAATTCAACCGGCGCCGCCTGAGCCAAGTGCGCGAGAAGCTGGGCATGCCCCCGCTCGAGGCGGAGGCCTTGCCCGTGCGGCCCGCTCCCAGCGAAGCGGTAGCCCAGCAGCAGTCCGCCACCGATCAGGACGTCACCTTGACCCCGAAGACCGCCGCGGCACCCCCTCGCGTGGAAGCGCCGCCACAGGACGAGCTGCAGCGTTACGTGCAGCAGGCCCTCACCGATGTGGACCTTTTCTCCAGCTACAACCTGACGCAGAAGGCCGTGGATCTGCTCGATACTGTGCTCAAGCGCGCCCCCGGCCATCCCCAGGCCCTCGAGAAATTGCTGGACCTGTGTCTCGGCGCCGGAAACGAGCGGCGCACCGCCGAGCTGGCCGCGCAGCTCGATGCCATCTACCGTGAGAAGGGCGAACCCCAGCGCGCCGAACGCTTTGCCGATCTGCACCGCCGCTACTCCCGCGCGGCCGACAAGGTGGGAGAGGCCCCTGCGCCCGCCGAATCCAAGAGGCCGCCGGAGTTCGAAATCCCTACTGTTGAGCTGGAGGTTCCCGGTGCGGCGCCGGCTTCCGAGGCCGGGACTGTGCAGGAGGTGGACCTGTCGGAAGACTGGGCCGCCATGGTCAACGAAACTGCCGCGCCCACGGAGGAAGTAGCAGCGCCACCGGAAGCCCTGCCTGAAGAAGAACCCATCAAAGCTGCGGAAGAAGCCCCGGCGGCGAAAGAATTCAAAATCGAGGTCGAGCCGGAGCCTTCTCCGGTGGAGGCCGCCGCACCTGCGCCGCCTCCTGAGCCGGAGGAAGCTCCGGCTGCGCCTGTGGAACTCGAACTGGAGATCGAAGCAGAACCGGTCCAGGAGCAGGCGCCCCCCGCCGAGCCGGAGCCGGAGTTGGAACTCGCATTCGAACACGGAGCCCCTGCCGCCGAAGCCGCTGCGCCCGCCGAGGAGAAGGCTGCGGAGTTCGAACTCGAATTGGCGTCCGCCGCGCCGCCCACTGCGCCGCCCGCCGCTCCCGCGGCAGCGCCTGCAAAGGCCGGGGCCCTGGCCGATCTGGCGCGCGATCTCGAGGATCTGGACTTCGGGCTCGAGCCCATCGGCGCGCCCGGGGATCACGTCGGCGCTCCTGCGGAACTCCAGGCCCCCGTGTCTGAGGAAGACATGATCGCCTCGAAGGGAAAGAGCCACAACGAGCTGAAAGAGGTGTTCGACGAATTCCGCGCCGAGCTCGGCGAACTCGAGGAAGACGAAGACGTCGAGACGCACTACAACCTGGGCATCGCCTACCGCGAAATGGACCTGGTCGAAGAGGCCATCAGCGAATTTCAGAAAGTGGCCAAAATGGTGCAGAACGGCAAACCCTTCCGCTATGCCATGCAGTGCTACACCCTGCTGGGCCTCTGCTTCATGGGCCGCAACGAGGGCAAGATTGCCGCCATGTGGTACAAGAAGGCGCTGGCCATGCCCAACCTCGACCAGGAGTCCGTCCTCGCCCTCCTGTACGAT
>Ga0187819_10001309_pt1 | contig 12798 bp, 16 predicted proteins | sample NC_wetland_sal_i_15_FD_132411 | JGI IMG/M metagenome (GOLD analysis project Ga0187819, IMG submission 132411) | Wetland sediment microbial communities from Neuse River Estuary, North Carolina, USA - SO4_4 | ecosystem: Environmental > Aquatic > Freshwater > Wetlands > Sediment | place: USA... | reverse complement strand
TCCTCGTAATCCTTGAGGTTCAGCGTTGAAAGCGGTACCTCGTGGGTGAGGCAGCACGCCGCGATCCACATGTCATTAACCGGGCGAGGACGTCCGCGCTGGAACGCTGCCGCGGATAGGCGGCCCCAGACGGCGCCTACTGCCTCATCGCCTGGCAGCACGGGGATGCCGGACAGCCACTCAGCGAGTTCCTCGCGGCGCCAGGAGCCCCAGTGGCGAATCTCTGCCCACTTGGTCAGCTCACCGAAGGTCACGAACGTGATCAACGGCTCAAGCCCGACCAGTCGTGTTGCCACAGGCCCCGTGAGCTTGCGCCGTTGCAGCAACGAAGCGACGTCGGTGTCCAGGACGACCGGTTGCACGGCAGGTGATCAGGCCAGGTCGCGGTGACGTTCGGCATAGGTGAAGGCCAGGAACTCCTCTAGCTCCTCATCGGACTCGAACGTGTCGGCGGCGAGGTCGTCAAGGGAGCGGATCGGATGGGTGTTCTTCGCCGCAAGCAGTTGCTCAACCGAGAGTCGTGGGCGAATGGATGGGCCCGCCGAACTGTCCGGGCCGGATGTGCTCACGGGGACCTCCACGGGCTCGTCTGCCGTGCTCCTGATGCCCATCATAGTCGGGCAGCTGATCATAGCCCGCGTAGGTTGACTCACCGTCACATAGTTGGTCGTATCTGTGGCGAGTGATCCTGGTCCGTGACTCGGCGCAGGCGTGGTATCGGGCAACCGGAGGGGATGCAGTCACGCTGCAGCCCCGCTGACTGCAACACGGCAAAGCGCCCGGTGATAAAGCTCATTTCCGTGACGGCCATCGCCGCATTGTTACTGTTTCCGCGTAACGGAAGCGATCTTTACTTGGACAGGCGTCCGGTAACGCCTTCAGGCGATCATGAAGCGCTGTCCGATAAGGATGGCTGAGCTCGCGCAAGCCAGAAAACATGTCACGCCGACCCCGTTTACCTGCGAAACAAGGCGCGAAGACCGTGGAACGTAAGGAGAGCTCGTCGTACTGAAAGAGCTGCCTGCGCCGGACCGCGCTCGGGGCAACCGCGGTCATCACCCTGGCTGCAATACTTTCGGCGGTTGGAGAGGCCAGTTGCCTCTGTTTCTGGCTCCCCTTTTGGCTCCCACAACGGGACAGGTTTTCGAAAATGGTGGGCCGTACTGGATTTGAACCAGTGACCTCTTCCGTGTCAGGGAATTCCGGAGTGTCTGTAACCGTCGGACTGAGTCGAACTTAGAGTCCCTGAGCTGCGAGAAGAATCTGACTGGGTCGCTCTGAGTCTGGCGGCGGCTGAACATGTTGGCTCCCGTTTCTGGCTCCCACGGGATGGTGCCGGATCTGCGATTGGCATCTTGTGACGGCGCGGCAATGTCACTGTTGCCCGTCATAATCCGGCCATGAAGCTGCGCCGGCTGCGAGACGGCGATGTCCTGGACGACGGCGATATCGTGCTGGTACGCGGCGGTGACCTGGACCCGGACATCCTGCGCGCGGATGCAGCACGCTACTACGGCATTTATGGCATCTACGGAATCTCGGTCTTCGCTGTCCGCGACGCGACCGTAGACGAGCTCGCTCAGCAGGTACCGCTGGTCCGCTTCGATCGATTGGGCCTGCTGAAGGTCAGGGATGTTCTCGCCGCCGGGATGCGACTGGAGCCGACCGGCCGCAATCCGCGTCACTACACCGCGAGCTTCGATGACCTGGAGGACGGGGTGCAGCGGCTTGTCAGCTGCCCGCATCAAGTCATGCCGAACGCCTACCACGACGCGTAACCTGGGTAGTGGAGGAGGCCTGATGGAATCGCACATCGACCTGGCAGCCGACCTCAACGACGAAGACGATGAGGGGCTCGGTTGGTCCACACTGAGCGAGGCCCGCGATCCGGGCCGGGTCCGCCAGGGGGTAATGCTGGTCGCCGGCAACCGCCAGGCCCAGGCGGTCGTCCGGGTGGTAGCCGTCGATGACGACGGGCAGGTGCACTTCACCGTCCTGCCCGGGTCCGTGGACAAGAACCGCCACCTCATTGGCCGCGCCCTGGCTTGACCGCCCGTTAGCCCGGCGCGCTCGATTCCAGCAAACGACGACCTTCGAGCGGTGCCACAACACAGACACCGCGGTCTTGGGACGGCGACGGCCTCTTCACGTAGGGGCCAGATACTCCAGCGGCAGCCCGCGCTACCGAGGGCTTCGGTCAGGTCGTGGTCGCCGCGTTGGCACTGGGTGCGTGGGGGAGTTTCCCGGGGGTCGGGAAGCCGAGACTGGTGTTGCCGGGTGCACCCTTGGCCAGGGATGAGGCCACGACGCCGCCGGTGAGCTCGTCGTGGTAGTAGCGGACCCTTGCCGTGGCATGGGCGCAGAATACGGACGACATACTGGACGAGTCGCACCTTCTGGGCGATGGGCGCGGCGAGGAAGAGACTGTCCAGCGCGGGGCAGTCGAATCCCTCCCCGGCGTGCGGGCCGGTCGGGACGGGGGCAGGGGCGGCCCGCCAGGCTGCGGCTGGAGCCGGGCAAGTGCCGCAGCCGGCGTTTTAGCGCCCATGCCACCGCGCAGGGTGACCACATCGTGGCCCATCGCTCACAGTGCGTCGGCGAGCTTGTCCAGATGTGCGGTCCAGTTCGTGAGCACGAGGCAGTTCCTGCCCCGGGACAGCGCGGCCGTCGCTTCGGCGACGACCTGGAGCCAATCGTGACGGGCGACACCTATATTCCGTCCATGCGTCAACTGTTCAAGGGCCGCTGTATTGGTGGCCCGTGGACCGTTCACGACGACAGCTGCTTGGTTGCCTCACGTTCTAGCTCGTCGATGCGCATCTCAATCTCCTTGAGGTCCTTGGCCAGATCGATCTCGTCACGCCTGGCGCCCAGGATCAGCACAAGCTTTCGCATCTCGTAATCCTGGCTCTGACGCTCACGCAGCGTCTTGTGTGCTTCTTTGATCGCAGTACGAATAACAGCGAATGTGCTCGTCACCGTGGCGACGGCGGACGGCGTGCCCATGATCAGCAGCGCTGTGGCGCCGAAGCTCCGGTAAACACCTTCCGGGTCGCTCCTGGCGGAGGACTGCGATCTGACCTCGGCGCTGGGGTTGTTATCGAGGGACGCCCGGACTGCGGGCGATGAGACGACAATCCTGCCGAGTTGAATGGGCATCTCCAGGGCAACCGAGATGTCATCCACGTCATTTCTCCTCTGCCGCCGCCATCTATCGTCAGCGCAAGGCCCACAGACCACCGCCTATACCGACAGCATACGATTTCGCTGCCGTGATCGCCCTGCGCGCATGGCCGTACCACCGCGGTGGTCCGGCGATGGGCCAAATCGGGATATGGACATCGCTGTCAGGCTGACGAGAATGAAAAGTGTTCGTTCAACCCCAGGGTGCTTTGCAAAGGGGGAAGGCGATGGAGGAGTCCGCAGGTCCGACTGGTGAGTTCTGGCGACGCGGCAAGCGCTGGGCCTGGCGGAGGTCGACCGCGCATTCTGACCCGGCCGGATCAGGCGCGAAGACTCCTTCCGGGTCGCATGGGACGATCGGATATCTGTGGGGCAGCACTCGGCGGTTGCTGGGGTTCGGCGTCATGCGTGTCTCCGCCCAGCTGCGCAGGCCTGACAGCGCTGAGCCTGTGTATGTCCGCGCCCGCCTGGAGCGCGCGCTGATCAGGGAGCGGTACTTCTACTTCCAGGAGATCTCGCAGAACGCCGACAGGCACGTGAGGAAGGCACCCGAAGGGCGCATCGAACTGGTTCTTCCTTACGACGGAGAGCGGTACTTCACCCGTCAGGCCCGCAAGGACGTCGACCACGGTCGCCAGTTCGGCGCGGCCGGTGCGACCGAAGCTCTCATCGGTCACCTGGCGCTTACCGGATTCGAGCACGCCAACCTGGACGAACTGCTCGATGAAGGGCCGACCCATGGTTCGGTGCCCATCCGGGTGCCCATTGCGGGACTACCCGGCCCTGGAGAGCCTGACCCGCTGGTCTCCGACCGCAGCGCATGCGTCGTGTCCCACAACTATGAGCCAGATACCCGACATTTGAAGGTTGAGCCCGTAGACGTCGAAGTGGAGCTTCATGATCCTGACGACGCGCGATTCCAGCCGGGGAACGTAGCTAACGACTTCGACGGCCAGCGGCTGCGGATCATGCGGCAAGTCGGCTTCCGGCCTGAACTGTTGCTCCGCATGACCGTACGCCTGGATATCCCGCGGGAGATGGCCGCGAACGCAACGGCGGCAGTGCGTCAGGTCTTCATCAGCTGGCCGACGCACACGTCCTTGCGCGATCTGAAGCTGTGGGCGGACGGGCAGCGGCATTCGCTTCGGTACAACCCGAAACGAGAGGGCCTGGAATGGTCCGGCATCCCCATGACTCTGGCAGCCGATCCGCGCGCCGGCGAGATCCGCACCTTCTCCAGTGGCCGCATGACGCTAGAAATTCCTCAGCCTGGGGAGCTCTACAAGCAATCCAGCCTTGACGGCCAGGTCCAAGTCAGCGTCAATAGATTGCTTTCGGGGATGGACGCGCGACTATACGACGCGGCCGGAACACCGCACGGGCACCCGTCAGTGACGCCGCGGACGCTGATCACCACGGAATTCAGGTTGATATTGGATGATGCCTTTACCCGGCGTACCTTGCGGCCGCATCAGCAGCTGCACTTCGATGAAGTGATCCCGTCCGAGACCCGTATCGACGACATAAAGATGGCGCTCGGAAACCTTGGTTTCAAGGTGACGGATCGGTGGCCTGAGCACGGCCCGGAAAATCGGTGGCTGTTTGCGAGACGCGCCGAAGGGCCGGAGACGCTGGAGCTCATACTCTACGTGACCGGCAAGCAGCACAAGTCGCGGCGACAGCGACGTGTTCCGGGGGGTATCACCTACCGCACCGATCTGGACAGCGGCGAGATGCGGATTTACGCCTACGGCTCGCTGTCCGGGAGCAGCCACCCGGTCGTCCAAGAGATGAACGCCTTGCGGGAAACGCTGCGAGAACGGTTCGAGCGGCTTCCGGCCCGCCGCTGAATGACGCGAAAGGCGATCGCATGGACACCGGATTCAAGCCTCGCTCACCGCAGGTTAGATGCTATAAATGCAGCTCAGCCGATATTTCTGCGCTATGCCATCATTGCTGGCGGCCGGGATGTGGAGACCATGTCGTTCCCGCGCCGCGCTGGGCGGCTCGGGTACTGGGACGGGAAGCCGCTGACCGGAAACCAGGGAACGATGCGGCGATGCACTGTAACGAGTGCCGTCACGCCGAGGTCGGCCGTGAGTTGACGCTGGGCGCGGCCGGTGTCGCCGCTATGGCGGCCGGGCTCATCGCGTCGTTCCTGACCTTGACCGCCAGGCTGGCGCTCCTGGCGGTCGGCGCGCTGCTCGCGGGCGCGGCCTACCTGGTCGCTCGCCGGCGTGCGGCCCGCCTGCGCCGCGGGCTTCCGCTCCTTCTACACCCGAAAGTCAACCACCTCCGCGTGACGGAGCGGCTCGGGGTCGACATCACACTGGCGCAAGATGGCCGGTATCGAACGAGGCCGCGCCCGGTCGAGGGTGAGATCTCGACGAACCTGGTCTTCGGCCGCCCTGACCGCGCCCGGTACGACCGCCATGCGGGCAGGAGGGGCCGGGGCCTAGACACCCGTTTCTGTGCTGGGTGCCTGATGCTCCGGGGTCGAGTTGATATCGAGCCGCAGCCAGACCTCCCCGGCCCGATTCGCCGCCTTGAGGGGACCACCGGGGCTTTCCCGGTGTTCCAGGCCGAGGATGCGCCCGCGTCCAGTCCCTGGCGCACGGTGCTGTCCTACCGGCTGGCGCGGCAGCCGGTGATAAGGCAGGGGCCGGTCTGGGTCACTCCCTCGCTGGTCCCGGAGTCGGACCGGCGTGCCCTCGAGCTGGATATCCAGTGGGTGGATCTCGGTCCGCGCGACAAACGGCTCACCCTGGACGTAATCGAGCTGGTCCGGTTGAGGTACCCGGTGCCCTGGGGCAAAGTCGAAATAGCCAGCCGGCGGGCCATCCAGTCCGCCACAGGGGATGACTACGGCGGGCCGGAGCCGCAGCATTCGGTGGAGTGGCGGCACCTTGTGCCGACCGAGGATGAGCGCAAGGCCCGGCAGCTGAAGCTCATGATCCGGTTCGAGGGCCAGATCAAACGGGAGGACCAGATAAGCGGACGTCTCGAGGCCGCCATGAAAGGCGGGCTGTCCGGCCTGGACACAGTGCGCCTGTTTAGCTCACTTGGCGGGCGGCGGCATGACTGGCGCGGCGCGAGCATCAGGACGCGCGTCGAGGCTGATTTCGCGTTGAGCCTGGCCAGCATCCGCTACCAGGACGTCCTGATCGTCCCCGAACGCGAGGGAAGAGAGGACGACAGCGATACCGACAGGTTCTGCGTGATTCCCGATGACGAGATGGTGATCAAGCTGACCAACGTGCTCAGCGAGGAGAACTATTACGTCAAACGCGTGATTGAGAACCCGCCCCGGAGCGGAGCGCACGCCAACCATGTGCAGCGTTACTGGGACATCGCAGGCCGGCGCTACGAAGGCGTTTACCCCATCGATTTCCACATGGTCGTGACGGGAGAGGAGATTCATCGCGGCGACGTCCGACCCGTGGCCGGCACGACAAAGGTGCGGATCGTGGTCCAAGGCGCCTATACCGACAGCGAGATGAAGAGGCGCATCGATCAGGCAGGCAAGGACCTACGTGGGCTGACCAAGAGGACGCTGAACGGGCTGGCGTCGGGAAGGCCTGAGACCAGCTGGAGTGCTTCTGCTCCGGCCGCATCTCGGCCAGAGCAGAACGGCACCGATCCATCCCGAGCGGAGACCCGGCTCCGGGCGCGCCTGGGCAAGCTGGACGATGCGCTCCTGGACGGCCGGATATCCGCGGAGCAGTACGAGGACATGAAGGCGCGAGCCGAGCGGGAACTCGGCGACTGGGAGGCGTGATGCCTTGGGAATGCGGCGAGTGCAACGCTAGGGAAGATGTGAATGCGGCCTGTCATCACTGCGGCAAGCCATTGTGCAAAGCGGATCAGGTATGGATCGCCGACTTTGTCTTCTCCGACGAGCCCGGCGAGATCGGCCGACAGGCCGCGCACTGCCGGCCGTGCCTGCGTCAGCATCACCTTCCGATCGACGTTCATCTGAGCCGGGACACCCGATGATCGATGTCAGTCTGTCGCCTACCCGGTTTCAGGCCGGAGACCCCGTCGAGCTTGAGATCAGCCTGACCAACACCGGGACCGGTACGTGTACGAACGTCATATTCACGCTCAGGCTGCCGGCCGGGATAGCCCGGCTGCACGGAAGGGAAAGGATCGAAGTCGGCCCCGTGCTCCCGGGGGAGTCGAAAACTTCGCGCCTGGGCATACGCGCGGAAGAGCCGGGCCGGTACCGGCTGGTCAGCACGAATTTTGCCTACCGTGATCAGCGCGGCCGACCGCATCGGGGGCGCGTGCTGGAGGCCGAGATCACCGTGGATCCGGCGCCAGATCCCCCACCCCCGCCGCAGATTGTGGTCGAGCTGCTGGATGCCGAACTGCCGTACGGCGAATGGACGATTGTGCGTGGCCGGATCACCAACGCCGGCGCGGTCGGCGTCTCCGACCTGGAGATCAGGCTTTCTGGTCAGGTCATCACCGACCAGCGCACCGCGCGCAGCACGCTGGAGCAGTTGCCCCCCGGGTGCTCGGCGGACCTCCCGTTCTACGTCATGGCCCAGCATGCGGGGGCCAACGTTCCGGTTCACCTGGATCTCGGGTATCACTATCAATCCCGCCGGCAGGTGCACCAGACGACGCAAAGTGTCCGCGTGGCCCGGGACCGCACGATCACGCGCGCGGCCGCACCAACCGCCGGACGGCAACCGGTCAAGGTTCTCATCCTCGGGGCCAATCCCGTTGACACCGAACCCCTCGAGATCGGCAGGGAGGTACGCGAGATCTGGGACGTCATCCGGGCCGGTATGGAGCGGGACAGTATCGAGGTCTGCTTCCCTCGCCTGGCCGCGCGCCCGGACGACATCATCCAGGCTCTGCTCGACGAAAAACCATGGCTGGTCCATTTCGCGGGGCACGGAGGAGGCCAGCATCAAAGTGTCGTGGCCGAGAGCGAATACGGCCTGGCGCACGTCATTCCGGTTGACGGCCTGGTTAAGTTGTTCGGCGAATTCGGGCGCAAGGTAAAATGCGTCCTCGTCAACTGCTGCGACACCGAATTGCTGGCCCGGGAGCTGTCGGCGGTGGTTCCCTACGCGATCGGGATGCGGCACCCTGTGCACGACAAGTCGGCCATCAAGTTCAGCCGTGGCTTCTACCAGGCTTTGGCCGCGGGGAATTCGATCGACGACGCGTTCCGGCTCGGCATGATCCAGCTGACGATGGCGCCCATCGGCTCCGACGCATCGGCGCCGGTTCTGTTCCGGCCGGTCATGGGACACTCGCGGTAGCGCCTTCTGCGATCGCTGGGCCGCGATGGCTACACTCCCAATTAAGGACGCCCGCCCCCGTCGCGGCCGAGGCTGGCCCCCACGTTACTGAACAGATCCACAATCCTCCCGCCAGTCCGGATTAGGATTCGTCGGTCCAGGTGCAGGCACGGCCCGCAGGCGAGGGCAACCCATCCAGCCAGGCACCATGACCGCCGTCGGCTGCTCACCGCTACCGCGCGCCTGCTTCCCCAGGTGCGGCCGGGCGGGCGGTCACCGCGATGTCGGCTCGCCATACCCGACCGTCGTCCAGCCGTCGCAGGTAAACCGGGCCGGCGCCCGGCTCCCAGTCCATCTCGCTGGCCAACTCCACGTCGCCGAACCCGAGGATGGTGAAGATGCCCTCGAGTTCCAGCCACCGCTCGATTCGTGCGTGCAGAGCGTCGGCGAGCAGTTCCTCGTCACTTGCCCTCCTGGCCACGGCGCAGCCTCCTTCATGCTCGACCTGATTAATAAAACGCCAAATGGAGAGTTGAGTCCGGCTGCTTGGCAGGGCCCGGTTGGTCAACTTCAGTGCGCCTACCGTGGCCCGTCTCGTTCGGCTGTGGCCGCGAGGTCGAGCAGCGCCCGGGTGTTGCGACAGTTTCCGCGTGACGGTAGCGATCTTAAGTCGGACAAGCGTCCGGTAACGTCTCCGCGCGGTAATGAAACGCTGTCCGGTGAGAAGGACCGAGCCCGCGCACGCTGGGGAACATGTGACAGAGACCGTTGTTGAACTGCGAGAACAGGACGCGGAGACCGTGAGGCATGAGAATGAGGTCGTCGCATTGAAAGAGCCGCCCGCGCCTGACCGCTTACGTGACAACTACGGTCATCACCCTCGCGAAGGGCCGTCCGTGCGTCAGAGAGGCCAGTCCTATCTGATCCTGGCTCCCCTTTTGGCTCCCATTACGGGACAGGTTTTCGAAAATAGTGGGCCGTACTGGATTTGAACCAGTGACCTCTTCCGTGTCAGGCATGGCGATTCCGTCTGACGTAGTCGCTCAGGGTCGCGTTACCGCAGACAGGCGGGGGAGTGCCGTCATGGCATGTCGCGCTGGGGCTGGCGATGCCTGGCGTCGTTGTCACTTGGTCAGTCACTGGCTTTCCGGGGGACCTGCGGCTGGGGCGAGGTTCATTTTTGCGATCGCGTTGATGACGGTCGGACGGACAGTAGGCCATAGTGACGTCGCTGTCCGAGCTCGTCGCTCTGTCTGCCGTTGACTAGCCCGTTGCCTCGCAATCAAGACCGCCCACGACGTCGCAACGCGTCATGCACGGCCGCGTTTCCGCAACGGTACAGGTCGGAGCCGTATGCTCAGATCAGAGACTCATACCGCTAGCAGTCAGACCATGACTCGTAGGACTTCGGAGCCGCCGTGACGAGCTACCGGCCCATGACCCTGGCTGATCTTGGCCGGCGCCTGGCGGGCGTCGATGATGCTAAGACCCGCTGGAAGCTTGTGTGGGAGTTTCTCGAGGAGTACCGCTGGGAGCCGGACGACGTTCAACCCTCGCTGCTCTGTGACGAGCCGCCCGCTACTGGCGATGAGAGGTGGGACGTGCTTCTGGCCGCGCTTGCGGAGCATCTGGCCGCGCAGCACGATCGGGTCGCGCCGGAGTGGACCGAGATCCGGGTCCTTCAGCGGCCATGGTTCCCGGCGGAACTGGCGGCCCAGCGAGCCGATGCGCTGGTCTGGGCGCCGGCGGCATTCCGCAAGCACGGCGTCTACCTGTCCGCCAGGGACCTGGAGGCTGCGTGACCGAACCGGGCGACGTTCTGCTTGGCCGGGCAGAGATCGAGCGAGCCTTCACGGCGCTCGGCGATCGCCTAGCCCGCAGGGGCGTCGTGGCGGACGTGTTCGTCGTGGGCGGCGCCGCGATGGCCCTGGCTTACGACGCCGCTCGCGTGACTCGTGATGTCGATGCCGTGTTCAAGCCACACGGAATCGTCTTGGAGGAGGCCCGCAAGGTCGCTGATGACCTCGGACTTCCCTACTGGTGGCTTAATGAGCAGGCCAGCGTCTACATCTCCGGCAAGGAAGATGCCAGCAAGCGCCGGGTGTTCGATCATCCCGGATTGCGCGTTATGGCGGCGTCACCGGCTCATGTCTTCGCAATGAAGGCACGGGCGGCCAGGACCCGCGATATCGATGACCTCCGCCTGCTGGCCGACATCATCGGAGTGAATTCGGCCGACGCTGCTCTGCGAATATGCGCGGATTTCTACCCGGATGAACCTATCTCTGCCAGATCGGCCGCCGTACTCCATGAGCTTTTCGATTGATTTATTGCCGTGCCGGGCGGTTAGCCGATCTGGCCTTGCAGACTGCGGAATCCGTGAGCATAAGTGCGGCCTGACCTTCCGGGCGCGGCGACTCGGGTCAGCGGTTGCCTGGAGCCGTGAGCCGGAAGCGTTGGGTCCGGGCAAGTCGGGAATTGCCGTGGGCTGACAGGACTGGGGTAGTTATCGACGTTTCCTGCCCCTATTAGCCGTCCGAGCTGAGCGACCAGCGGCGCCAGCTCCCGAGCCTGGCCGGTACAGTCCTGGGAATGCTGGTCACCGACTTGAATCACTTCCTCGACCTGTCCGAGGACACGCCGGGCCCGGCACGCCGGCTGTCTGGGCACCTGGGCAACATCGTCCGGGCGGCAACAGCTGGTGACGCCGGAACCGCCTGGGAAAGCGCGTTGCCATGCCGACGCCGGCCGGCTAACCACCGCTGCCCGGGCCGGATGATCGTGCTACGGACCGGGGCGGGGTCCCCGATCCGATGGCAATGCAGTGTCTGCGATGACGAGGGCGTGATCAGCAACTGGGAGGACTCGGCGTTCGATCTGCGCCGCCGGCAGCTCACCCTCGCCGAGGCTGCCAACGAGATCGTCATCCCGGATGAGGTGGCAGCAGCGCTGCGCGGTCTGCAGTTGCCGGACACCGACTGCGAACGACTGGTGTTCCGGATCCGCGCCCACAACGACCGCGCTATCCTCGCTGCTACCGACGACGACCTGGACGAGCTGATCTGGTTCGTGACTGCCGAAGCCAGCGATGAACCCAGCCGGCGTCGTCAGCAACGACTCGACGCCGCATTCGACGTGCTCAAGGCCGCGGCCCGAACTCGTGACGGCTGGTGATCCGATGGCCCTGCCGGAGCTAGACATCGCACGAGTGCGGCGGTGGTGCGCCGCGCGAGTGCCCGAACACGCCCGCTACCAAGTCCGCGTCGAGTGCCAGGTCGCCCCGCGACACCTCACGATCGTCGAGCGTCGCGCTCCCTGGCGCGAGGACTTCGGGCCGGAATGGACCAGCTTCCCGATCGCGCGTCTGCGCTACACCGCCGCCGACAACTCCTGGACTTTGTACTGGCGCGACCGCAACCTCCGATTCCACATTTACGACCTGCTCGCACCCTCGAAGCGCGTGGACGACCTGCTCAACGAGATCGACCGCGACCCCACCTGTATCTTCTGGGGCTCACCCCAAGCAGCTCACCAGCCGACGGCTCCCCGCTCCAACTCAGGTGGGGCCAGCTCCGCCGTCACAGCCGCGGGTAGTCTGGGTTGACATTGCCAGGCCGCCGCCGCACCAGGAATATACGGGCTGCTGCGAGTCTTGCCGGGGCATACTCGACGGGTGACTGTTCCGGCTCCAGGTGCCTTGAGTATCCGGCGGCTCCGCTGCGGCATCGTGCTCCGTGCCGAGGAGGATGCCTGCCAGATTCTGGCCGGGGGCCAGGTGGTATCCGTCCGGTACGCATCGCAGTTTCCGGCGCCGCGGCGTGAGCGGGTGCTGCCGGGTCATCTGGTGGCCGTCGCCGGGGAGCCGGGCGTCTCCGCCGTGGTGGTCTGGCGCTGGTACGACGCCGTTGTGCTGGGCAGCGGGCCGGGCTCTGTCCGGCTCTGGGAGCCGGCTCATGGCGAAGTTGCCGCCCAGCGGCGGCGGCCCCAGCAGCGTTATGATCCCGGGACTCGCGCATACCTGTCCGCAGGCCTGCCCGGCGCTGAGTGGTGGGTGGCCGGCAAAGCCGTGGACCGGGCCGAGGATGCCGATGTCGAGCTGGACGAAGTTGCGCGCCTCTACACCGAGCACGACATGTGGGATTCCGCCTTCGGCTGAGCAGCCTGCTCTCAGATCTTCGCAGGGCCCAAGTGACAATCGGTTGTCACTTTCTATCGAACACGAACGCGAAAAACCGTGGGCCGTACTGGATTTGAACCAGTGACCTCTTCCGTGTCAGGGAAGCGCTCTCCCGCTGAGCTAACGGCCCCAGTACCTCGCGCAGATGCTACCAGAGGCGGCCGTCCGCCGCGCGGCGGC
>Ga0187819_10001308_pt1 | contig 12799 bp, 14 predicted proteins | sample NC_wetland_sal_i_15_FD_132411 | JGI IMG/M metagenome (GOLD analysis project Ga0187819, IMG submission 132411) | Wetland sediment microbial communities from Neuse River Estuary, North Carolina, USA - SO4_4 | ecosystem: Environmental > Aquatic > Freshwater > Wetlands > Sediment | place: USA... | reverse complement strand
AGGCCGATATTGTCGGCGGCTTGCGCGGCCGGCCGATGAAGATGGTGCGCGGCAAAATCACCGGCCTGCCGTTTCCGGCCGGCGCCGAGATCGTGCTCGAGGGTTTTGTCACGCCGGACCGCCGCGAAATCGAAGGCCCGTTCGGCGAATGGACCGGCCACTATGCCGGCGGCGCCAAGCCGGCGACCGTGCTCGACGTCAAGGCGATCTACCACCGCAACGATCCGATCCTGCTCGGCGTGCCGCCGATGGGCGCGGGACCCGACGAGATGGCGCGCTACCGTGCCGTGATGCGCTCGGCGACCATCAAGCAAAACATGACCAATGCCGGTGTGCCGGAAGTGCGCCAGGTCTGGTGTCACGAAGTCGGCGGCGCGCGCATGTTCCACGGCATCGCCATCAAGCAATGCTATCCCGGCCACGCCACGCAGGCCGGCATGGTCGCGGCGCAATGCGGCGCTTCGGCCTATGCTTCGAAATATATTGTCGTCACCGACGAGGATGTCGACGTGACCAATCTGGAAAACCTGATCTGGGCGATGCTGACGCGCACCGATCCGAAGGAATCGATCCAATTCATCGAGAGTTCGTGGGACTCACCCGCCGATCCGCGCATTCCGCCGGCGCAACGCGCCGCCGGCAATCTCACGCACTCGGTCGCCGTGATCAATGCCTGCCGACCCTATCACTGGCGCGACCAGTTCCCGCCGGCCAATACGCCGAGCCCGGAGACCGCGCGCAAGGCGCGCGAAAAATTTGGGTGGCTGCTCAACGGAGCAGAAGCGCCGCCGTCGCGCTCGCGCAAAGCGTGACGTCGCGACTTAGAGCGCAATCCTTTTAGTTTGAATCTATTGACGCTCTGGTTTTTTATCGAGCAAAATCGCGCCGCCTTATCTAGTCAGGCCTGCTGGACCGGCAGCTCGGCAGGTCTAACGCTGCGTGTAGCGCTGGCACGCAAGCTGAGCTGACATCCGGCCGTATCCGTTTTAAGTCAGTGACAATTAGCTCGGGCACAGACATGACCTAATCGATTTTAATCCCCGTTGTCTCGATGACAGCCTCCCATTTTTCAATATCCGTTTTTTCGTAGAGCGGCTTGACGAGGCAGAAGACTATTTGAACGAGCGTTTAGCTGCGAGCGGTGAATTCTGGCGGCTCGATACCAACGCGCGGGTAATGCTCGGCTTACCGCCCCGATCGAATTCATCTTTATCGGCAAACATTGACCACCATACCACTGGTAAATGAAAAGCCCGCTTTTCTAAAACTTACTTCGAGCTCAGTTCTTGGCGCACGATTTTTGCCCCCTCGACCATCGCTCGGATCTTGCCGTAGGCGACTTCGCGGGGCAGGTATTTCGGCCCGCAGTCGGGCGCCACCACGATGCGTTCGGCGGGCACATACGGCAGCGCGCATCGGATGCGCGCTGCGACCGTTTCCGGGCCCTCGATGGCCATGTCCGATAGGTCGAGTGTGCCGAGTATGATCGTCTTGCCGGGCAACTTTGCCAGCACCGAACAGTCGAGCTTAGATTGCGCGGTCTCGATCGAGATCTGCTTTACGCGCGATGTCGCCAGTTCTGGCAGGAATGAATAACCCGACGGCCGCACGTGGATGATAGCGGCATAGCCGAAGCAGATGTGGATCGCGGTCGTTCCTTTGACACCCTCCAGGGCCGCATCTAATCCGCGCAGCCCGTATTGACGAGCTTTTTCAGGCCGCGCCTGCATATAGGGTTCGTCGATCTGCACGATGTCGGCACTGGCGGCGAACAGGTCGTTGATCTCGGCGTTCACCGCAGCCGCATAGTCAAGTATCATCTCCTGCTCGTCCTTGTAGAACTCGTTTTGCGCCTGCTGCGACATGGTGAATGGACCGGGCACGGTGATTTTGATCGCCCGGTTGGTATTGGCGCGCAGGAATTCGACGTCTCGCACTCCGACAGGTTGCTTGCGGCGAATTTTGCCAACGATGCGGGGCACTGGATTTGGATGGCCAGACCGGTCGAGCGCGGTGCCCGGATTGTCAATATCGACACCCTCAAGCGCAGTGGCGAAGCGATTAGAATAACTTTCGCGGCGCTGCTCGCCGTCGGTGATGATATCCAGACCGGCGCGCTCCTGGTCGCGGATGGCTAGAAGAGTCGCATCGTCCTGCGCTTCTTCGAGAAATTCGGAGTTACGCGCCACAGCTCCCGCGCCCGCACGCGTGGCGGAAAACGGCCGGCAAGCTTCTTGCGGTCGATAAGCCAATCTGGCTGCGCATAGGAGCCTACCAGTGAGGTCGGTAGCAGCACGTTGGTCATACGGCAAATTTCCTCGTCAGTTTCTTTGGAGCGGCCACGTTCTGCAGCCTCACGTAGTCGGGTAGACCATTTTTAAATGGCGGATAGGCTTCGCCTACAATGAGCGGCGCCAAATAGCGGAGGGCCGACTTGGTTACGCCGAAGCCGTCGGCGCTGATGAACTCGGAAGGCAAGAGCTTCTCCTGGTTGGCGACCGCAGAGAGTGGCGCCTCAATGATGTCCCAGCGGTAGGGTGAGTCGCTTAATCGCCGGATCGCAGGCATGACGGCGTTCTTTCCGGCGATTGCGAATTCCACCGCTGCGCGACCGACCGCGTAGGCCTGCTGAACATCGGTCTCGGAGGCAATGTGGCGGGCCGACCGCTGGAGATAGTCGGCCACAGCCCAATGGCACTTGTAGCCGAGCTTCGCGCCTATCAGGTTGGTTATGATCGGCGCAACCCCGCCGAGTTGTGCATGGCCGAAGGCATCCTTTAAGCCCGACGCCGACAGGAATTCCCCGTCTGGGCCCTTGATCCCTTCTGACACCGCGATAGCGCAGTGGCCGTACCGCTTTACTGCCTGCTCGACCTTAGCCAGAAACCGCCTCTCATCGAACGTGATCTCGGGCAATAGCAAAACGTGTGGAGCGTCGCCTTTCTGTTCCGCGGCTAGCGCGCAAGCATCAGTCATCCATCCAGCATGCCGGCCCATCACTTCCAAGGTGAACACCTTGGTCGAGGTAAGGCTCATCGATGCCAAGTCGAACGCAGCCTCCCGAATGCAGGTAGCGAGGTACTTCGCCACTGAGCCAAAGCCCGGTGAACAGTCAGTGATGGGTAGGTCATTGTCCACCGTCTTGGGGATACCCACGCACACGATCGGGTAGGCCAGCGATACGCCGATCTGACTGACTTTATACGCCGTGTCCTGCGAGTCCCCGCCGCCGTTGTAGAAAAAAAGCGAATGTCATGCGCTTGAAAAACCTCGATCAAGCGTTCGTACTGCGCGCGATGCTCTTCTATCGACGCGAGCTTGTAACGACAGGAACCGAACGCGGCACCGGGGGTATGCCTGAGCGCAGCGATCGCGGCTTCGGATTCAATACTGGTATCGATTAATCAGTCAGGGCGCCGATTATGCCGTTGCGCCCAGCATAGACCTTGCCGATCTGGTCCGAACGTCGGCGCGCAGTCTGCAACACCCCACAGGCTGTGGCATTGATCACCGCAGTGACCCCACCCGACTGCGCGTAGAACGCATTCTTAACGGCCATTCAACTTCCTTGTCAGGATCTGGACCGTTGTGCCGACATCTAAATGTGCCGCGCGTTTCGTTTATTTCCGTTCCATTTACTTAATGTAGCAAAGTCGTACCAAACCTTCCGAGGTTAGGTACGGCCGTCAAACTCAGCTTCCACTAGAGATTTTAAGCCAATCAAGGCGGCTGCCGGATGTGTAATTACGTATGAAGGGATCGCTTCGAGGTAGCTCTGGAACCTTCCTTTAGCCTCAAACCGTTTCCGAAATTCCGATCGAATAAGAAAATTCAAGATACGAGGTGAAATACCTCCGGCAATATAGACTCCGCCTCGCGCCCCGAAAGTCAGGGCGACATTTCCTGCAAACGATCCCAAAAAAGCGCAGAACGTATAAAGCGATCGTCTGGCAAGTTGACACTCACCACTGATGGCGTTCTTCGTTATTTCAGTCGCGCTTTGCGGTGGGATCTTCAGTCCTTCAAGTCGGCAATCGCCTGATAGATGTTTTCCAAGCCGCCACCAGAAATCGCGCGCTCAGCCGAAGCATGGCCAAAGCGTTCGCGCAAGTGGGCCACGATGCGATCCTCTTGATCGCAATTCGGTGCCAGTGTTGCATGGCCTCCTTCGCTTGCAATAACCACTCGCTTTTCCGAACGATGAACTAGGCAGGCGACACCTAATCCGCTGCCTGGCCCGAGCACAGCCATTGGTGCTCCTAATTCGGGCCTACCGCCTCCTATCTCCGCCAAATCAGTCGAGGTAAGACTGGGTAGCGAAAGAGCAACCGCTTCGAAGTCGTTGACAATTCGAACCTGCAAACCGAAACGCATTTGCAGTTCACGGGGGTCAATTATCCAGGTGGAGTTTGTAAGAAGGACACGCTCATCTGTTACGGGACCAGCAATAGCAAGGAGCGCCTGATTGTTTTTCGTCTGACGACAACGTTCCTTTACAAAGTTCGCTAGTACATCCGTAAATTGCCCAAACTTAGCTACCTCAAAGCTGCTGATTGCACTCAAGCTTCCATTCGATAGCAGCGCGAACCTTGCGTTTGTAGCGCCAATGTCGCCCAACAGAATGTACTCAACCGAACTTGACATAATGTGGCTTCCGCTAGCCTGCCAGATCAAACTTTTTGTTTTTGACTGATCGCAACCGCAGGTGAAGAAATCGTTTTTGGACTGTGGATCAGCCACTTTTTGAGATCAAGGCCGGTTGTCGGCCTTCCATCGCACCCTAGAGACAAATCGACTTAGCGGTATCTCATTGCTCGCGAGCAGTGAGGCCAATTGTCTTTTATTTCCCCCCGATGACCATTGCCCAGTAGATTCGGTGGCCATTTTGCGCATGTGCGACCCCAACCCACCTCGCGCCGCGCAGCAGCAGATTCGCGCGATGTCTAGCCGAATTGGTCCACTGCTCTAAGGTGCTAGCGAAATCAGCATGACCGTATGCGATATTCTCGGCCGCGCGACTGAAACCGCTGCGGTCGATTCGGCTTGAAAATGGGGCCAGCGCATTGTGATCGAGCGAGTCGCGTGCCGCCATGGCGCTTGCCTGCTCCTGCGCAATGCGCGTGAGGACGTGGCTGGCGGCGACTGATTCTTCGCCGTGTTGATGACGAAATGCCGAGATCAGCATCGCAGGATCATCGTTGGTAACTTTAAGCGATGACGGTTTCGGGCGTGGAAGTGGGGGCCTTTCGATTGGAGCAGTGTCAATTTGCACAGCGGCGTTTTGCTCGCCCGCATGCACAGACGTGATGAGCGAGATCAATATGGAGGCTACATTGATCGTTCGCATTTCTGGCCGCGCACCGCGTCGAACTTAATTCTTGAGCGCAATGCAACCGATGTCGCTTCGCTTAAGCTGCCGGCAAGCGACATCAGTGGTTTCTTTGGCGAACGCGGTGAAGCGCACCGCAATCCAGCGAACGTTACGGTCATTAACAAAGGGAAGCCCTAGATCATGGCTTAAACGCCAATCGATTCCGTGATCAGCGACCTCACTATATATAATGTATAGACTCGGGCGATTAGGCCGTTGTTACAACGTTTTCGGCTATCTCATCCAAACGGTCTGCCCAGTGTTCCATCATGGTTCTGCGTTCAACAAGATATTGCGCACGATTATATGCGGCACGGACCGAGTTTTGCTCCTGATGAGCGAGCTGGCGTTCTATATCGCATCCGAGCGAAAGCCCATTATTTCCGGAGCTCGAGGGACCAAGAGGGCACTGAATTACGGCGCTAGTTCTACGAGAGTGAGTCTAGCTCAACGCAGAGATATTCCGTGGGCGCATATGAAATCACGCCAAGAAATCGTGGAACTTAGGATCAGGAACGTCGTTGCCTTGCTAACGCCTCCATCCCGAGCGTAAAATGTTTGGCTCGTACGATCAGGATTGAGCGAAAGCTTTCTTGAAAAAAGTATGGGAGAACCCGAAATGGCGCGTGCCAAGCAGGCTTCGAAGCGAAATCGGCGAAGTAAAGCGGTACCGGTGTTGGGGGCTGCCGGGTTGTCACTGTCGCTAGCGAGCGGAGCGTCCGCATCGACTGGTGGAATGGCGGCGGATATCCCGCCGCAAAATCCCTCCCCGAATCATGAAATCTTTCTTGGCGAGGAGGAAATCTCTGACGTCAGCTTGTCGACGTTCTATGTGTTCGACAAGGAGAATGCCGCACAACCTCAGCTCGGCCAACAAGTCGCCTGGGGCTGTAGGTGCGGCGGCTGCCGGTGTGGCGGTTGCAGGTGCGGCTGGAGAGGCTGCTGGGGCTGTGGCGGCTGCGGAGGAGGCTGCTGCGCGTCCTGGGGCGTCTGTCGCTGGTGTTAGACCAAAAACGTTAAGTCGACATAGGCCGACGCGGGTCACAGGGGCCGGGTCTTGCTAGACCCGGCCTACCTGTTTTATTTGCTCTTATTCGCGGCACCGAGGATGCTAGCAATTCGCCTGTATCATCGCCGGCTGGCGGCGCGGCGGCGGGCATCGACGGTCGCTCATGCGAGGCCGGCCGATCACGATTTGGGAATTAGCTTGCGATGGCGATTCACACTGGAGGCCAAAAGAATAAAGGTGTAGGCGCCGACCGCGCAACGGTCGATCGGGGCGGCGGCGTTACGCAATTTGTCAACAGCGATGTTTTCCAGTTCGCGCCGAACTTTTCAGTCTTTGCGTTGCCCAACGACGTCGTTTGCCTGTATTCCGAACATCGGAAGTTCTTCCTTCATGGCCAGCTCTACTCTGCACTCGCAATCACGATAGGCACCGGAAAGCGCTTTGGGCGGATTGTTCGTGAGCTTTCGCAAAAATTCCCTGCCGATAAGATCGGCGAGGCCGTCACCCGGCTGGTCGAGCGCCGCTATTTGGTCCGCAAGACGAGTTCTTCGGCAGGCGCGGTTGCCGCCTATTGGGCGAATCTTGGCCTTGCTCCCGATGTCGCGGAGCAAAATCTCCGCAAATGCCGTGTGCGCATCCAGTCGATCAACGTGAAGGGCGCAAAAGAGCTCGGAGCTGCCCTGCGCAAGCTTGGCGTTCGCGTCGTAAAGGGCTCAGCCGACCTGACGGTCACAATCGTGAACGATTATTTCGAAGGGCAGCTCGCGACAGTGAACCGCAAGCATTTATCCGATCATTCGGCTTGGCTGCTCATTCAACCTTCCGGCATTTTCCCATTGGTGGGTCCAGTGTTCAGACCGAGCCAAAGTGGCTGCTGGACCTGCCTCGCCGATCGCATGAAACGAAACCGCGAAGTCAAGGCGATGCTCGAGCGCAAACAGGCGCGCCGCGTTGTGGTTTCGCCGCTCGCCCAGGACACCCTCGGACAGATCGGAATCGAGTTCGCTGCGCTTGAGGTTGCCAAAGCTATTGCCACCGATTTTCGCACCGATTTGCGCGATCACATCCTCAGTTTCGATCTCCTGGGATCGGCGATTGCCAAGCATTACGTAGCTGCCCGACCGCAATGTCCGAGCTGCGGTCAAAAGAAGCTGCGCGATCCGCGCCGTGCGCCAGTGCCGATCACGCTTGCTGCCGGCTCCAATCTGGTCGAGACGAGCGGCGGATTCCGGACCGTCCCATCGCGAGCCACGGTTGCGCGTTTTCGCAAACACGTGAGCCCGCTCACTGGGGTCGTCTCGCGGCTTGAACGGATCAATGCCGATTTACCGTTGAACACCAATTACTATGCAACGCACAATTTTTCGGCACCGGCTGAAACCGTCGACGAACTCAGGGAAGGACTGAGCGGTGGCAGCTTTGGCAAGGGCAGCACGGCTGAACAAGGCGAAGCCAGTGCATTGATGGAAGCCATCGAGCGCTATTCCGGGATTTTTCAGGGCGACGAAATCAGAGTGACAAGGCGTTTCACCGATTTTGCGCCTGGTGCTGCAGTCTCGCCAAATGACGTGCTGTTGTTTAGCGAGACGCAATACCGCGGCGGTCTAGCTCCGATAATGGGTCATGACGTAACGCCAACCGCGCCGCCATTCGATCCATCGGCTAAGATTGAATGGTCGCCGGTTTGGTCGTTGCGAGACGAATGTTTCAAATACCTGCCCACCAGCCTGTTGTATTTTTTTCATACGGGCGGTTCCGCCGCCGGCTACATCCATGCCGATTCCAACGGCTGCGCCGCCGGCAACACGATCGAGGAAGCGATCGTTCAGGGCTTCTTGGAACTGGTGGAACGCGATTCATATGCCATCTGGTGGTACAATCGATTGCAGCGATCGGAATTGGACCTCAACCGGTTTGACGACCCCTATGTCCGCGATCTCAAAGCCCAGCTTGCCAACACCGGACGGCGGCTTTGGGTGCTCGACATTACCAGCGATCTGGGGATTCCGAGCTTTGTGGCGCTGTCGCACGCCGTGCAAAATGGCCATGATTTTGTCGAGTATGGCTCTGGCGCGCACTTCGATCCGCGAATTGCGCTGCTGCGAGCGCTGACCGAGGTGAATCAATTTCTTTCCATCGGTCTGATGGGAGCCCGCAACGCCGCGCCATCGAGCCGAGAGGGCGCCACTCCGTTTTATCTGCGCGACCATACCTATTTGACGCCGAATGGGCACTCGCCAGCTCGGCCAGACCGTAGTTCGAACTTCGGCGGTCTCGACAAGCGCGAGCAGGTGATGGCGTGCGTGAAACTTGCCAAGGGGCATGGACTCGATTTCCTCGTTCTCGATCAGACTCGTCCTGATATCGAGGTCCCGGTCGTGCGGGTCATCGTTCCGGGATTACGCCATTTCTATCGGCGTTTCGCGCCCGGCCGGCTTTACGATGTCCCAATAAAGCTCAAATTGCGCGATCGACCGCTGTCGGAGAACGAGCTCAATCCGCTTCACCCGCAAACCTGAAACATAGGGCGTCCGGCCTTGCGCGCTTCTCGAAGGAAGACTGGCCGACAGGTTGCATCGGCCGCGCTTTCGGCCCGACTCGCCGGCCACGTCGCACTCACAGCACAGCCCAACGGCGAGGTTATTGCCAGCTTTTATGGCCATTCCGTCGCCTTAGGAATGTTCAGTGCGGCTGTAGCAAAACGCGCCGAAACTCTGCACGCGGGTCTGCCGCTCAATGCCTTCGCATCGCGCGCACGCGGCACCGACAAAGAGATTGCGCTTCTTGTCCAGCGATTGGTGAGGCATGGCCTTTTGGAATTTCGGCTCGGAGGTTCGTTGAGCGGCGCGGCCCAAGTGGTCATTGAACCGCAGGTTCCAGATTATTGGCCGCGGACGCCGAAACTTTCAGATACCGACACTTTGGTGCTATCGCGATTCGCCTATATGCGCCGGCGCGGCAGCGACCTGGTGCTGGAGTCGCCACGCTCGTGCGCATTGTTCAGGATTTGCGATCCCACATTTGCGGTCACACTAGCTATGCTGGCTACTCCGCAGCTGCTCAAAAAGCTCCGTCGAGGACGCGGTTTCGCCGCAGAGACGCTTCTCGCCTTGTTGGTTGATTGTCAAATCTTACTCAGGGTTGATGCTGCTCACGGGGCCGGGCTGCGGCCATCCGAAGGTAACGACAGCCTGGTCCTTTGGGACTTCCACGACCTTTTGTTCCACGCTCGCTGCACCGAGGGCCGACATGCCAACCCATTGGGCGGCGTCTATCCTTATGCAACGAGCATAGCGCCACTGCCGGCGGTACGGTCGCGTTGGGTTGGGACCAAGATCGATTTAGACAAATTGCCGATCAGGGATACCGAGTCGGTGCGGTCTACCGTCAAGATCCTGCGTGAACGTCGCTCGGTACGTAGCTTTGATGATCGCACGCCGATTACGCTCATGGAGCTGTCCCAGTTTCTTGACGGCACCGCGCGCGTGCGATCGGAATGGACTACCGCGTTCGACGCTAACGGAGGCGGAGGACTGCCAATTACGTATACCAGCAGGCCTTACCCGTCCGGCGGCAGCAGCTACCCGCTTGAGCTTTATCTTGCCGTCGACAAATGCGAGGGGCTCGGTCGCGGCTTCTATTTCTACGATGCCGGCGAGCACGCGCTGGTGCCGATTGACGTTCGTGCGACCGAGTTTGAAGCGCTCCTAAAGTCGGCCGCATTTGCAATGGGCGAATCCGGCGTTCCGCAAATCCTGATTACGATTGCCTCACGTTTCGGTAGGGTTTCATGGAAATATAGCTCGATCGCCTACTCGCTTATTCTCAAAGACGTCGGCGTATTGACGCAAACCTTCTACCTCATGGCGACGGCCATGGGACTTGGCGGCTGTGCGATTGGTAGCATCAATATCGATCTGTTTGCGCGAATGACAGGGATCGACTTCTACGTCGAGGGCCCGGTTGGGCAGTTTGCGATCGGTCGCGGCGGCGAATCGGAGGCTTCAGGCTAGAGAGCGTCCGCCGGCAGTAAACTTGGAGTTCGCGCTCTACCAGGACCATCGGGCGCGCGCGCTGGAACCAGGTGAGGGATCGCGCTCAAAATACCCGACAGCTTTATCACTCTGCTTTCCTATCAGTGCGAACATGGCACCTTGGGGGTCCGCGCAGCGGGCAACCCTGCCGCCACCTGGTATGTCAGTTGGCCCCTCGAGGATCTTGCCGCGCTCCGCTCTGACGCGCTCCGCCGCCGCGCCGACATCGGCGACATTAAAGTAGTAAAGCCAAAAGGCGACTGGCGCGGCCGCCGGCTTGTTGAACATGCCGCCAACTGCCTGCCCCGCTGCGGAAAACTGCAGATATGTGCCAGTCGGACCGACATCGGCGACGACCTTCTGCCAACCAAAAATTTCGCGATAGAAGGCGAACGCCCGTTCCCAGTCGATGGCGAGCAATTCGTGCCAACCAACATGGCCCAATGCGCCCGGATCAATCGGTGACTCTCGGCCAGGATCGCTCCATTTAACCAAAATAAATGTCGCCATTTGCGGGTCAGCTACAACTGAGAACCGGCTGACATCAGGGACATCGGTCGGCGGTATGTGTACCGTTCCACCGAGTTCTTTCACTCGGTTGACGGCACCGTCCACGTTGTCGACGCTGATATAACCGACCCACTGTGGCCTCGCGCCTAGTTTTTTCGCGTCCAGCGACAGATTGATCAGTCCGCCGGTTGAGGCCCGCCCCACCGTAAACAGCGTGTAGCGCGAACTGGGCGCCTCGCGCGTGTCCCAGCCTACGATTTTGCCGTAAAAAGCCTTTGCCGCTTCGACATCGGTCGTCATCAGCTCGTACCAGACGAAACGACCGTGAGAACTGCTCATACCTGCTCATCGATTGCAGCGGCGCCGTTGTCGAGAGTTCGGCGCAGAGCCCCGCTAGCCTTGGCGTCGCGTTGTCAGGCGCTCGTCTAACAACAAAAGGAAGAGAAAGCGAACGGGGTCAGCTGGCTGGGGAACTAGGATTCGAACCTAAATTAACGGAGTCAGAGTCCGTCAGGCAACCTTGCTATCTTCCTGCTTCGCATCCGGTTTCAGTTGTTTGTCCGCTGTCCCTGTGCCGACATTTGTGTGGCCCAAGGAGGCGGCCACATCCTCCGCCTCAAGGAACGCGTAACGCGTCTCGGTCACCATAACCGACGAATGACCGAGCAAGATCGAGACCTCTTCCATGCTTTTGCCGTCGCGCTGGAGCCACCGACAGCCTGCAGTCCGCCGCAAGTCCTACCAGCGTAGATCTTCGATTCCGGCCCTCCTAGCGGCCGCCTTAAGTCCTTTATTCATCTGTACGTAGCGCTTGACTGCGTTAGGCGAGATTAGAGGCTATTTGCCACGCACGGAGGTGCCGGAAGGCATGGCCATTAACCCGGCGCCGTCGGAACACGAGCCGGAGCATCAAACGCCGGAAACAGTGGCCGAATCGATCTCCGAGCTGATCCGGAAACACACTCAAAACTGATGCAACGGATCATGCGCAATCACCGAACTACCAGCATGAAATTCCGCATGGACAAAATTATCCGCGAACTGGTCGACGAAGCGTGGGAATGGGCTCGCATCGGGCGAGATCGCGATTCTGTGGATCGCGATGGGGTTTTTGCCGAAGTGCTTGCTGACCTCGAATCTGAGGGTGATGCGATGCGATACCTAGATTCGAGGGGTCGCATTGCATGGAAAGCGACGCCGGATTTGCGCAGCTACCTGCTCGATCTAAAGCGCGATGCGGAAGCCGATTTCGAGAACGAGGATACGTGAATCATACCAAAATGCCCGTTGGCGAGATTCCATTTACGACCGAAGCCCTCAAAGCCAATTTGTCGCGGTTGGAAAATGAATGGGAGAACTATCAGACCACGCGGGACCGCGGTGGGATTTATGGTTATTTGACCGCCGTCTTCGAGCTGGTTACGTGGTGGAAGCACGAACACAAGGCCCAGGAGTACGCTCGCCGGGCGTTGTCTATGCAGCGTCGTCAACTGGTGCCAAAAATCGCAGAACCATTCGCGGCTGTAATCTTTTGCACCGCTGATCCTGAAAAGGTCGATTACAGGATGCGAAGCAAATGTCACGGGTTTTACGCTACGCGGCGGTGTACCAGGATCTGGATGAACCGCTACGGGATTTTATCAAGCGCAAGGGCGGTATCAACAAATGTGCGACTCGATATACCCGTCGCCTTGGGCGAGGTGCGCGTAGAGGAGATTAAATGGCCTCGAATTTCATGTCAGATTCCGGGGTAAAAGCAGACATCAACAGTGGCACAATGCCCGCCTTGGGTTCTTACGAAGGAGGAGGAGGGTATCAACGACGACAGGACGAAGGCCGATAAGGCCTGGGAGGCGCGGCAAGAGGCTGCCCGCT
>Ga0187819_10001307_pt1 | contig 12814 bp, 9 predicted proteins | sample NC_wetland_sal_i_15_FD_132411 | JGI IMG/M metagenome (GOLD analysis project Ga0187819, IMG submission 132411) | Wetland sediment microbial communities from Neuse River Estuary, North Carolina, USA - SO4_4 | ecosystem: Environmental > Aquatic > Freshwater > Wetlands > Sediment | place: USA: North... | reverse complement strand
CCGAGTTCTCGTTTGCGCCAGGCGAAGAGGCCGGTGGAGTGAGCGTGGCGGTAGATGGAGGAGCGGTTGGCGATTTTGTAATCGCGGGCGATCAGTTCGGGGCTGCGCCAGCGGATGAAGTCGCCTTCGATGGCGTCGCGGTCGGGGTGGGCGCAGACCATGCAATAACGGGAGTGGCGGGAGAAGTCGGGGGGGATGGGGTGGCGGGGAGACGAGGAAGAGATATAGGGGGTGGTGGGTTCGGGAGGGGTGGCGGGGTCTGGGCCGGGCGGAGCGGTTGCGGGGTCGGGAGGGTCGGAAGGGGATTCAGAGGCGGGTTGGGGTGGGGCGAATGGCCCGAGGGCCGTCCGGATGGCTTCTTCGTGGGACTGGCCGGCTTCGATCGATTTCTGGTAGGCCTCCCATTCGTGGGCGTAGAACATTTGGGTGGAGCCGCGGGGATTTTGCAGTGTGGGCTTGGTGATTAAGTATTTGACGGGCCAGGATCTTTTGCGTCGTTCCATGATGCACATCCTCCTGTCGTGCGTGGAGACAAGAATCTCCATCAATCCGCATTTGCGGATTCACACATCGACTTTAAATTTTGGGGATGCGCTTCACGCGCAGGGTCAGCTGCCGATAGCAGCTACTAAAACAACAACATTATATCATGGTTATGGGGAAAAGCAAGTGGTTTTTTGGGGAATTATATACTTGACTCCCTCAATGGAAACGCTTGGCGTATGATGCAGCCAAATGCGGATTAACAAACGACAAGAGATTGCTTTGTGGATTCTTGGCTTATTGTGGGTTTTTGTGGCGTATGTCGCTTTTGGAAGTCCGAGTTCAAACGACTGGTTTATTCCACTACTTTTGTTGGTTCCAATTGCGTTAATTCTATTTAGTTTGAGAGACCGGAAGAAGTGAGTTTTAGGGCGGCTCCCTAGGAGAACCGCCCGTTTCGCTTACTTGCCTTGCAATATATGTTCGAGAAGTTGGATTATCGCTCCAACCTTTAGAACGATTTGCATTACACGGTCAATTTGGCGAAGTGTGATGCGCTTACGCATCGTTTCACCTTACTTATGCCGGGGTAGGCCCGGCCTAATTTTTACTGTCACCGAAACAGGGAAATTGGCCCTAATCGGGGTTGTTTGCGCTCTGTCATACAAACTACAGCCGACAGCCGCAAGTATATCTTGCGGTTCAATGGAAATTCTGGCGGTGAGCAGTTGCCCAATTTGAGAGACATCGAAGATACGCTGCGAGGTTCTGGGGACTTGCGCCAGAGAATTGTGCGAAACCTCGGAAGCTCAACAGTTGCGCTGTTCGCTGTTTTTGATTCCCACGGGAGTGATCTCCTCAAATTGGCTGGAACAGGTACTCTGGTAGTTGTCGGCGATACCTACGGAATTCTGACCGCCGCGCACGTCTGGGAGGAAGTCCTTAAGTCTGCCGTGAAGCTGGGGATCACCCTGACCGACAACATAAATCACAAATATCTGATGGATGTTTCCGCTGTGGTTCCCACGATCATGAGAGATAGTGCTTCTGGGTGGAACGAATGGGGCCCGGACATCGCCTTCCTGCGCATACCTCCTGAGTTTGTTGGAGGCATCTCGGCATTTCAAGTATTCGAGGACTTGAAAAAGCCGCCAAAGCCTCTCGGCGCTGAGTCTATGGAATGCTGGGTTGCAATGGGAACACCTGAGGAGCTTGGCACTTTTACTCAGACCCACGCAGCGGTGCAAATCAGCGGTGATTTCGTCGATCCCCAAAGCCAGAGCCGTGGTGAACACGACTACTACGATTTCGAGGTGAGTACGGAACGAGCAGGCATGCCCGAGAGTTTCGGAGGATTTAGTGGGGGAGGTTTGTGGAGGGTGCTGGTTTATTATTCTCCGCTCACAGGCAAGGTTGATTGGGCGCAACGCCTGAAGGGACTAATCTTCTGGCAATTTCCTATTGTTGAAGGACGGCGAATGATTCGCTGTCATGGCCCCACAAGCATTCTCTCGCTTGTGGAGAAGGCAACCACCACCGCGTAAACATCGCTCATGAGTGCTGCTTCTTAGCGGTTGTCCTGCGGCTGCCCGGTTTGGACGCGCAGCGCAAACGGAAAAGCCAATGGGACTGAAGCGCCCGACCCTCGTTGCAGAACGTCACCTTGACAGGTGGAGTGGAATCTTCAGATACGAGGACGTTTTTAGGCCGGGAATTGAGCACGAAACTAGGATTTGTCACCGCTATGTGACGTGGGTAGAGGGGCGGGACCCCTTTTTCAAACTGGACGGCCCTCTCGAATACAACAAAGAGACCTAGCAGGACAAGTAGGAGCAAAACCCAAACAGAAATGCTTTTGAATCGGGGTAACATCGGGTATTCCTTTGGTTTGCCAAGAAATATCTGAGGGAGTTATCTATATAATTCCCGTTTTTTTGGGGGTGCAAGGAGGCGCGGGAGAGAGCGAATGATAACAGGACTCAGAAAAATCAAGCGCGAAAGAACAGACCTCGTGCCCTCGGCAATGCTCTAGACAGGGTCCGATGAGATGATGTCTAATCCAGCCAGATACATTCATCGAACGGGTTTCCAAATGAATTACTGGATTGACCTCTTCACGGGAACAACTTGGCGGGAGTTCAGGGAAGCTGGAGCGAATGTGTCCGGATTTCGTTCCAAGCAGGTTAAAACAGCCAAGCGAATGAAAAAGGGGGACATTTTCCTTTGCTATCTGACCGGTGTAATGCGATGGGTCGGAGCATTGGAAATCCTTGGGTCCAGCAGCGACGCTCGGGAAATCTGGAAAGAGCAGAAATTTCCAGTTCGGTTTGACGTGAAACCGCTGATCCTGCTTGACCCTGAACACGGTATTCCGATGGAGCAGTTGGAAGGCCGTGTAAGATTCTACGCAGGACCGAAAGACAGAGGCAAGTTCAAGGGCTTCGTACGAAGCAGTCTCAGGCCATTTGATGATCCGAAGGATGGCGAGCTGATTTTTTCAATGCTGCGCGAGGCCGAGAAGAATCCCATTTCCCGCCCCGTGGACCCGAAGAAGCTAGCAAGAAAGCCACTCTACAAGGTTGAGCCTAAAAAAGGAACGGGCAAACAAGCAACTCTTGTTAGCGTGCCAGAGCCCGAGGAGACACCTGCTACAGCGTTTTCTGAATCGCCGGAATCCACTGAATCGGCCACAACTCGGCATTCAGAGATTCGGTATCAGCTTTTGAAGCTAGGCGCGGAACTGGGGCTGGATGTTTGGGTAGCCCGCAATGATAGAGGACGGAAATGGGATGGGGCGACACTTGGCTCTCTGCCGAGAATGCTTGACCAGCTACCTACCCAGTTCAATGAAGCAACGACGCGCACGATTGAATTGATCGATGTCCTTTGGTTAGCTGGCAATTCCATAGTCGCGGCCTTTGAAGTGGAATGTACAACGTCGATTTACTCTGGCTTGCTCCGAATGAGCGATCTGCTGGCATTGCAACCGAATTTGGACATAAGCCTCTACCTGGTCGCCCCAGATGACCGCAGAGACAAGGTTGAGCAAGAACTATTGAGGCCAACCTTCAGCCTTCGGGAAAAGCCGCTGGCGAAAATCTGTGGGTTTCTTCCGTTCAGCATTCTGTGTGAAAAATTGGCTGGTATCCGAAAACTCGGCCTGAGTGCCTCACTAAAGCCCACCTTCTTGAAAACAACGGCCGAGTTCTTCGTGGTGGACGAAAGGAGCGGCGAGTGACGGGCGCGACAATGCCTACTGCTGATGACTTTCGGGTGGAAATGTACCGCATGATGAATGAAGCAATGCACGAAGGCAGAGAAACCGCAGAAATCAACGCTGGGGATCTTCACAGACGGGTCGGTGGTTACCCCGGACGCAATCATCGAATGCCAGTGTGCTGCGAAGTCATGCGCGGTGCCCTTGCGCCGGACGCGGGCGACGCGATCCTAGACGAGCCGCCCAGTGGACAAGGTGCGAGCTTGACGATTAGGTATGTGCTACCCAGACCAGAACCGGCACCCTAGCGCTGGGCTTGAATTTGCCCTGACTGCTCCTCAACCCGGTTTCCACGAAAAGAAAAACGAGAGAGATTCTTCGTCCCGCGACGTCACCCGTTACTCTGCTGCGCGTGGCAGGCCGGGGAATGTGTCGCGCCTACGGTGCTTGGCGACTCTACATTTGATGGACCCAGCCCGCCAGGAGACGGCGGGCTGGGCTAACTTCTGTCGCGCCTACGGTGCTGGGGAGTAGTGCGTATTCGGCATGAGAACGTAGCGGCGTAGAGCGCAGAAGAAAGCGCGCGATCGAAGGGCGATCGCGGATTTGAAATTTCGGAGTGAAACAGGAACAAGAAAAGCCGGGCGCCGGGACGCCAGCGCTCCAAACGATTGGCGCGGCTATGGCGCTGGGGGGATGCGGGTTTGCAAACAGCGGGACGAAAGGCAAAGGCGAGAGCAAGCTAGGCCGGGTCATGTGCCGCGTCTACGGCGCTTGGCATTTCTATGCATCGCGGACCCAGCCCGCCAGGAGACGGCGGGCTGGGCTAACTTCTGTCGCGCCTACAGCGCTGGGGAGTGGTGCGGATTCGGGATGAGAACTTGGAAGGGAAAAGCGCAGAAGCGGGCGAGCAATCGTAGGGCAATTGCACATTTGAAATCAGGGCGTCTCATAAATGGTGATGGCCGGCCGAAGTTCCCACCTCAGGGGCTAAAGCCCAATGAAAGGGTTGGCAGTATGTCGGAGCTAAAGCTCCGACCCCCTAAAAACCATTTATGAGACGAGTTCATATCAGAGTGAAGCAGGAACAAGTCAAAACCGGCCGGCGGGACGAGAGCGGAAGGCGAAGAGAGATTCTTCGACTGCGGGCCAGCTCGTCCCGAAGGCAGGGACGAAAGAAAAAGAGCCGGCCCTACGCTCAGAATGACGACCGTGAGAAGAGGCAACGGCAAAAGCAGATCCCTCACGCGTCCGCTGACAGCGCGGACGGATTCGGGATGAGAAGCGTGGAGGCTAGGAGCGGGCGGGAGGCCAGCGGGACGCCAGCCCTCCAAACTACTGGCGGGCCTGCGGCGTTACTTTGGGAAGAGGCAACAACAACGGCAACAGCAACACGCCGGCAGGATGCCAGCGGTACGAAAGGCAGAGGAGGAGAACAAGAGAAAAGAGCCGGCGGGTCCTCCAAAAAGCTGGCGGACTCCAACTTCGAGCGTTCCGGATGCCAGCGGTACGAGAGCAAGGAGCGGGCGGGGCGGAGAGGATGCGATGGGCGGGGCGAATTGACGGCGGGTGTGCGCGGTGCTACGTTTTTGGCGGGCGATTCGGGGTTTGATTTGGAGGGGACCGATGCCATACAAGATGATGGTGAACGGGCGGGCTGCCACGTTGGACGTGCCAGGGGATATGCCGCTGCTTTGGGCGCTGCGCGACGTGCTCAACCTGAAAGGCACGAAGTATGGCTGCGGGATGGCGCTGTGCGGATGCTGCACGGTGCATTTGGAAGGCGAGGCCGTTCGCGCCTGCGTCACGCTAGTGTCGGAGGCGGATGGGAAGCGAATCACGACGCTTGAAGGTTTGTCGGAGGATGGGACGCATCCGGTGCAAATCGCGTGGCGCGATTTCGATGTGCCGCAGTGCGGGTACTGCCAGGCGGGGCAGATGATGACGGCGGCGGCGCTGCTCGAGAAAAATACGAAGCCGACGGACAAGGAAATTGATGAGGCCATGGCCGGGAATATTTGCCGGTGCGGGACGTATTTGCGAATCCGCGAGGCGATTCACAAGGCGGCGGCGATGACCGCGAGCCGTGCGGAGAATTTGGCGGAGCCAGTGGGAGCGAAGGACGCCTGAAGCGCGGGCGGCATGACGAAAATTTTGCGGCGGGCGGAAATGATCGTCGCGGAATTTGGCGAGCGGTGGAAGGAGGGCGCATGGAAACTTTGGTGATGGAACGGAGAACATTTCTGCGCGTGACGGCGCTGGCCGGCGGCGGGATGCTGCTGGCGTGTTATGCCGAGCCGTTTGCGAAGGTGCTGGCTGCGGCGCCACAGGGAGCGCCGGCGGAAACGCTTTTGCCGAATGCGTTCATTCGGATTGCGCCCGACGGGATTGCGACGCTGATGGCGAAAAATCCGGAGATTGGCCAGGGCGTCAAAAACATGCTGCCGATGCTGATTGCCGAAGAGTTGGACGTGGATTGGAAGGATGTGCGCGTCGAGCAGGCGGACGTGAATTTTGCGAAGTATGGATTGCAAGTGGCGGGCGGGAGCACGGCGACGCCGAATAATTGGGAGCCGATGCGGCGCGTGGGCGCGGCGGGGCGCGAAATGCTGGTGGCGGCCGCGGCGCGAGCGTGGGGCGTGCCGGAATCGGAGTGCACGACGGCATCGGGGCGCGTGATTCATGGGCCGACGAAGCGGTCGGTGGGGTACGGGGAGATGGCTGCGAAAGCGGCGCAATTGCCCGCGCCGGATTTGGAGAAGGTACGGCTGAAGGATCCGAAGGATTACAAAATTATCGGGCAGTCGATTCCGGGCGTTGACGTGGAGGCGATTACGACTGGGAAACCGCTCTTCGGAATCGACGTCACGCTGCCGGGAATGCTTTATGCGGTGTTCGAGAAGTGCCCGGTATTCGGCGGGAAAGTGGTGAGCGCGAACCTGGAAGCGATCCAGGCGGAGCCCGGAGTGCGGAAGGCGTTCGTTGTCGAAGGCGGCAGCGATTTGACGGGGCTGCTTGGCGGCGTGGCGATCGTTGCGGACACTTGGTGGCACGCGCGGGCGGCGCGGGAAAAGCTGGTGGTGAAATGGGACGAGGGCCCGACGGCAGCGCAGAGCAGCGAAGGATTTGCGCGCGCGGCGGAGGAACTTTCGAAACAGAAATCTGCATGGACATTGCGCAGCGACGGCGACGCGGATGCAGCGTTCGCGAAAGCTGCGAAAGTGATCGAGGGCGCCTACTACTATCCGTTTTTGGCGCACGCGCCGCTCGAGCCGCAGAACTGCACGGCGCACTACCACGATGGCAAGCTCGAACTCTGGGCGCCGACGCAGACGCCGGATCGCGGGCTGCCGCAGCTCGCGAGAACCATGGACATGGCCGAAAGCGACATTACGATTCACCTGACGCGGATCGGCGGCGGCTTCGGGCGGCGGCTGATAAACGACTACATGATGGAAGGCGCGTGGATCGCGAAGGCGGCGGGCGCGCCGGTGAAGCTGCTGTGGACTCGCGAGGACGATATGCGGCACGATTTTTACCGTCCGGCGGGATTTCATTATCTGACGGGCGGGCTGGACGCGAGCGGGAAGATTGTGGCGTGGCGAAATCATTTTGTGAGCTTCGGCGAGGGGAAAGAATTCGCGCGGTCCGCCGGGATTTCGGCGGACGAGTTTCCGGGGCGGTTCATCGCGAATTACGCGCTGGAGGCGTCGTTGCAGCCGTTCGGCGTGCCGACCGGGGCGCTGCGCGCGCCGGGAAGCAACGGCATCGCGTTCGTGATTCAGTCGTTCATCAACGAGATGGCGCACGCGGCGGGAAAAGACCCAGTGGAATTCCGGCTGGAGCTGCTGGATTCGCCGGTGCTGGCGCTGAAGGACGCCTCAACTTTGCCGGCTTTTCAATTTAACGCGCCGCGGATGAAGGGGGTGCTGAAGCTTGCGGCGGAGAAATCGGGCTGGGCCGCGCGCAAGCTGCCGAAAGATACGGCGATGGGAGTGGCGTTCCATTTCAGCCATCGCGGGTATTTCGCGGAAGTGGCTGAGGTGAGCGTGAACGCGGACAACAAGGTGAAGGTGAAGAAGGTTTGGGTGGCCGGGGATATCGGCAGCCAGATCATCAATCCGAGCAGCGCCGTGAATGAAGCGCAGGGCGCGGTGATCGACGGGCTGAGCCAATTGATGAGCTACGAAATTACGATCGAGCGCGGGCGCGCCATGCAATCGAATTATGACGACTTTGCGCCCGTGCGTATTTACGAGGCACCGCCGGAGATTGAAATTCACTTTTTGAAGTCGAATTATCCGCCGACCGGGCTTGGCGAGCCGGCGCTTCCGCCGATCCTGCCGGCGGTGTGCGATGCAATCTTCAGCGTCACCGGGAAGCGAATCCGCTCGCTGCCGCTCTCGAAGCATGGTTTCACGTGGGCGTAGGAAGCGGAAAACGGAAGCCCGAGACCGGGCCATCGCTCGACTGAATCGGTCAAGTGTGCGAGACCTTCGCGCTTGCAGCGGTTCCTACGTTATCGCGGCTCCTATTTTTGATGCGCCGAGTATTCGCAGAAGCAGCGTACGACGGCGTGGAGCTTCTCGCCGCTGCTGCTGGGCAGGAACGGGCTGCCACCGCTGGGGACGTAGCTGGCCGAGACGTAGTGGTTGCCGACTTTGAGGCGCGAAGTATCCCACGCGGCGCGGCCTTTGGAATCGAGCTTGATGGGCTCGCCGACATTCGAGCCATCAAGTGAGAATTGGACGGTGCCGGCGGGAACGGCGCTGACGGCCGGGTTGGTAGGCGCGACAGCAGCGGTGAAGGCGACCCATTCACCGACTTGCGAGGGATCGGCGTCGTCGGAAAGGGTTGTTGCGGTGGAGTCGGCTTGGAGGCGCTGGCTGACTTGATAGATTTTGGCGAAGCCGACGTAGCCGGTGATTTCGACGTCGAAGAGGCAATCGGCATGCATGTTTTTATTTTTGATTTCGCGACAAGCTTCTTCGGCGACTTGCAGGGTGGCGGGGCTGACGGGCTTGGCATTCGGGACGGTGCACGGAGGCTTCTCGAACGGCCAGGAGGTCATGGTGAAAGTGGCGGTGGAGGTGCCGGGAGCGTAATCGAAAAGACTTGTTTTGTCCGTGACGCGCCAGGCATCGGCGAAATTCTGATAGAGAGCGACGTAACGGGCGTGCAACGCAGCAGGCATGGGGCCCATAGGCGTGCCATCGGGGAGCGAGGGGAGCCAGCCGCCGGGGGGAATGACGCCGAGGGTGCCTTCGAGCGCGGGAGTGCGGGAGACGTCCACGTCGAGGAACCATTTGCTTTGGGAGGGCCACCATTCGGGAGTGACGTCGAGAATTGTTTCGTCCGGGAAATCGATCTCGATGCCGCCGGCAGTGGATGTGTTTACGATGCGAGCGCCATCACCGAGATCGAGGCCTGATGGACCGAGCGTGGTAAGGATGCCGTCGAGGCGGAGTTGCAGGCCGCTGGGATCGGGCACGCCGCTGAGGTTGGGCTCATAGGTGACGCGATGGCTTCCGACGCGCGCGGCGACAGCGGTATTGAGGCTGACGCAGGTGGCGAGGCCGTCGTGAGGATCGGCGCCCGGGGTGAAAGTGGTGGAGATGGGTTCCTGTCGAGTCTGGATTTCCAGGCCATCGTAATCGCGGAGAACGACGAACTCGCCGGCGCCCTGGAAATCGTAATGGACACCGTTAACGGTGGTGAGGTGCGGGTCGCCCTCGTGGGCGGCGGCGCCGCCGGTGACTTCGTTGGTGTAGGCATCGTAACGCGAGGTGCCATCGGGATTGTCGCCGGTGCTATTGGAATCATCGGCCCAGGAGGGATGAGCTAGACCTTGGAAGTACGCGAGGCCAGAGAAATCGCCGAACTGGATGTCGGCCTGACCGGAGACTGGCGGATTGGAGCCGTTTCCGTCGGATGTGCCGGCGCTGATTTGGGCGTTGGCCATGAAAGTGGGAGAGGCACCGGTGGGCGTGGCGATGGTGCAGAACTCCTGCATGGTGGTGTTGGAAGCGGAGTTGCGGGCATCGTGCCAACAGACGGCGATATTTCCCGAAAGAGGATTGCTGGCGATTCTCGGTAAGAACTTACTGTTGGTCGTAGCGTCGTCATTGACTTTGATGGGTGGGCTACTCCAGGTTGCGCCATCGGTGTCGGAGAAACGGACGAAAATGCCCGTGTCGCTGCTCCCCGCTGATGGAGCGTCGGTGTAAACGAGATAAAGGCGCCCGTAATGGGGGCTGGCCATGTTGCGGTCATAGGCAAAGCCAGCTTCGGAGTCGATGGTGCGGCGGCTCTGAGCGGGAATGGGGTAAAAGCCACCGACGTTGGTCGCGGTCGCGGTGACTGCCGCCGCGAAGGGGTTGGGGCCGAGGCCATCGGACTTTGTGTTGACGAGGAGGTTCGCGGGACCGGGGCCGCCATTTGGGCTCTCGCAAACTTGCACGACGGCGCCATTGGGAGAGATGGCAATGTCACCAAAGCTGCAGCTTACAGTGCCGGGAATTGTTTGCAGCGCGCCGAACGCGCCGATGTTTGACGCGCCCAAGCCGGTGACGGCAGCACCGCGGGCGACCATTTGACTGCTCTGGTTCCAGACGACCCAGACTTGGCCGGAAGCGGCGGTGACGGTGGGCTGGTCAACACTGGCGGGGCCGAAGGTCGCCAAAGTGACGAAAGTCTGTCCGCCATCCTTGCTGAGAAGCGTGATGATGTTGGAGACGCTGCTATCGATGTAGGTGAGGAAAAGGTTGCCAAAGGTGTCCCAAGCCAAGGCGGGATCGCAGCAGGCGGCTGGACCGAGGGCGGGGTTCACGCCGTTGGCGATGGTCTTGCTGGGGTCGGGATAAATCCAGGTGCCGCCGCCGTCAACGCTGCGGGCGGCGAAAAGGCCGCCAGTGGCGTTGTTACACATTGAAAAAAGCTGGAGCTTATTGGTGGGATTCTTGATGATCGCGCACTCGTTCTGGTAGTTCGAGAGTTTGGACATGTTTCTTTCGGCCAAGCCCGACACCTGAGCGCGGGAGGGAGAAGAAGCGACAAGAGGGATCACGACGAAAGCGGCGGCCAGGAAGAAGCGAAGAATTCGAAGTTTGCGGATCATGGATATGCTCCTTTCCTACTTTTGAGTAGCGGCAGCCCAAAGACCACGCCTGGCAAACCGGGCTTCGGTTTCCGCCTTCAAGAGCTCGTTGTATTTGTATCCGAGTTGGTAATCTTCAGCCTGTTGCCGCTGCACCAGGCCCTGCCTGACAAGTTCGAGACCGACGTCCTTGATCCCGATATCGGGATCGTCGGTAAAGAGCCGTGACACGAGATCGCCGTTTTCGGCGCGGCTGCCGAGGCGCATGCGGGCGTTTTTGCCAAGGAGGAGCCGGGTAACGTACTCCTTGGCCTGGTTGGCCTTGGCCTCGTCTCTGGGTACAACGATGCCGATGATGCGGATGACGGAGCTTCCGGCGCCGTAGTTGAGGATGACGACATCGGCACTTCTGACCTCGGTGACTCTGCCGTAGAGGGAGTCACCGGCGAGGGCTGGGAGCAGGCCAGCGAGCAGAATCAAACCAGCGACGAAATAGGGGATGAAACGTATCTTCCTCATTCTTACTCTCCTCCGACACGCGATTTCCGTCTTGGGGCCTTGCTGACATGGCGGAATTTGCGACTGAATGGATAGTTCGCTGGTCAGTAGTGACGGAGGGGACTGAATCGTTACAACTCGCCACGAGGGGGGCGAGCGTGGCACAATGAGCGGCGGGACGGGCGGGTTGGCGGATGCTCTGAGCGAGGACACGTGAGCGGCATGAAATTGAGAGCAACGATTGGGGCGGTGATGCTTGCTGCGTTTTGCGCGGCTGGGTGCAGCAAGGGGGATCACTCGACGGCTGGGAACGCAGCGCCGAGCGCGACGGCGCCGAGTAGCGCGCCGGGCGGCATTGCGCCGAGCGCAGCGAGTCCCACGGCAACGGCGGGAACGAGCGATGAGGAGGCCATCAAAGCGGCGATTGGGCAGCATCTGCGCGAGAACTCGGGAATCAACATGGCGGCGATGGAGACGACGTATGATTCGATCTCGGTTCAGGGAGAGAAGGCGCAGGCCAACGTCACATTTCGAATGAAGCAGGGCGGGACTGCCATGGTGATGATTTACTATTTGTCGCGGCAGGGGAACGACTGGTCGGTTTTGCGCGGCGAATCTGGCAGCGGTGGTTTCCAGCATCCTCCCATGGACAAGGCGCATTCGGGCGCGCCTTCGGATGCGCCGGCGCCTGCGACGCCGGATTTGAAGCGGTTTTATAAGCACGATTCAGCGTCGAGTTCCTCGACGACGGCGCCTGCCGCGGGCTCTTCGCCGTAGTAGCGAGGGCGGAAGTGCATTGGCTCGCGCGGCGAGATGCGAGCTGGAAAAGCAGAAAGAAGGCGAAGGCTCCCCGTGCGGAGGATCGAGCAGGCACGGGGAGTTTTTTTTTGGGGCTAATGCGTCGAGGCAGGCGCGGCCATCGATGGAGTAGGCAGGTTTGATTCACTCCGCATGGGCGAGGGTGGAGGATGTGTGCCGAAGCGTGGGACGAGGAGTGGGGACGGCTATAGAGGAAAGGGGTTTTGGAGGATGAGTCACAGTGGGGTGTGACGGGCATCACAGTAGGCGGCCTGCAACGCTTGGTAACGTAATTGCGCTCCCGAGTGGGGGGCGGCCGCGGGCTAATCTGGGTTCCTAGGCGCGAGATGCGCGGAAATAGAACAGGCAAATTCGCGAGAAACCTGAGGGGCTAAGTCGCCCGGCAGGACTGGAAGGCAAGACATGGCACAGGACACAGCGATCGTAGACGGGAATGAGGCAGCGGCATGGGTTGCCTACCGGCTAAATGAGGTGATTGCCATCTATCCCATCACGCCGTCTTCGCCGATGGGGGAGTGGGCGGATCAGTGGAAGGAAGAAGGACACAAGAACATCTGGGGCGAATTGCCGACGGTGATCGAGATGCAGAGCGAGGGAGGAGCGGCGGGGGCTCTGCATGGCGCGCTGCAAGCGGGTGCGCTGGGGACGACGTTTACGGCATCGCAGGGCCTGCTGCTGATGATCCCGAATATGTACAAGAT
>Ga0187819_10001305_pt1 | contig 12825 bp, 16 predicted proteins | sample NC_wetland_sal_i_15_FD_132411 | JGI IMG/M metagenome (GOLD analysis project Ga0187819, IMG submission 132411) | Wetland sediment microbial communities from Neuse River Estuary, North Carolina, USA - SO4_4 | ecosystem: Environmental > Aquatic > Freshwater > Wetlands > Sediment | place: USA... | reverse complement strand
TGATCAATGCCCTATACTACGAGGCGGCAGGACTGGAGCAGGAGAAGCGAATAGCAGCGCCGGATCAGGTGGTGGTATTCAAACGACGCATCGGCGACTTGGTGGAGCGCGAGGCAGTAGCATTCTTTAAAAAATACCCAGATGATTTGTTTCTCGTCCTCGATGATGCTGAGTCACTACAACGCGGTAAGTTTTTTCAAGAGCTGCAGCTGCTCAATGATTTGTTTTGCCAGCGCGGCTGGCAGTCCGAAATCGCAGGCCCCGCCGAGCTTCAATGGAGTGGTCGAACCCTGCTCTGCAACGGACGGGCAGTGAATTTCATTGTCAACCGCTCAACTGATTTCTTCTGGCAGTCGAAAGTCTTCTCAGCCTTGTGCAAGGCCTATCAGGCCGGCCAGGTCTACATCGCGCCCAATCCTTTTACCTATGCGACACGCAGCGATAAGCGGCTGCTGGAATGGCTGTCGCTGCCGCATTGGGACGAACTACTGGAAATAGAGCCGGCTGAACGTCGAATCTTGGCCAGGCACGTGCCGGAGACGCATCTGATTTGTACCGAAAACGTGGACGCGCTTGCGCTGCGGAAACAGGAATTCATCTTTAAGCCTCTGCATGGGTTTGCTGGACGCGGGCTGCTTGGCGCCGCCACAGTGGGCCGCTCACGCCTGCGTCGCCTCGCGACACATGGCGAGCGCTACATAGCGCAACGGTGGGCACCCAAAGCTTGCATCCAAATAGATGACACAGCCTTGTGGACGGACCTGCGGGTCTGGGCCTATCGCGGAGAGATCCTGCAGGTATCCGGACGCGCCTCGCGGCGGCCCGACCGATTGGATTTGGCCCCGCCCGGTGGCTGGCTGCCGACATATGTGTCTATTTAGCATTCAAGGATCGGTATCAAAGTCCGTTCTGCCGACTAAGACGCCGCCGAGGCCACTGCCGCCCGCGCCGCGCGTCACCTTCGGTGTCGAAGGCAATGTCCGTTTCTTCGCCGGCTCCAATTCCACCATCAACGGCATTCACAGCGGTCAGGCATCACGCCAACCGGCAGTGGCAGTTTCAACTTCAAAGACAAATATTTGTTCACCTCTGGCGGCGTAGTCACGGTGCCAATGCGACTTGGACGGCCGCTCTGAGCGGCTTCGCTGAAGCAGACAAATCCATGACTTTTAATCGCGTCACTATTGCGCCAACGGGTGGTAACGCCGGCGTTCTCCGCTTCTAAGGACGTATGGCTGCCGGGCGGCTATGTCGGCGGGCGCATTGAGATGCCGTTGGCGATTGCGTCATGGCCGGAGCGACGATTGGGCTCGACTACAAGCACGTATTTCTCGCCAGCCAGAGCGTGATGTTGGGCAACGTCGCGACTCGGGCGATCTCGCAGAACGTGGTTCCGTTGGGGACGCGATAGGGAATCCCCTGCGCCGACGGCGCCATCAAATAGAGTGATTTGCTGCATTTGCTCACGGTAGCTATTGGCACCTCTGAGACATCGCGCCATGTCCGAGATACGTCTCAGGACCGGATCAAAGCGGACATTGGAGCGCCGCCTTCAGATGGCACCTAGTGAGTCCCTGCCCTAACTGCCGTTTTACTTTGCACGGCGGCGCACGGCCGAGCGCCTATGGAAGCATGAGTTGCGCACTTCATGACTGTCCGTACATTGGTCCTTCTTTGAACAGTCTTCCAATGTCCTTAGCTCACCTCCGTGGGTCGCACCGAATACGTCTTGTTTGATGCATTGCGCCAATTCGTGATGTGCTGACAAGTTCCATCGCGCTGATCTAGATATTATCTAAGTCCCGTAATCACGCAGGCTGTGCCATCTTCTGCTGGTTGCACATGCTTTGCATCGCTTTTTGCATATCGGCCGGCGCGACGTCACGAAAATGGGTGGCGATCGACCAGCGATGACCAAACTTGGTACGCCCGCCGAGCCGGCGGATTGCCGGAAGCCTTGCCGCGAGTGGTTGCAGAAGCTCAAAGACCGGCTCAGCTAAAGCCAAGGCCTCCCGCGAAGTTAGAGAACGCCATGCAGACGATGATGTTGAAGAAACTTAAGACTGCGCTCGAATGGACGGATCTTCCCGATCGCCAGCCTGGGCCGGGCGAGATTCGGGTGAAGGTGGCTGCCTGCGGCGTCTGCCGGACGGATCTGCATGTGGTTGATGGCGAACTGCCCGACCCGAAGCTGCCGATCATCCCGGGCCATGAGATCGTTGGCCGGATCGATGCGATGGGAGCTGCTGTCGAGGGGCTGCGCATGGGCCAACGCGTCGGTATTCCGTGGCTCGGACACACCTGCCGCGTCTGCCCCTATTGCATGGCGAACTGTGAGAACCTTTGCGATCATCCGATCTTTACCGGGTACACGCGCGACGGCGGCTTCGCGACGGCGACGATCGCGGATGCACGCTTCGCCTTCCCGCTCGGCGAGGCCGGCAGCGACGTAGCGCTCGCGCCTCTGCTTTGCGCCGGCCTTATCGGCTGGCGCTCGCTGGTGATCGCCGGCGATGGCAAAAAGCTGGGTCTCTACGGATTCGGCGCTGCCGCCCACATCCTGGCTCAGGTCGCGAAATGGCAGGGGCGATCCGTATTCGCTTTCACGCGACCCGGAGATCTCGCCACCCAGGCCTTCGGACGGCACCTCGGCGCGACGTGGGCGGGCGGATCCGATGAGATGCCGCCGGAGCCGCTCGATGCTGCGATTATCTTTGCGCCCGCTGGGGAACTCGTGCCCCTGGCGCTCAAAACGGTGCGCAAGGGCGGTCGTGTCGTTTGCGCGGGCATCCACATGACCGACATCCCAAGCTTTCCCTACCGGTTACTGTGGGAAGAGAGACAGGTCATGTCGGTCGCCAATCTCACCAGAAAAGATGGTATTGATTTTTTGCGCCTGGCACCGGAAATCGGCATCATCACTACGACAACGAGCTACCCGCTCAACCAGGCCAACCAAGCCCTCGCCGATCTCCGCGCCGGCCGGTTCGAGGGCGCCGCCGTGCTCGTGCCGTAAGTTTGGGGACGACGCGTGCATTTTAGTTGATAGCCCGTCGGAAATTGCCGCCAGTGCACTGGGGTGAGAGAATTCGAACCGCTAGATGATCCATTTTCGAATTTGTTGAAGCACTTCTTCTCTGCCATGCAGATGCCATTCAGATTTATTCATTCTGCATGACACATTTTTCGATGTGCTATTTACTGTGACGGAGTGTGGTGCGCGCCCGAAGAGATTCGAACTCCTGCCCCCCAGATTCGTGCCAGCACCATCGAGCTAACACAAGCCAAGATCAGCGACCGCATCATGTGTCGAGACAACGATGAACGTTTACTTATCGAGGTCGCAGACAATGGCGTTGGATTACCCAACGGATTTGACCCGAATTCCTGCGGGAGCACAGGGTTGAGGCTGATGCGCACCATTGCGGACAAGCTTGGGGCTCACCTGGAGTTTGATCGCCGTCTGCCCGGCTTACGTCTTCGGCTGCTATTGCCGACAAGCCACGGAGTTGCCCACACAAGGCACGTGAGCTGACAAGCAGTTGCGCTTGCCATTGGCGGCACCGTTTGCGTCTCAAATGGCAGGAAGAGCTTTGGGCTTTGGCTAAACTCGACCTAAGGGAAAATACCTAGGGTCAACTCCTAAATTGCGGCTCGTTGCACCACACGTCTCAATACCTCCGAAAAACGGAGGTTGATCATGCATGCGTCACCCCATCTGCAACCAATGCGTTCCGCGCACATTCCAATGCCTGCGAACCGGTTGCGTCCTACTGGGATGAAAACTGACTCGCTCAGCCAATCAATGGACTTGATGGGCGCCGCTATGGCCTATCGACGGAATTCCGAAATCTTCGGCGAGGGCGAACCAGCGGATTACCTCTATAAGGTCATCAGCGGCAGCGTGCGCACTTACAAGATTACGCGCGATGGCCGTCGCCAGGTCGGCGGGTTTTATATGCCGGGCGACATTTTCGGCCTGGAATTCGCCCATGAGCATACGTTGTCAGCGGAAGCGATCGGCGATACTCAAGTGTTGGTCGTCAAGCGCACCGCGCTGAACTCTCTTGCAGGCCGTAACGCGTCGATTGCCCAGCAGCTCCTTGCGCTGACGGGCCGCGAGTTGCACTGCGTCCAGGATCGCATCCTGCTGCTGATCGAAAGCGCACAGGAGCGGGTCACCGACTTTCTTTTGGAAATGGCGGAGCGCACGTCTGAAGGCAACACGATCGAGCTGCCGATGTCGCGGCAGGATATCGCCGATTATCTTGGTCTGACTATTGAGACTGTATCGCGAACCTTGAGCGCGTTGGAAACATCGGCAGCAATCGAGGTGCCAACGTCACGCCGCATCGTCTTGCGAAACCGCGCCGCACTGAAAACATGCCGCTAGCGGCTAACCCATGTGCAATCTCTACATAGGGGAGCACGAATCATGAGAGTCAAAGACGTGATGACGCCGAATGTCATCTGCGTTGGCATTGACGAGCCTGTCCTCAAAGCCGCCCGTTTGATGCTCCAGAATCGCATCAGCGGATTGCCCGTACTGAATAAGGAAGGTGAACTGGTCGGCATTGTCACTGAAGGGGATTTTCTGCGGCGGGGCGAACTGGGCACGCAACGACATCGGCCGAAATGGCTCGAATTCATCCTGGGCCCTGGAAGGCTAGCCCAAGAATACGTGCACACCGCGGGCCGAAAGGTCGAAGAGATCATGACGCCCGACCCATGTACAATTGGTGAGGACGAAACGCTCGAAACCGTCGTCGCGATGATGGAGCGCCATCGCGTCAAACGGATGCCCGTGACCCGCGCCGGGCGTCTCATCGGCATCGTCAGCCGCGCCAATCTGATGCATGCGCTCGCAAGCCTCACCCGCGACGTCAGCGCACCGCCAGGCGACGATTCCACTATCCGTGACAATATCCTGGCCGCAATCGCCAAACAGGATTGGGCGCCTCATGTGAACGTGATCGTCAAGGACGGCCTCGCTGAGTTACGCGGAATCATCAGCGACGACCGCCAGCGTCAAGCCCTAATCGTTGCCACTGAGAATGTTCCTGGCGTCGAGCAAGTACTGGACAATCTCGACTGGGTGGAGCCAATGCCCCGAGTATGATGCAAATGTCGCCCAGCACGAAGCGGAATGCAGCGCGATGTCTTAGGTAGGTCCGGAATGTGCGCCATAGCGGACATTATGACTTGCTAGGAAATGTTGATTTTCTAGCGAGTCACAAACTGGATAACGCGCCGCGCTGCCTGACGACACGCACGCCAACAGCAGCAAGAGGGGCGCGCAATGCATCGGCGAGTTCATCGGCTGTGCAGCTGAGTCCTCTTGTCTGTGGTGTATCATCAAGCACCAGATATCGTGGCAGCCCGTTCATCAAATTCATCTTCAGAAAAAGTCAGAGACAAACCAAAATTTTGTATCGCAACACTAGAGATAGCCGCCTTGATCCTAATCAAATCGCCTCAACACGGTGCAACGCCGAGCAAGATAAAAGCCCTCCCGAATAGGATTTTGGTTTCTTTCGATCAATGGTTCTATTGGTCACACTCACCTCCCGGAATTTGTGTGTAGGACGGTTCTTACCTTGGCACCGCAAGCGTAAATGGATGTAAAATGGGTCATGATAACGACGCCACCAACTGATGGGCCTATGGGGAGGAAAACCATGAACTGGTTTAGCCGGACAACATCGATAGGGGGCATTCAAGTTTCCAATTGGATACTTGTTATAGTGGCTGTCGTCGTAATCTGGATTATCTACTCATTCATCGCACACTGATTTTTTTGACCCCCTAGGCGGTACGTTCCTTAGGCCTTAGGTTGGCGACGCAAGGGACGTTGAGATTTTTGCGCCTCAAGGATCGAGACTCATCCGGTCGTGTTAGAATATCGCTTATAGATCATTACTTTTTTGGGGCTTGCTCGCGTGCTTCGTTTTTGTCTTCCACCAGAACCTCCCCAATGGGATCATCGGCATGTTATTTCGGACGCAGAACCCGCCAATTCCGCTGATCGTGGCCAGACACTGCTCAAAAGTCACAAAGCCGCAATTTGTGGGAGCAGAGGGACTTGCTCCATACTGCGCGCACCACGGATAATTTTGTGCTTCAGCGGGTTTCTCGATAGAGATCACAGCGACAAAAGCTCCCAAGAGGAAAAGCAAAAACTTCATGGGCGCTCCTTTTGACTCCGTCTTGTAAATGCTCGCTATGACGCTTTGTTTCCAGCCGTCGCCGTAATTCGTCGATGGAGAAGGGGCCAGTGAAGTAGGCTAGTGATGATAATGGCTGCTCGGTGGTGACCGATGTGGCGGCAAGCATGACCATTAGACCCCCGGAATACAAACCGCCTCCGAGAAGGAACATATACCGACCTCGGATGGTTCTGCGCGGCCTTGACGGGACCGGCAACATTCATCGCCGTTTGGACTTACTGTGCGGTCACCTACGGCCTCTTGGGCTTCGTCTTTGGCTGGATTCCCGCCCTCATCCTTGCATTGCTGGTCGCCGTAGCGACGATCTTTTTATGGCCGTTGGCAGCGATAGTGCTTCTCTATGTGATCTATCGAGTTTTTGACATCTACCCGGAATTGCTGGCCTACATCGCAGCCTTGATTGGCATCTTCGCTATCGCAATGGTTTGGTGGTTGCATATGGTTCGACACAATAGACTGCCTTAAAATGTCAACTTTAGGCGAGCAGCATTTGGTCAAGGTCAAAAACCCGAAAGCGCCCGCCGTCACACGCGAGATCGCCGGTGTGCAAAACATCCTGGTCCTCGGCTACACGCACATGGGCATCATGGAAAGTCCCGCAGTGCAAGAGCGCATCCTATCGGGAGTGGAATGATAAACTTAACCCACTCGCAGGAAAGCGAGACAACGGGTGCAGGGCCGCTGCCCCTTAGTTCGAAATTGGAGGATCAGGCGCCATGCTCAGTTGGATTTTCAGAGGGATTCTGATTGTGGTGGGATTCGTAGCGAGCTGGTTTGTCGCAAAAGACGCCCCGCAGTTTGGTGTTATGCAAATGGCCGTAGCGCTAATTCTCTTAGTGCTTGTCGTGGCTGTACTGGCATTCTGGCCAGAACGGTGGACCCACATTTTGAATCGCGTTCATAAGCCGCCGCCTTCAAACTGAGGTGGAGCGCGCCGTTGCTTGCTTCTGCCGGTTTTCAGCTTTCGCAACTTAACAGCTCCAGCGTCCGGGCGTCTGGTTCTCCGCAATAAAACTGCTCCAATGCTTTGGTGAACAGCTCGCGATCCGACTGCTCGGAGGCCGCTTCCCGAAATAGCGTGAGGCAGGATCGGAATTTTAAGTCATCAGGAGAGCCAAGGATCTCGACAGCCGATTTTCCCTTGTGCTCCATTATGAGCTGTACTCCCTGCCGCAGGCGAGCACCGAGAATTGGATCCGCGAGATACCGCCTGGCCTGATTCAAATCGCCTATCGCGTAGCGTTCCGCCATTGCGCTCCGGCCGAGACCCGCGAGCTGCGGAAAAACGAACCATATCCAATGGGACTGCTTGCTGCCGCTGGTAAGCTCCTCAGTAACTTGCGGGTAGACCGCGTCCTGCGCGGTCACGAAGCGAAGAAGGTCAGGCTCTGTCATTGATGAGCGTTCCAAGGCTCGTTGACTCTCAGCGATTTGTCGTCAACCGCGAGACAGTTGAACAACCGCGAACTTCACCGCTCTCACGGCGCCTACTATTCCGGCGGTTACCTTCTGATCGACTTTAGGCTAGTTTACGGCCTCACGCTGTAATCCTTGAGAGGCGGATACCATGTCTGTTTCGATGTACACCGTTTCCATTCCCGTCTTTATCCAGCACCTCAATGGTCTCAGCACGGTCCTCGATAAGGCTGCGGCTTGGGCCGCGGCGCGCAAAGTCAACGAGGCCGATTTATTGAACATGCGGCTATCACCAGACATGTTCAATTTAGCCCGCCAGGTTCGGGCGGCGACAGACCATGCTGCCAATGCGGCTGGACGTCTTGCCGGAAAAGAGCTTTTGAAATTCGCCAACGATGAAACCACCATCGCCCAGCTAAAAGACCGTATCGCAAAGACGATTGACTACTTAAAGAACATCAAACAGAGCGAGATTGACGGCACAGAGAGCAAAGAAATCAGCATCACTTTCCCTAGCGGTCAGACACGCCAGTTCACCGGCCAGGGTCTGCTACTGGGAAACAGCCTGCCAAACTTCTACTTTCACGCTACTACAGCCTACGACATTATCCGGCAGTGCGGTGTTGAGATCGGCAAGCGTGACTTCATGGGCACACCGCCGACATCTTAGAGAGGCTAGGCTACAGAGGCAGTCCGGGTGATTGGCTCGACAATAGACGGATCATCGTTCTCCGGTTTGTTGACCCGCGTTGAGATCGGCCACATCCGCATGGGCTCGGCTGGGAATGGCCGTAGTAGGTAACGCGGGTCAGGCTCGTCGCTTAGCCAGCGCGTATAGTCGCCGGGCGCGAGGATGAGCGGCATTCGGTTGTGAATCTGAGCCACCAATTCGTTCGCATCGGTCGTGATTACCGCAAACGTACCCAGCCATTCGCCCGTTCCGAGGTCTCTCCAGTTTTCCCATAACCCTCCGATGCCGAACGGCTTGCCGTCCTTCATCGCGATGGCGTAGGGCTGCTTCGCGCTCTGTCCCTTGATTGCTCTCCATTCGTAGAAGCCGTCCACGGGGAGAATACAGCGACGTCGGCGGTATGCCTCACGAAACGTGGGGAGCTTGTCTACCGTCTCGCATTTGGCGTTGATCGGCTTACGCCCGCCTTTCGGGTCCTGGCACCGGTGGGGAATAAGACCCCAGCGCAGGGGGTCGAGCGACACCTCGCCGGTCTGATGATTGCGGCGGATCACAAGCAGTTCTTGGCTCGGCGCGGCGTTCCATCGAGGTGGATAATTGTGCGTGCGGCTGTCGCCCACGTCGATGCCATCGACAATGGCATACCGTATCGGTCCGCTGCTCTGGATAACCCGCCCACACATGCAGCCTATGTGGTGATTGGTATTTGGCGTTCGAGGGGCAGACTTTGACCTTTTTATTTCGGCAATAGCTCATGATGGTCTTCGAATTTCGACAACCCAGGATTCCCGCCGCGCGACCTGCCATGAGAGGATGAGAGCAAAAACCCCGTCGCGAGTGTGGCCCCGGATGACCGAGAGGCTGGCGGGGGGTGCACCATCATTCTGATTTTGCAGGCTCCAAAACATCGGCAGGAAATGGCGCACGCTGAAGCTGATGATTTTCGTCGATCCACACACAATAAACCACAATGAGTTCGTGGCAGCTGATCATGCCAACCATATGCCCGCCGCGGGTCACGGGAATCCGCTTGATGTGACGGCGCTCCATCATTTCGACCACCGCGTCAAGCGTCTGGTCCTCAGCGATCGTCCATGGATCGGACGTCATAATCTCTTCGACTTTTCTGCCCGAGGTGTGCACGTATTCTTGGGCAAGCCTGCCGGGCCCGAGAATGAATTCGAGCCATCTCGGTCTGTGCCGGCCGCGCCGCAAAAAATCGCCTTCGGTCACGCCTGCTCGATTGTCAAAGCTTCATGCCGCACAGGCTTCGAAACATCGGCCGTCCGGGTCAGCGTGAAGCACCACTTACCGCGTCTTTCAACAGAGCGCGAAACTCGACAGTCGCCATCGTTGGTGGTTAAACCGTCCTCAGGGGCGGGAGAGCGATACCGCCCATACCGGATATCGGTTCGACATAAACAAGGTGATCGACTACCCGCGAAATTCCCGGGACATTTTCAGCCGCTACCCGGATCGCCCCGCGTTGCCTTTCGTCGTAGATTACGCCCCACAGTTCGGCAACACCGCCGCGCACTATCACGTTGAGTGAGGCGCGCGGTACCCACGACTGCTTGTTCAATTCCGCTAGGATTTGTTGCCGCGCTGTCTCGTCATCCGGATGGGTTGGCGACGCTTCCTCTGCAAGTCGGGCCAGTGCTTGGACCAGATTCGCGCGACTGATAATGCCGACGATTTTGCCGCTACTCATCACGGGGATTCGTTTGATGCGGCGGCGTTCCATTATGCTTACGACATCTTGCAACGGCGTTGCCTCACCAACTGTAATGACTTCTGGCGTCATGATATCTTGGATTTTGCGCGCATGTGAATGGACATATTCATTCGCACCACGTCCCGGTCCGAGCACAAATTTGAACCATCTTGGCCGCTGTCGCTCAGTTCCGGTTTCAGTGCGGCGCAAAAAATCTCCTTCGGTCACGATACCGACCAGAGTGCCGGCAGCGTCGACTACGGGGAATCCGCTTATTCCATGCTGCAACATCATGCGAGCCGCGTCTTTTATCGTCGCGTCAGGCAGGATGGTGATAACTCTAGGCGACATGACCTCGGCGGCTTTCACCAATCCTCCATCAGTAATGCTCCGCCATGCTTCGCAATTGCGACGAAAGGGGCCCATTCACGGCTGGCAAGACGCCTCATCAACGTGTAGTCAGCGGGGACGTTCCCGGTGAGCTCATTAAGTCGTTCGGCAGAGGTGTTTCTCAATCTCCGAAATAGGATGCTTGGTCAGATCCTTATCCACCTCGGTAATTATCCGCTGCTTCACATCCACATGAAAAGCATGGCGCAACTGCGCAAGGGTGCGCGGCGGAGCAACAATGACGAGCGCCTTCACGCGTTCTGCTCGAACCAATTTCTCTATCGCAGCGGCTACGTGCTTTACAAAGCGATGCTTCTCCAGCTCATGCCAATCTGTGATTTCCACGCTGCTGCGGCGGTTCGTGGCAGCACGCTTAAATGCCCTCCCGGGCGTATGGTCAAAGAATTGAAACTGTAGAAAAGACGGTGAGTTGTTGATTCCGGCGTAGCCTCGCCGGGTGCCGCCGTCTACGATTTCTGGGCAAGCAATTGCGAATCGGCTGGCGTGGAGGACGAATGGATTGGGCGCGCATTCTGGCCTTCGTCACGGGGACGGTGGACCAAGAGCTACTGGCGCGGATCGAATATCTGGCCGCCGAAAATCGCATCCTGAAGGCCCAGCTGAAGGGGCGGATGAAGCTCTCGGACGCCGAGCGAGCCAGGCTCGGCGAGATCGGTCATCGATTGGGCCGCAAGGTTCTCGGCGAGGTGGCCACGGTCGCCCGGCCGGACACCATCTTGGCTTGGTACCGCAAGCTCGTGGCCCGCAAATTCAATGGCTCGAAAGCTCGTCGACGCCGCGGCCGGCCTCGGATCAAGCGAGCGGTCGAGCAGTTAATCATTCGCATGGCGAGGGAGAACCGTGACTGGGGCTATGACCGGATTGTGGGGGCGTTGGCCAATCTGGGGTACAAGGTCTGCGATCAAACGGTCGGCAACGTCCTGCGACGTCACGGCCTGCCACCGGCACCAGAACGCAAGCGCACGACAACCTGGTCGGCGTTCATACGGATCCATCTGGCGCTGCTGGTGGGGACCGACTTCTTCACCGCGGAGGTGCTGACGCTGCGTGGGCTGGTGACCTACTACGTGCTGTTTTTCATCCATCTGGAGAGCCGCCGCGTGGACATCGCCGGGATCACGGTTCACCCGGACGAGCGGTGGATGCAGCAGATCGCCCGGAACGTGACCATGGAGATGGAGGGATGCGGTGCGCTGCGAGACTGCCGCTATTTGCTGCACGATCGCGACACCAAGTACACCCAGTCCTTCCGAGCGATCATTGCGTCGGGGCGGGTCGAACCGCTGGTGCTGCCTGCCTGCAGCCCGAACCTGAATGCCTATGCGGAGCGCTGGGTCAGGTCTGTGAAGGAGGAATGCCTGTCCAAGGCGATCCTCTTTGGCGAGCGCTCGCTGCGGCGAGCGCTGAGCGAATATGTCGAACATTTCCATGCCGAGCGGAATCACCAAGGGAAGGGCAATGTCCTACTGTTCCCTCGGAGTGCAAACACCCGCCGCGACGGGCCTATTCAATGCCGCGAGCGACTGGGCGGCCTGTTGCGTTATTACTATCAGGAGGCAGCGTAATGGCGTGTTCAGCAAATGAGCGCACAGACTGAAACAAAAAGCGGAAAACAATGTGCATAAACGACGTGAGGCAGGAGCTACATACGCTGGTGCATACCCAGGGGGTGGACGGCTTGCTGCATCTATATAGGCGCCTCGAAAAACGGGGTCGTGCCCTGCTGCTGTGCCTGTTATGTGCCGAGGCTGGATGGCTAATTTTGGTGAACGTTGGGCTGCGGCTCGAACGCGCCTACCTAAAGCTGCGCCTGGTTTTGCGAGTGTAATTCGCAACAGCCAAGTACAAAAATGGCGAGGTCCGCGATGCGCTGCTGCATGTTTCCGACCACGGCACGCCGCCCGATGACGCTACGCCGGATGGAACGATTCCCTACCGCTTCAATTTTTTGACCCAACGCCGTCATTTTCGCGACCCCGGAAAAGCCTGGGACGAAGCGTCGCAACGATGGTGGAGAAGCCGAGCTCGCGCAGCGACTTGCCGATATCCTGCGCGTCGTTCTTGGGGTTTATCAGTGCCGGCGCATTCTGGTAGGCGCTGTTGCCGATCACCAGCGCCACACGCTTCTCAGCATGCGCAACGCCGATGCTATACAGCAGCAGCAAACAACCAATGAGGGCCGAAGCAAAGCGCACCCCAGCCTCCTAATTTTCGATCAGCGGATAATTTGCCATAGCCGACCCTTACCCGAAAGAGCAAAATGCTACTTAGTCAAGACTGGCAAAAACCTGAGCTGCCGGGGTCGCAACTAGGCTTAAATTTCCGCATTCACATGCCGCGTAGACCGGATTATGGGAGCCATAGTG
>Ga0187819_10001304_pt1 | contig 12831 bp, 12 predicted proteins | sample NC_wetland_sal_i_15_FD_132411 | JGI IMG/M metagenome (GOLD analysis project Ga0187819, IMG submission 132411) | Wetland sediment microbial communities from Neuse River Estuary, North Carolina, USA - SO4_4 | ecosystem: Environmental > Aquatic > Freshwater > Wetlands > Sediment | place: USA... | reverse complement strand
TCACGAGCGATCCTAAGGAAATCAGCAGGGAGACATGCCCGAAAACAATTCAAAGGAACGCCGGCCTATTGGGCCATGGTTGTACGTCATTGCGATTGTCTACTTTGCGCTGCACATCGCTACCGCGACGCGCTACGGCTACTTCCGCGATGCACTCTATTACATCGCGTGCTCCTATCATCTTGATTTTGGCTACGTCGATCAGCCGCCCTTAATTGCAGTCCTTGCCTGGATCGCTCGCCACACGTTAGGCACGTCACTTCGTGCTCTGATCTTCTGGCCCGCGCTCGCCGGTGCCATGCGCATTGTGCTTATTGCTGCCTTTGCGCGAGAGATGGGAGCGCGACGCTTTGGAACGTCTCTCGCGGCATTACTTGCTGCAACGCCTGCAGTCTGGTGGGTGATCGATCACCAATTTGCGATGAACGCACTGGAGCCCCTGTTCTGGATAGGCTGCGCCTACATCGTCCTGCGCATGATCAGAACGGGTAATACAAAGCTGTGGCTGGCCTTCGGGGCCTTAGCCGGTTTGGGGCTGGAAAACAAGCATTCGATTGCGATCTTCATCCTTGCGCTCCTGCTGGGGCTGCTGTTCACATCACAACGAAGACTGCTTTTCACGCCCTGGATCTTCACCGGAGCCGGGATTGCCTTTCTGATCTTCTTTCCCAACCTGGTTTGGAACATACAGCATCACTGGCCGTTTCTTGAGTTGATGCACAACATCCGCGTGACCGGCAAAGATGTTGTTCTTCCTCCCGGAGCGTACGCTGCACAGCAGATTTTGATGATGAACCCGCTGAGCTTTCCCTTCTGGCTCGGTGGACTGCTGTTTTATTTCTTCTCGCGGAACGCAAGGCCTTATCGCGGCTTTGGTTTTGCCTTCCTCATCGCAGTTGGCTGCTTCTTCGCCATGCATGGCAAGGACTACTATTCCGCTTCTGCTTACGGGCTTGTGCTGGCGGCGGGCGCGGTGGCCGCCGAGCGTCTGGTGTCAGTGCGCAGCCAAAAGATGCAAGCTGTCCTCAAGTCCGCCACCTTCGTATGGCTGCTGATCGCCATTGCCCTGATCTTGCCGCTCGTGCTTCCGGTTCTTCCACTCGAAGCTTTTGTTCGTTATCAGTCGCGTCTGGCGATCAAGCCTGCGAAGACGGAGCGCAGCTTCGAAGGTGCCGTTCTGCCGCAGTACTACGCTGATGAACTTCCCTGGGAGAATATGGTCGCGGCAGTTGCACGCGTGTATCACTCTCTCACGCCAGAAGAGCAGCGAAAAACAGCTATTTTCTGCGACAACTATGGACAGGCTGCGGCCATCGATTTCTTCGGTCCGAAATACGGATTGCCGAAGGCCATTAGCGGCCATCAAAGTTACTTCTTTTGGGGACCGCGCAACTATACTGGCGAAATCGTGATCGTCGTGGGACAAAGTGGGACCGACGTACGTAACGAATTCGCGTCAATCCAGGTCCCAGCCACGCAGAATACTCCGTACGCTTTCTGGTATGAAAATCAGCCGATCCTTCTTTGCCGAGGACTGAAGTGGAACCTGCAAACCGGCTGGTCCCGCGTGAAATATTGGCGGTGAGACGAGTCCCAGACGGTCTAAAGTTGCGCAAGGTCTGCGTCTCTTCCCCTCCCTTGGAGCATCCACACATCGGCATCGTGGATTGCAACCGTTCTACGGCTCTGGGAACCGGGGGAATGGCCATCTGGCGAGTGAGGCGGGGATATGCATACTTCCATTTGAGAGGTGATCAGGTAGGACTGGAAGGCGGTGCGAAGTCGAGGCGCCAGAAGCACGGACAGGATTCCAGAAATTCCAATGCGACGACTTTCCTGTCGTTGTCGATACGGACCACGCGGCACTTCCGGTCTTGTTGCGTCCGCAGATTCGTCAGCAGGATTCGCTGCTCCGGCAGCAGAGGGGTGTTGAAGCCCACTAGAACACCGTTAGTGCATACGTCGATGGTCGCCGAATGTTCGGAAAATGGTTGACCGTCTTTTGAGCCGTACAGAAACACCGGCACACTCAAATACACGCGATGAGCCCGCCGCTTCTCAGGGCCGTGGCTGCCTAAAATTTTCCAAGCTGCTTCTCTGAGAAGCCATCGGAAGAGATGCCCCTTAGACTGCGCTGGTGACTTTCGGCTTGTAAACCACGCCATGGGTTGCAACTCTGCACGGAGTTCGGCTTGCTGGTGACAGTGAGTCTACCCCCACGCGTAGAGTGTCCGATGGCGGCTCGTTGGAAGATGTGCCTAAAACATCAGTCAAGGCTTCGCATGCCCAGTGGTAGAGACCCCATCCAGCCAAGTGATGCAGACCTGAGTCGGCGGATCGTTCGTGCGGGCAAAGGTTGTCACTTTTTGTGAAGCCAGTTCGCCGATCTGGTGACAGTGATCGACGTTCGCAAGAACTTCAGCCGTCTATCAGGGCAGGTAACGCCGCAATTACAGGCGATTGCGGGAACATAGTGGAGGCAGCGGAGTTAGCCTTTGGCCTGCCGATTGCGAGGACAGAAAGTGCGGGCTAGCTGGACAACGACACCTATCCCGATCCCCCTCAATCGGGCAACGCTCTGGGTTTCCCCAGTCCTGCCCAGATAGCCCGTCCACCTCATTTGTTTGCGGCTGTGCTCAGTTTGGTGTGGCCGTGATCGCGGAGTGTTGGTACGAATTCTCCGATCCTATCTGGCGTCCGGAGGCTTGTAACTTATCCCCATTAAAAATGCGACGTAGGAAGCGGACAGCGGAACCCATTTGCCGTTGTGATGGACCATCCAGCCTTCCGGAGTTGCGCAAACCTCCAGCACTTCTCGTGGCGACGCCTCTGGGGAAAAGACTTGAAGCGTACCCACGGCGCAGCACGCCGATGGGCACATTTCCTTCGGCTCCGGCTGCTCATCAAGATGATGCGTGTAGATCATGATGCAGTGATGGCTATCTTCCCGTCGCGCCAAAATCCCGACTGTGAATTCGTCCGTGCCGTCTTCCACGTGCCAGCTTGGCGTCAGTGAGTCGAACGGGAGTTCTTTCTTCAGGACATCCGCGATGGCGACAATTTGCTTCACTAGCGCCCAGATGGACTGGTTGCTCACGTCCCGGAATTCTTCGGGGTCTGGCATTCGTTACGATCTCGCGTGCTCAGATATTCTTCGAGGGAAACGCTACGAAGCAAGCGCACCAGCGCCACTTCAGCGATGAGCAGCAGGTCAAGCGCGACGCAGCTATCGCGCTGCGCTGTGCGGGCGGGCGCAGATACGTAACTAAGGCTGTCGCCGCAACACCAAAGCACATCCCGCATCCGCACAACAAGACTATATCGGCACTGCGAAAAGCCGCAAAACCGGGTCGCTGCGCGAACCCGAAGAGACCGACCGCGCCAATAAGCATCGCGGCTTCCGCGGCGCGACCGCGCGACATTCCCACCGAAGCCGAACCTCGCAGTGTTTCCGCCACGCGGAGATGTGTTTTCGCCTGTGGCTTTGCAATGCCCCTCGTGTCGGGTAGCGCCGCCTTGGTCAAGAAAAAAAGACGCGGACCTACTACGTTTCCTACTACGCCGCTTCTTGCGCGAAAATCCGGAAAGAAACGTAACTTCCTAAGAGCGTGTAACAAAACCTCTGGAACAAAACCTCTGGAACAGTGTTGACTCGAGCCTGCTTTTCGCCTAGCATGCTACGAAACCCTGCATCAGAAATGCCTCACCCGAGGTTTTGTGCCTAACGTTCAAACGAGACCCGCAAGCGCTTGGCGTTTCTTCCAACTCTACGCTTCGCGCATCCTCCGTCCTGCGCTATTCGCTTGTATCCTCACTTTTTGTGTTCTCCTTTCACTTGCGGCACGGGAAATCGTCATCCAGCGTTTCGACGACCGGATCGTGATCGGCGCCGACGGAACGATCGAAGTGACGGAAACGATCCAAGCCGAGTTCATCGGCTCGAATTGGCATGGCATCCTCCGCACGGTCCCGGTCGAATACATAACCCCGCAGGGGCTCACCTACACGCTCCTTCTCGAGCCGCTCAGCGTCACGGACCTGGCCGGCAATCCCCTGAAATACGAGCGAAGCTCGCAAGGCCGCAACACACAATTCAAGATCTATCTACCTAACCCGGATAATTCGATCCGAACTGTCGTTCTTCGTTATCGCGTGCTCAATGCGCTCACTTATTTCGACGACCACGACGAGCTCTATTGGAACGTCACGGGCAACGAAAGCGATATCGGCATCCAGGACGTCACAGCGCAGATCGAGCTGCCCGTAGGCGTCACCGGGCTTCACGGCGTCTCCTACGGAGGCGCATTCGGCTCTCGCGAACAGGACGCGACTGTCGAGTCGCACGACAATTCGGTCCAATTTCGCTCCACGCACTCGTTTGGTCCTCGCGAAGGCCTGACTGTCGTGGTTGGGTGGGACAAAGGATTTGTCCGCGAGCCGACCGTAGCCGCGAAGCTCCTGTTCATCCTTCGCGCCAACTGGCCCATTTTGATCCCGTTCGGCGTGTTTCTTCTGATGTTCTGGTGGTGGTGGACGAAAGGCCGCGACCCGGAACGCGATGCCATCACCGTCCAGTACGACCCGCCGGACAATCTCACTCCCGCCGAATGCGGCACCCTCGTCGAGGGCAAAGCCGCGATGTGCGGCATCACAGCCACCCTCGTTGACCTCGGCGTGAAGGGTTATCTCACAATAGAAAACCAGGCTGGAGACTCGCGCACTGGCTCGGCCAGCGATTACATCTTTCATCTGAACAAACCGCCCGCGGAGTGGAATGCTTTAAAACCGCACGAACAACAAATGCTTCGCGGCATTTTCGTTCCACAGAATCCTGCGGTGATGCTGTTGGAGCGCCTGCAGGACCTCAGTAAGAACCTTGCTCCTGCTTTGGCCCAGGTCACTGGAGCGATGGCCGTGCCCGCCGCACAGCCAGATCCCCCCGTCCCGCAAGAGTATGCCGACGCCTCTCGCGCGATCGCAAACCTGGAAAAAGTTCCTCTTGCCGGGGTCGCGCTGTCGGACCTCCAAAACCGCTTCAGCCTGCACCTGCCAATCATCCGCAGACTCATCTTCGACGCTCTGCAGAAAGACGGTTATTATGCTCGCCGCCCGGATGGGTACCGGAAGGGCATCGTAGTCCTGGGTTTCCTTGTTGGGTTCCTGATGCTCCCCGCCGGCCTTGCGCTGACAGCAACCACGGGAACCGCCCCAGTGCCCTGGGTTCTTGCGGCTGTCACCAGCGGAGTCATTATTGCAGTGTTCGCGATGTTCATGAGCGGGCGGACCGTCGCCGGTTCTCGCGCCTATGCCAAAGTCCTCGGCTTTGAAGAATTCCTCGGTCGCGTCCAAAAAGACCAGATCGAGCGCCTCGAGAACGCGCCGGAGCTGTTCGAGAAATATCTGCCTTACGCCATGGCGCTTCACGTCGAGAAGAAGTGGGTCCAGGCGTTTTCACGCATTGCCATGCAGCCGCCGCAATGGTACCAGGGCGTCGACGGGGCTGCCTTCCAGCCCTCGATATTCGTCGACGATCTCAACGTGATGTCGAGCCACGCGGAAACCGTGATGACATCCTCATCGCGTAGCTCCGGTGACTGGAGTAGCTCTGGCGCCACCAGCGGCTCCGGCTTCAGCAGTGGCGGGAGTGATGGCGGGAGTTCCGGCGGCGGCTTTGGTGGCGGGAGCGTCGGCGGATTCTGACTGAAACCTAATCCTCTTGGGCGAGGTAGCGCGAACGGCTATGGCCGCCGCCCTGCTTCCAGATCCGTTGGCGGCTTGAGATAGGCAGCTTTAGCGCTCCAGTTAGCCGATTCGCCGGATGGTCTCAAGTGGGCGTCACTGGCCAGAAACGGGGTTCTGGAAAATGGGCCCTCCCTTGTCGCCACCGGGCGACTTCGCTAGCCGCTCTACGAGATGAAGCGCCAATTCTTCTGCTTCGCTAAGATTGCACGCGGTGGTTGCGTACTCCCCAAGACCGACATAGAGGTCTTCGTAATACGGAACAGTCGGCAAGATGGCCGTGATTGTCTTGCCCGTGCTCTGAATCCGCACAAACTCAACTTCAGCAAGCAGACGAACTATTCTCTCCACAGCCAGAGTCGGTATGGCCAGAAAATGATTCGCGACGAGCTTCAATACGCGATAGTCGATCAGCGGCAGTCCTCGAATGTGCAGGGCCAGGCGAACAGCCATTCCAAGTTCGGGTATCGTTTCGAATTCCGGAACGTCCCTGAGACCAAGACTAGTCTGGATCTCATTGCATCGGGCTACGAGGTTGGGAGGTTCGGGAAGATGTTTCTTCTTGGATGTCATCGTAAATCCGGCCGTTAAAGGCCGATCTACATTCGCGGCGCTGCCTGTTCGCGACGAGCAGACCTTCGCGATTCGAACAGTTCTCGCCTGCCTTCCGCTTGCGTGTGATTCGGATTCTTGATCTTCACCCAGCGTGCGGACGGCAGGTAGTGCCCGTCTCGGTGCTTCGCCACAATTCCCTCAAGATTGCGCTCACAGATTAGCCGAAACAGTTCGCAGGCGCGCTTCAATGCGGTCCGCGTAAAACAAGCAGCTGCGCCAGCGCTGACCAATCAGGCGCCGCAGCAACTTCTTCCGTTCGATCAGTGTAACCTGGCGCAGGTCTCGGCCGTTGAGCCACAGCAGATCAAACGCATAGAAGCACGGATTCCCGCGGCGGTACAGCAACTCGGAATGCCGGTTTCTCAATAGCGCTAAGCCCACCGCTGAGCAGCTCAGCGTCTTGTGGGTCTACATCTCCCCTTGCTTACCGAGGACAGAAGCTGATAGACTCGGTTACCGAGGGCATGAAATGAGCAAACCTTCCGATCTCGTACAGGGCACCCTGGATATGTTGCTGCTGAAAATTCTTGCGCTTGAGCCGATGAACGGCTTCGCCGTCAGTCAACGGTTGAAGCAAGTGTCCGGCGATGTCTTGCAGGTGAGCGATGGATCGCTCTACCCGGCTCTGCACAAGCTGGAACAAGAGGGCTGGATCACAGCGGAGTGGAAAACCTCCGAAAAGGGCCGGCGGGCGAAATACTACTCGCTGACGCGGCTAGGGCGGCGACAGCTTGAACGAGAAGCGGACAAATGGGGCAGGTTGTCCGGTGCGATTTCGCGAGTGGTCAAACTTAAAGAGGCTTAGCGGACCTATCGAGCGGGAGGTACACACATGCGACCGGAGCACTGGCTGTACACGATTCCGCTGCGGTTGAGATCGTTGTTTCGTCGAACGCAGGCAGACCAAGAACTCGACGATGAGCTTCGAGATCACGTCGAGCGAAAAACTGAGGAATATGTCGGCAAGGGCTTGACACCGCAAGAAGCGCGGCGAAGGGCGCAGCTCGAAATGGGTGGAGTCGAGAAACGCAAGGAAGAGTGCCGGGAAACGCGCGGCGTGAATTGGCTCCAGGATTTGCTGCAAGATTTGCGCTACGGCCTGCGCATGCTGCGCAAGTCCCCGGGCTTCGCAACTGCTGCGATTCTCACGCTCGCGCTCGGCATCGGTCCCAATACTGCGATCTTCACGGTGATCGACGCCGTGCTGCTCCGCCCACTGCCCTATGGGAACCCGCAGGAGCTCGTCACGTGGCGCGGCAACGAGTCTCAGCTGGATATTGACGACATCCGGTCCCAGAGCACCTTCTTTTCCGCTGGCGGCGGTGTGAACCCGGAGGTGCTCACTTACACCGGAGGGGCGGAGCCCCTTGGAATTCACGCCGGATATGTGGACGCAGGTCTGTTCCAGGCGCTGGGTGTTTCGCCGATGTTGGGCCGCGCGCTTTCACCCGAGGAAGATCGCTTCGGCGGCCCTCGCGTGGTGGTATTGGCGTACCGATTCTGGCGCGAGTATCTCGACAGCGACCCGAACATTGTCGGGAAGACGATAGGCCTCGATGAGAATCGCTACACCGTCATTGGCGTGATGCCGGCGAGCTTCGCCGTGCCGCAATATGACCTCGATCTCTTCGTATCGCTGCGTGTCGTCTACGCGGAGGCCGCGCGCTATCGGGGCGTTCATTTCATGAACACGTACTGGCGCCTGAAGCCGGGAATTACGCTGTCTCAGGCGGCCGTCGGAATGTCCACGATCGACGCTCGTTTGGCGGCAGACTATCCCGGTGAGGAAAAGGGCCGCCACACTGTGCCGGTGCCACTGCAGCAGTCGGTGACCGGCGACGTTCGTCCTGCCCTCTTCGTGCTCTCGGCAGCTGTATGGGCGGTCTTGCTTATCGCCTGCGCCAATTTCGCCGGTCTGTTAATGGCGCGCGCCTCAGCTCGCCGTCGCGAGATGGTGATCCGCGCGGCGCTCGGTGGCGGAAGACGCCGATTGATTCGCCAGGCGCTCACGGAGAGCACGCTTCTGGCCGTGCTCGGTGGTGCCGTGGCGTTGCCGCTGGCAGCGCTCTGCGTCCGCATACTGGTTGCTGCCAAACCCGCCGCACTGGCTCACTTGAACGAAATCTCGATGGACCCCACTGTCATCGTCTTTGGGCTTGTGGTGTCCCTGTTGACCGGTCTGATTTTCGGGCTGGCTCCCGCCTGGAGCGTCTCTCGTGCTGACGTTACCGATACCCTGAAACAGGAAGGACGCACAGCGACAGCTGGCCCGGCTGGGCACAACTTCCGCAAGGCTCTTGTGGTCGTCGAAATCGCCGTGGCGCTGGTTCTGCTCGTCGGCACCGGATTACTCATCAAGAGCTTCGCGCGGTTGCGCACGGTGGATCCAGGCTTCGACCCGGCTCATGTCATTGCCATCAACGTCCAGTTGCCGAACACGCGGTACGCCGAAATTCCGAAACAGATCGAGTTCCGCCGCGAGCTGTTGGACCGCCTAAACTCGCTCCCTCGAACTCAGGCCGCGATGGTTGGCGACATTCCTTTGAACGGCAGCGAGGTGACTCACAGCCTCGCTTTCGAGGGACGACCGCCAGTCGCCGAGGGTGACGAACCTGAGGTAGATACCTTCTGTGTGATGGGTGACTATTTCAGCGTGATGCGGGTTGCGCTGCGCGCAGGCCGAACGTTGACGCCGATGGACCGGGAAAATCGGCCGCTGGTCGCCGTCATTAACGAGGCTCTGGCCCGCAAATTCTTTGCCGGCCAGGATCCTATCGGCCAGCGCATACGCTGGGCGCGCGAAACAGGTCCTCCGCGCTGGATGACCATCGTCGGTGTCGCGGCCGACGTCAAGCAATACTCGCTCGCCGAGCCGGCTTACCCTGCCGTATTCACGCCTTTCGCGCAGACCAATGAAGCGTGGAGGCGCTGGATGTCGGTGGTCGTGCGCATGCCGGATTCTTCCGCGAGCCTCATCCCTGCCGTGAAGCACCAGATCTGGGCGTTGGACAGCCTGATTCCGCTGAACCGGGTTCAGAGCATGGACGAGCTCCTGGGACTATCTCTCGCAGAGCGCCAATTCAACATGTCCTTGCTCGGCCTATTCGCGGGACTTGCGATGATCCTTGTCGCGGTGGGCATCTACGGCGTGATCTCGTATAGCGTCAGCCAGCGCACTCACGAGGTCGGCATCCGCATTGCCGTCGGCGCGCGCCGCCTCGATGTGCTGAAGCTCATCATGGGACAGGGCGCTCGCCTGGCGGCCCTAGGCTTGACGGTCGGCATCCTCGGCGCATTCGCGCTCACACGCTTGATGACAAAGCTGCTCTTTGGGGTCACGCCCACGGATCCAGTGACGTTCGCTGCCGTCGTGCTTCTGATGATGGCCGTGGTGTTGCTGGCGTGCTTCGTTCCCGCCCGGCGCGCGATGCGAGTCGATCCGATGGTCGCCCTACGCTACGAATGATCCATTGTTCTTGTCCAAATCTCGAAAATCGAACGCTGATTGCAAATTGCGAGTAAAAATGATTTTGTGTGTCAATCCTCCGAGTAAGTGTTCAAAAACCACACCTTCTGAGACGCTTCAGACGGCCAGCAGCACTCCAGCAGAATCAACGGGTTGCGAGCGATGCGGAATCGAGCCTTTTGGAACAGAGTGGTCTGGCTGCCGATAACGCGCCGTTGGCTCTAGCGGATGGCTGGGAGTTCGAAGCGGTGCGGAACCTTTTGTTCGTGGCGTGCGTAAAAGGCGATTGAAGCCTCAGGAGGTAAGCGTGTTCTTCCATCGATGTGTGAAGCCAAGGAATGATGATGGCACCAGTTCCACAGTGTTGTACGTAATGTGGGTTTTTGCCTTGCTGTTCTCGACTGCGGCGTCGCTGGTGGCTCAGGAGAAGAGGAATCCTCCGGATTCCGGCCCCAGCAAAGACAGCATTGGTTTCGTGGCCAGCAAAGAAGCGACCGCCAAGGAAGTCGGCCTGCCGATTTATCCGGGAGCGCGACGGCATCCGGAAGAGGGCAGCGAATCTGCCGGGGTGAAACTCGGCATGTGGAGCGGCGTTTCGGGCTTTAAGCTTGTTGTACTGAAACTGGAGTCGGATGATTCGAGAGACAAGGTCGAGGCGTTCTATCGCCAGGCGCTGGCGAAGTACGGCAAAGTCTTGAACTGTTCTGACCCATCGCAGGGTGCAGCGAGTAAGGATAAGGGCAAATCAAACGAAATTGATTGTGAGGCGGACAGGCCCGAAAAGGATGAGACCGTGCTGAAGGCTGGCACGAAGCAGGAACAGCACGTGGTCGGCATCAGACCCAACGGAAGCCATTGTTCTTTTGATTTAGTCTATGTCGAGTCTCGCGAATAGTTCGACGTCCGGTCGCTAGCGTGACATGCCGTTACGCAGCGCTCAAGCTGCCTGCTCCACGGTATGAGCTGGAGCGCTCCCTTCCTTCACCAGCCTACCCACGCTGGCCCGGGAGATTCCATGCTTCCGCGCCGCTTGCCGCAGAGACATTCCAGATCGGCGATCACGCACGACAGCCTGTCGTTCAACATCCAGCGGCGTACGGCCAATCCTGCGGCCTTCCAGTTTCGCCCGATGCATCCGCGATGCAACCAGATAGGCGATCACCGTTGACCGCCGACTGCCCATTGCAATCCGTCAGCTCCGCTAGCGCTTTCGCACAATGGCGAAGAAAAATGCGATTGCAAGGTTGGCTGCAAAGGCATATTCAGGACAAAGGCGATGGCGCCCAGCCGCTGTCCCGAAAGTCCCCCGGGAGGCGTCCACATGGAGCGCGACGAATTATGCGTTTGCGGGCATGCCCAGCCGTTGCACAGAACCTACGGCTGCACTGGTTGGCGGCCTAATCCAGACCCAAAGAAAACTGATCGCGTGTGGTGCCAATGCAAGATGTTCCAGCGCAAAAATCTGCTGGTCACCGCCTCTCGGCAGGACTCGCGGTTTCTTAAGATCGCGTAAGCGTCGGTAGGCCAAAACCATATTATGCGGCGATGGCTGACTGGCCCGTGTCTTGAGCCGCAGCGCCTGCTTCCTTCACCAATCTGCACACACTGGCTCTTGAGATTCCATGCCTCAGCGCGACTTGCCGAAGCGACATTCCGGATTGCCGATCACGTATGACTTGCTCTCGATCAATTTTCAGTGGAGACCGGCCAATCCTTGCGGCCTTCAAGTTGGCGCTCAGCGGAACAAGTGCATCTGAGTTGATTTTATTTCGCCGCTCTTCTTGTTATGGGCAGAATCATGGAGGTGCGTTCCCGGTACTGCTTATAAGCATCCCCAAAGAACCTAACCAGGTCGCGTTCCTCGAATTGGATGGCGACGAAAATGTAGCCCGTGGTGGCCAAAGAAAAAAGAACGTGTCCATACGTCATTTTCGGCGCGGCCCAGAAGGCAATCAAAAAGCCAAGATAAATTGGATGGCGAACGTACTTGTAAAAGAGTGGTGTCTGGAAACCCACAGGCGTGTACGTCTTTCCACGCAAGTTGAGATAGACGTGGCGCAGCCCGAACAGGTCAAAGTGGTCGATTACGAACGTGCCGAAGAGCACCATCAGCCAGCCTACCCAGTAAAGGCCCTGGAGAATTCCTGCACCCACAGCGCTTTGAATCGACCAAACCGTTCCCGTCATGGGTCGCCACTGCCAGTAGAGTAGGTCGAGAACAAGACTCGCCATCAGTACGTACGTGCTTCGCTCCGCAGGAACGGGAATGATTCTTGTCCATCGCCTCTTAAACGCGATACGCGCCATGCCGCTGTGCTGGACAGCAAAGAGCGCCAGGAGCAGCGCGTCGATAACCAGCGAAGACGCGGAAAGCGGTCCGCCGCCGGAATCAATGGATTTGGGCACAAGAACATTACCGACGAACCCAATCGCGTACAGAAATGTGAGGAAAAAAACAACGTAGGCAATGAGGCCATAGACGAACACAAAGATTCTGCCCATGGTGCACCCTGGCTATGGATTTGAGACCGTGGCCTGACGACCGTGACCTGACGAACACTTCTGACCACTCGCTGACTCTGGCATCGAAGGGAACAGGGCCATCTTGAAGGTAGTTTATACGCCGCAACCGGAGCGAAGTAAAACGAAAACCAGGCTGTATCGCGCCCTGCTCCAGGAACCGGCCTTCCGAAGCCGAAGGAGGAGCTTCGGTGCTGTCAGCTAAACCGCATAGTCATGCCGCAAGCGCCTTTTCGTTCACGCCGCCAGCCGCAGAGCCTGCCTGGTTCAGTATTCGGCAAACCGACGCCTTCGATATTCCATGCATCCGTGCCACTTCGCGGGGTGACATTCCAGAACGGCGATCACGCAATACTCCTTTTCGATCAATATCCAGTGGCTTCTGGCCATTCGGCGGCCTTCCAACCGCGCTCTCCTCATTCCGGCGCGAACCCTTTCGATAATGAGCGACCGCTCTAATTCGGCAATCGCCGAAACGATGACAATCATCG
>Ga0187819_10001303_pt1 | contig 12833 bp, 14 predicted proteins | sample NC_wetland_sal_i_15_FD_132411 | JGI IMG/M metagenome (GOLD analysis project Ga0187819, IMG submission 132411) | Wetland sediment microbial communities from Neuse River Estuary, North Carolina, USA - SO4_4 | ecosystem: Environmental > Aquatic > Freshwater > Wetlands > Sediment | place: USA... | reverse complement strand
TCGAGATCCTCAACCCGGATCACGTCATCTGCACGCTCGACCAGGGCGCCTCCATCCGCATGGAGTTCACCGCCGACATCGGCAAGGGCTACGTGCCCGCCGACCGCAACCGGCCGGAAGACGCGCCCATCGGGCTCATTCCCGTGGACAGCCTCTACAGCCCGGTCAAGAAGGTCTCCTACAAGGTCGAGAACACGCGCGAAGGCCAGATCCTCGACTACGACAAGCTGACGATGACGGTCGAGACCGATGGTTCGGTGAAGCCCGAGGACGCCGTGGCGCTCGCCGCCCGCATCCTGCAGGACCAGCTTGCCGTGTTCATCAACTTCGAGGAGCCCACCAAGGCCGTCGAGGAGGCGCGCCACCCCGAGCTCGCGTTCAATGCGGCGCTGCTCAAAAAGGTCGACGAGCTCGAGCTTTCGGTGCGCTCGGCGAACTGCCTGAAGAATGACAACATCGTCTACATCGGCGACCTCATCCAGAAGACCGAGGCCGAGATGCTGCGCACGCCGAACTTCGGACGCAAGTCGCTGAACGAGATCAAGGAGGTGCTGGCCTCGATGGGCCTGCACCTCGGCATGGAAGTGCCCAATTGGCCGCCCGACAACATCGAGGAGCTGGCCAAGCGCTTCGAGGACCAGTATTGAGACGACGGCAAGCCGAAACGGTTGCCGGTTAGCACGTGCCAATAAGGCGGGGCCACAGAACCCCCCGTTGCACAACGAAAGGGTAAGACATGCGACACAAGAAGCTGGGGCGGCGCTTCAGCCGCGACAGCGGGCATCGCCAGGCCATGTTCTCCAACATGGCGGCGGCCCTCATCCGTCACGAGCAGATCGTGACGACGCTGCCCAAGGCCAAGGATCTGAAGCGCGTGATGGACAAGTACATCACGCTGGCCAAGCGCGGCGACCTCAATTCGCGGCGCCTTGCCGCCAGCCGGCTGCGCGACGAGGACATGGTCAAGAAGCTCTTCGATACGCTGGCGCCCCGCTACAAAAGCCGCGCCGGCGGCTACACGCGCGTCGTGAAGGCGGGCTTTCGCTACGGCGACAGCGCGCCCCGCGCGGTGATCGAGCTCGTCGACCGCGACACCTCCATCAAGGGCAAGGAGGACCGCGAGCGGCACGAGGCGGCCCAGGCGGAAAAGGCTGAGGCTTGATCTAAGGCCCGTTCTACGCCGTCCTTCCGCAGCTCCATTGGCATTCAATTCTCGAGGCTGGCTTTGCGCCACGCATCGGGGTTCTGGCGCTCGCGCGGCCGGAGCGCTAATCCTCTGTCGCGACCGCGGGCGTGAAGATGCCCACTCATAAATGCGGCGCGACCTGAAAGGGAGTGCGCATGCCCACTGCGAAGGTCCTGGTTACGGGAGCGTCCGGCTTCATCGCCAAGCATTGCATTGCCGAACTTCTGCGCCGCGATTTTTCCGTGCGCGGCACCCTGCGCGACATGGGCCGCGCCGACGCCGTGCGCAAGAGCGTCGCCCGAGCCGGAGCCGACGCAAGCGGCGTCGACTTCGTCGCTGCCGACCTGTTGCGCGATGACGGCTGGAGCCAAGCGATGCAGGGCTGCGCCTTCGTGCTGCATGCCGCCTCCCCGTTCCCCCTGCAGGATCCGCCCAACCCGGACGATCTGATCCGCCCCGCGCGCGAGGGCGCCCTGCGCGTGCTCAAAGCCGCGACGCGGGCCGGCATCAAACGCGTCGTCATGACCTCCTCGGTCGTCGCCATCACGATGCCCTGGCCGGAGGCGCCATTGGGGCACGTGTTCACCGAGGCCGACTGGACAAACCCGAAGCGGCCCGACCTCACGGCCTACATCGTGTCCAAGACGCTCGCAGAGCAGGCCGCATGGGACTACGTCAAGGGCGAGCCGCGCGCGCCAGAGCTTGCCGCGGTCAATCCGGCGATCGTGCTGGGGCCGGCAACGGACGCCGACATCTCCTCTTCGCACGAGGTGATCAAGCTGATGGCGAAGGGGGCCTATCCGGCGGCACCGAAGGTCGGCTTTCCCATCAGCGACGTGCGCGACGTAGCGGCGACGCACGTCCTGGCGCTGACCACACCTGCCGCCGCGGGCAAGCGTTTCCTCAGCGCCAACGGCTTCCTGCGTCTGATCGAAGTGGGGCGCCTCGTTGCCGACGTGCTTCCCGACGTGCAGGGCGAGGTTCCGCGCCGCGAGCTCCCCGACTGGCTGGTGCGCGCCGTTGCTCTGTTTGACAAGCGCCTCAAGGCGGTGCTGCCCGACCTGGGGCATCCGCGGCCCGTCACAAACGCGCAGGCCCGGAGCGTGCTCGGGCAGACGTTCCGCACGGCGCCGGAAGCCGTCAAGTCGGCGGCGCTGAGCCTGCGCGAGCTGGGCGTGATCTGAGCCCGCAGTGGGCTCATCCGAACCCGAGAAAGCGGCCGCAGGGCGCTTTGCCACACTTTTCCCGCACGCCCGAGGGGAAGGCTTTCTCCGGCCTTTGGCCTGCCGTATAGAGGGCCCAAGACGCGCTGCGTCGGCTGCCACTTCCCGCTGGAACGCTCAGAATGACGATCCGCACCGAGCCTCGAATCCTTGCGCCCGCTGTATTCCTCGCGATCGGCTGCGCCTGCCTAGGTGCCATGCGGCTTGACGCTCAGGCGCAAGAGCGCGAGCCGCCGCCCTCTCGCGCGGCACTGCAGTATTCCTACTCGCCGATCGTGCGCAAGGCGGCCCCAGCCGTCGTCAACGTCTACGTGCGCTCACGCGTGCAGACGATCGACTCGCCCTTCGCCAACGACCCCATCTTCCGCATGTTCGGCCAGGGCTTCGGCATTCCGCGCGAGCGGGTGCAGAGCTCGCTCGGCTCCGGCGTCATCATCAGCGCCGACGGCGTCATCGTAACGAACACCCACGTAGTCAAAGGCGGCACCGACACACAGATTCGCGTCGCGCTTGCGGACAAGCGCGAGTTCGACGCCAAGATCGTCATCCAGGACGACAAGACGGACCTTGCGGTCCTCAAGATCGACAGCCACGAGGGGGCATTCCCATTCCTTGAGTTCTCCAACTCCGACCAGATCGAGGTGGGCGACGTCGTGCTCGCGATCGGCAACCCGTTCGGCGTCGGCCAAACCGTCACCAGTGGCATCATCTCCGCGCTGACGCGGACGGAGATGGCGCAGTCGGACACGCAGGTGTTCCTGCAGACGGATGCCGCCATCAACCCCGGAAACTCCGGCGGCGCGCTCGTCGATATGCAGGGCAAGCTCGTCGGCATCAACACGATGATCTTCTCGCAGACGGGTGGCTCCGTCGGCATCGGCTTCGCCATACCCTCAAACCTCGTGCGCCTCGTCGCCGACAATGCCATTGCGGGCCGCAAGATCGAGCGGCCATGGCTCGGGGCGCAAATCGACACTGTCACCCGCGAGTTGGCGGAGAACCTCGGCATCGAGCGTATTTCGGGCGCCGTTGTCACCAGCCTGTCGAAGAACGGCCCAGCCGCAGAGGCGGGGCTAGAGCTCGGCGACGTGATCGTCAGCGTCGACGGCTTCGAGGTCGCCGATGCGCATTCCGTGCATTACCGGCTGACGACAAAGGGTATCGGGAACACGAGCCGGCTCGGGGTCATCCGCAAGAAGCAGCTCACTCAGCTCGACATTGCGCTTGTGTCCGCGCCCAAGCCGGGCAAGGACGACGTGCGCAATTTGTCAGGCAACAACCCTTTCGACGGCGCGCGCGTGTCGAACATTTCGCCGAGCGTAGCCGACGAGTTCAGCCTGCAGGAGAGCGAGGGCGTCGTCATCGTTGCCGTGCGCAAGGACGGCGTGGCCGCACGCCTGTTCCAGCCGGGCGACATCGTTTTGCAGGTGGGCAAGACCAAGATCACCGACGTCGTGAGCCTCGATCAGATCACCCGCGAGCCGCAGCGCTCGTGGAACGTCGTCATCAAGCGGGGCGAGCGCGTGCTGCAATTCCAGCTGGCGGGATAAGAGGCATTGGCGACGCTGTTCGAAGCCGCCGGCCTGGAGAAAGGCGCGCCCCGCCCGCTCGCAGACCGGCTGCGCCCCACGAAGCTTTCAGAGGTCGTCGGCCAGGACCAGCTCGTCGGGACCGAGGGTACGCTGACGCGGATGCTCGCCAGCGGCCGGCTGCCGAGCCTCATCCTGTGGGGTCCGCCCGGCTCCGGCAAGACGACGGTGGCACGGCTGCTTGCCAACGAGACAAAGCTCGAGTTCGAGCAGCTCTCGGCGATCTTTTCGGGTGTGCAGGACCTGCGCAAGGCCTTTGACCGCGCGAAAGCGCGCCGCGAGCAGGGCCGGGGCACGCTGCTGTTCATCGACGAGATCCACCGCTTCAACCGCGCCCAGCAGGACAGCTTCCTGCCGCACATGGAAGACGGCACGATCACGCTGGTCGGCGCGACGACAGAGAATCCGTCCTTCGAGCTCAACGGCGCGTTGCTGAGCCGCGCCTCCGTGCTCGTGTTCAACCGGCTCGATGAAGCGGCGCTGGGCGAGCTGCTCGCCCGCGCCGAGCGCGCCGAGAAGCGGGCGCTGCCGCTCGACAAGGAGGCGCGCGAGGCGCTGATCGCGCTTGCCGATGGCGATGGGCGCGCAGTGATCAACTTGGCGGACGAGGTGTTCGCCGCGGTCAAACCGGGAGCCGCTCCGCTCGACCGCGAGACCTTGACCACGCTCGTGCAGCGCCGCGCGCCGCTCTACGACAAGTCGCGCGAAGGGCACTACAACCTCATCAGCGCGCTGCACAAGTCGGTGCGCGGCTCCGATCCCGACGCCGCCCTCTACTGGCTCGCGCGCATGCTCGACGGCGGCGAGGACCCCCTCTACCTCGCGCGCCGGCTCGTGCGCATGGCGATCGAGGATATCGGGCTGGCCGATCCCAATGCGGTCGTACAGGCGCTGGCGGCGAAGGATGTGTACGACTTCCTGGGCAGCCCGGAGGGCGAGCTGGCGCTGGCGCAGGTGACGATCTACCTGGCGACCGCCCCCAAATCGAACGCCGGCTACATGGCCTACAACGCGTCCGTGCGCGCGGCGAAGGAGCACGGCAGCCTGATGCCGCCCAAGATTATCCTCAACGCGCCGACGAAGCTCATGAAACAGGAGGGCTACGGCGCGGGCTACGCCTACGACCACAGTGCCGAGGAAGCGTTCTCGGGCCAGAACTACTTCCCCGATGAGATGACGGAGCGGCCGCAATTCTACGCTCCACCGGGCCGCGGCTTTGAGGCTGAGATCAAAAAGCGGCTCGAGCATTGGGCGAAGCTGCGCCGCGAGCGGGGCGGCAAGCGCTGAGTTCGCCAGACGTTGCCTCGGATTGCCGCGCCGGGGCCCTGCCCACTATACTGGCGGAGCCGGTGGTGAAGGGGTGGACCGATGGTCAAATTCATCGATCTGTGGCGCGGGCATCCGATAAATGAGTCCGTCACCACGCCGTGCATCGCCCCTCACGATCTGACGAACCTCGAGGGCGAGCACGTCCTGCTCGGTTTCCCGGTGTTCCACAACCAGTGCGCCATCCGCATGGGCGTCGCGCTGCGCCGCGCCGGCGTTGAGGAGCGGCAGCTCGGGGGCTGCTCGACGTGCTCGGTGCATCCGAGCTCGGACATGCACTTCATCAATGCGACCCAGCTCGCCAACTCGCTCGCGCACGCTTCCATACCCGGTCTCGGTGCGGTCGAGAAGATGACCGGCACGGAGACCGCTCACTACTATCCGAAACTGTTCGGGCGCACCGGCATCGTCTACTTCCAGGACTACTGGAAGCGCACAACCGACAGCGGGCGTGCGACCGGCGACCACATCGATGTGTGGAACGGCTACCGGTCCTCGGCCAAGTGGCTGCTCGAATGGTTCTCGTGGCTCGGCTACTATTCGAACTACGCGAACGCCGCCGAGATCTGGTTCTGGGAAGTGAAGTGAGCGGCGCGCAAGCGCCTGGGGGAGTTGGGATGCGCTACGTCGTTGCCATGGGCTTCGCCATCGTCGTTGCTGGGCTCGCCACCGTGTTCTTGAGCTCGCACGTCGCCGACTGGGTGGTGGCGCACGAGAGCTTCGAAAGCTCGGACGACGCCGAGAACCTGCACATGCTGACCTTTATCGCGACGAACGTGGTGGCCCTGCTCGTGGGCTGGCTCATCGGCTGGACCATCGCTGGCGGTCGGCAGCCGACCTGATCCGTTTACCGTTCGCTTCTGCTGGCCGTCGTGCGGCGCTCTTTACGCGCGCCTTCGCACAGCGTAGGCCATGCCCATGAGCGCACCCGTTGAAACTATCGAGGTGAAAAGCAGCGAGGCGGGCGTCCGCCTCGACCGCTGGTTCAAGCTGCATTTCCCCGACGTCGGCTACGCCTACCTGCAGAAGCTGCTGCGCACCGGCCAGATCCGGGTCGACAGCCGCCGCGTCGAAGCCAACGAGCGGCTCGACGCCGGCGCGCAGATCCGGGTGCCGAAGATCGTTCGGGGGGAAAAGAAAACCGCTCCGGCTTTGAAACCGCCACTGGGGCTTTCCAAGGCCGACCGCCAGCGCGTCGAGCGCATGATCCTCTACGAGGATGAGCATGTGCTCGTTCTCAACAAGCCATTCGGTCTCGCCGTACAGGGCGGCACCGGCACCAAGCGCCACATCGACGGCATGCTCGCAGGCATGGCCGACCGCTTCGGCGACCGCCCGCGCCTCGTGCACCGGCTCGACCGCGACACGACGGGTGTGTTGCTCGTCGCCAAACACCGCGACGCCGCCGCCAAGCTCGGGCGCATCTTCCAGACGCGCTCGGCCGCCAAGACCTACTGGGCCCTCGTCAAGGGGGTGCCGAAGCCCCACCAGGGCAAAATCGAGGCGCCGCTCGTCAAGGCCGCCGGCCCCGAGGGCGACCGCGTGCGCAAGGCGCTGCCGGGCGAGCAGGCCGACGCCATGCACGCCACTACGCACTACTCCTTAATCGATCGCGTGGCGAGCAAGGTTGCGTGGGTGTCGCTAAAGCCGGTCACCGGCCGCCAGCACCAGCTGCGCGCCCACATGGCCCTCATCGGCCACCCCATCGTGGGCGACAACAAGTACGGCGGCGACAAGGGCATGCCGGCCGAGCAAATCGAGCCCAAGCTGCATCTGCACGCGCGCCGTCTCGTGCTGCCGCACCCCTATTCGGGGGGAAAGATCGATGTGACGGCGCCGTTGCCCGAGCACATGAAGAAGACCTGGGAACTTTTGGGCCTCGACGCGGAGCGCTACGAGAAGCCGGAATGAAGAAGCTCGTCATCCTCGATTGCGACGGCACGCTCGTCGACAGCCAGAACGGCATCTGCGAGGCGATGACGCACGCCTTTGCCGGGCTCGGGCTGCCGGTGCCCACACGCGCGGCGACGCTCGCCATCGTGGGGCTGTCGCTGCCCGAGGCCTTCGGCGCGCTCGCGCCCGACTGCAGCCCGGCCGTGCGACGCAAGCTCTCTGACCGTTACCGCTCGGCGTTTATCGAGATGAAGCGCGATCCGGCCCTGCACGAGCCGCTGTTCGACGGCGTCGGTGCAGCGATCGAAGCGCTGAGCAGCCGGCCGGACGTCGTGCTCGGCGTCGCCACCGGCAAGTCGCGCCACGGGATCGACCGGCTGTTTGAGCGCGAGGGTTGGGCGGAGCACTTCCTCACCGTGCAGACCGCGGACGAGCATCCCTCGAAGCCGCATCCGGCGATGGTCCTTGCCGCTATGGCGGAGGCCGGCGTCGGGCCCGAGCGCACGGTCATGGTGGGCGACACCACGTTCGACATGGAAATGGCGCTGGCGGCGGGCTCGGGCGCGCTCGGCGTTGCCTGGGGCTATCACCCGGTGGAGGAGCTGCGGGCTGCCGGCGCGCACAGCGTGGTCGAGGCCTGCAGGCACCTTCCCGGCGATATCGAGGCTTATTTCTCGCGGCGGGAGCAGGCTGCGTGACGAGGAATGGCGAAGCGGACAAGCCCGCGAAGACCCCCGGCAAGGAGCCGCTGGCGCCGCTGCCGAAGCGCTTCTATTCCGACGTGACGGTGGCGCCGGCCGAGGGCGGCTTTGCCCTCCTGCTCGACGGCAAGCCCGTTCGCACGCCGCGCAAGCTGCCGCTCAAGGTGCCGACGCGTGCCCTCGCCGAAGCGATTGCGGCGGAATGGGCCGCGCAGAAGGAGCGCGTCGATCCGGCCACCATGCCGCTGTCGAAGCTCGCCATCACCGCCATCGACGGCGTGGCGAGCCACATGGCCGATGTAGCCGCGGAAATCGTCAAGTTCGCCGGCAGCGATCTTCTCTGCTATCGCGCCGAAGCTCCCGAGCCGCTCAAGGTTCTGCAGGCCGCGGCCTGGGATCCGATGCTGCGCTGGGCCGAGGCCGAGCTCGGCGCGCGCTTTTCGACCGCGAAGGGGGTCATGCCCGTCACGCAGAGGCCAGAGGCGCTCGAACGCGTCGCCGCGGCGGTCGCTCCCTTCGACGCCATGGCGCTGACGAGCTTGCACGTGCTGACGGCGCTCACGGGCTCTGCGATCCTCGCGCTCGCTCATGCCGCGGGCCGCATATCGGCGGAGGAGGCGTGGACGGCCGCTCACGTGGATGAGGACTGGCAGATCAGCCAATGGGGCGTCGATGTCGAGGCGGCGGAGCGGCGCGCTCGGCGCTGGGCGGAAATGCAGGCTGCGAGCCGGTTTCTTGAATTGCTCAGGGCAAACTAGGGCCAAGCGCTTGAATTCGTGGCGGTGGTGTTCCCTGCGGAACAGTCCTGTGCCTGCGATGGCGCGACAGTGTTACGTCCGATAAGCCTTTTCGATGGAGCATCTGATGCCCCTGAGCCTCTTCGACCTGACCATTGTCATCATGGTCCTCGCCGCGATGCCATTGATCATCAGGGCCGGCCTCTGATCTCGAGCTCCATCGGGTGCCCCCGTTGGCCTGCTGACCCATTGACGACCCCCCGATTGTGGCTCCCGTCAACCTTGGAGACCCCCATGCAACCCCTCACGACCTACGAGCTTGTGGTCAATTTCGTCATCCTCATCATGATGCCGGTCATCATCTGGGCGAACCTGCGACAGAGCGGCCGCGCCGCCCCGTTCAACGACTACCTCTGGGCCGAGCATCCGAACTTCATGCGGATGTCGCTCCTCATCATCGGTCTTCTTGTCGTCTTCTCCGCCGTCACGCTGCTGGGCCACTTCGGGGTCCTCTCCGGGGGCATTGTCGAGATCGCCAACATTGTCATCGGCATTCCGTTCCTAGTCTTGTCCGTCATCGAGATCGTGTTGGCGGTCAGGTGGCACTCAAGTTCCGGCGCGATCGCAAGGCGGGGACGAGCAAAATTTAAGCATCTTGGTCGCCGACCGAGGCCCTCGCTGTCGTCTTGCTTCTTGGCGCGAAAGTTTTCGCCTAAGATGGCTCGGTTGGCAGGGAGGGTAATATCGATGCGCTGGCTCATGCGGGTCTCTCCAGCGGCCATTCTGCTTTTGGCGTTCTCAGGGGTGGCTGCAGCGCGCGACTACTATGGCGCCATTGCCTATTCGAAGACGACGCGCTCTGTGGGCTACGTCTACGACATGGACACGCAAGACGAGGCCGAGTCCGCGGCGCTCATCGCGTGCAGCGATCTGGCCGACGACTGCGAGCCGATAAATTGGTTCCGCAATGCGTGCGGGGCGCTGGCCGTGTCCTCCGAAGGGGCATGGGGCACCTCCTGGGGCGAGGACGAGGGGACGGCCGAAAAGAAGGCCCTCGATGGGTGCGGGCAGTACGCCAAGGACTGCCAGATCGTGCGCTGGGTGTGCACGACGCACTGATTGCCAGCCAAGACGGAGGAGCGCGCGCGGTTGGCACTTGCGCGTGTTTCCGCCCATGCTATGAGCCCTCATAGCCGGCAGCGCCAGCCGGGCGCAGTCTGCAAGGGGCCCTCCATGAAGGACATCATCGAAGAGCTGGAGAAGCGCCGGGCGAATGCCCGCCTCGGCGGCGGTCAAGCACGCATCGACGCGCAGCACAACCGGGGCAAGCTCACCGCGCGCGAACGCATCGAGCTCTTGATGGACGAGAACTCCTTCGAGGAGTTCGACATGTACATCGAGCACCGCTGCAGCGACTTCGGCATGGAGAAGACCAAGATCCCCGGCGACGGCGTGGTGACCGGCTGGGGCACCATCAACGGACGCGTGGTCTACGTGTTCGCCAAGGACTTCACCGTGTTCGGCGGCAGCTTGAGCGAGACGCACGCCAAGAAGATGACCAAGATCCAGGACATGGCGCTGCAGAACCGCGCGCCAATCATCGGTCTCTTCGACGCGGGCGGCGCGCGCATCCAGGAAGGCGTGGCCGCGCTCGGCGGCTACGGCGAGGTGTTCCTGCGCAACGTGCTCGCCTCCGGCGTCATCCCGCAGATCTCCGTCATCATGGGCCCGTGCGCGGGCGGCGACGTTTACTCCCCGGCCATGACCGACTTCATCTTCATGGTGAAGGACACGAGCTACATGTTCGTCACCGGCCCCGACGTGGTGAAGACCGTGACCAACGAAACGGTGACGGCAGAGGAGCTCGGCGGCGCGAGAGTGCACACCACGAAGTCCTCGATCGCCGACCACGCCTACGAGAACGACGTAGAGGCGCTTTTGCAGATGCGCCGCCTCATGGACTTCCTGCCCTCCAACAATCAGTCGGGCGTGCCCGTGCTTCCGACTAAGGACAGCCCCGACCGCGAGGACCACTCGCTCGACACGCTTATTCCCGACAATCCCAACAAGCCCTACGACATGAAGGAGCTGATCCTGAAGGTCGCGGACGAGGGCGACTTCTTCGAGATCCAGGGCGCCTTCGCCAAGAACATCGTCACCGGCTTTGCCCGCATGGAGGGCTCGACCATCGGCATCGTGGCGAACCAGCCGATGGTGCTTGCCGGCGTGCTCGACGCGGACGCCTCCCGCAAGGCCGCGCGCTTCGTGCGCTTCTGCGACTGCTACGACATCCCGATCGTCACCTTCGTCGACGTGCCGGGCTTCCTGCCGGGCACCGCGCAGGAGTACGGCGGCCTCATCAAGCACGGCGCCAAGCTGCTGTTCGCCTTTACCGAGGCCACCGTGCCCAAGGTCACGGTGATCACGCGCAAGGCCTACGGCGGCGCCTACGACGTGATGAGCTCAAAGCACATCCGCGGCGACGTGAACTACGCCTGGCCTTCGGCCGAGATCGCGGTGATGGGCCCCAAGGGTGCGGTCGAGATCCTCTACCGCGCCGAGCTGGGCGACCCCGAGAAGATCAAACAGCGCGTCGATGACTACCAGAAGCGGTTTGCGAGCCCCTTTGCGGCGGCCGAGCGCGGCTATATCGACGAGGTGATCCTGCCGCGCACGACGCGGCGGCGCGTCTGCCGCGCGCTCAACATGCTGCGCAACAAGCGCGTCGAGAATCCCTGGAAGAAGCACGACAACATTCCGCTGTGAAGCCGCAGAGGACCGGTTGACGGAAGCTTGCCCGCTGCCGACCTGAGGCTTAGCACCGCAGCAATCGGACGGCGTTCATGAACATCGATCTCTCGGGTAAGACAGCGCTCGTCACCGGTTCGACCGCCGGCGTCGGCCGCGCCATCGCCGAAGGCTTGGCCAAGGCGGGTGCGGCCATCGTCGTCAACGGCCGCAAGCAGGAGACCGTCGACAGGGCCGTAACCGCTGTCTCCTTGGCTGGGACGGGCGCCAAGGTCTGCGGCGTCGCGGCCGACGTTTCGACCGCCAAGGGCTGCGAGGCCATCGTGAGCGCCGTGCCGAGCGTCGACATCCTCGTCAACAACGCCGGCATCTTCGAGCCCAAATCCTTCGTCGAGATCCCCGATGCCGACTGGACGCGCTTCTTCGACGTGAACGTCATGTCGGGCGTGCGGCTTTCGCGCGCCTATCTGCCGGGCATGCTGAAGCGCAACTGGGGGCGCATCATCTTCATCTCGTCGGAGTCGGGCCTGCAGATCCCCAAGGAGATGATCCACTACGGCCTCACCAAGGCGGCCCAGCTCGCGCTCTCCCGCGGCCTCGCCGAGACGACGTCGGGAACAGGCGTGACGGTCAACGCAGTGCTGCCGGGCCCGACCCGCTCCGATGGCGTCGAGGAGTTCCTGGTGACCATGGCCAAGGACGCGGGCCAATCCCCCGACGAGTTCGCCAAGAGCTTCGTCAAGACGCTGCGCCCCACCTCGCTGCTCGAACGCTTTGCCACCGTCGAGGAGGTCGCAAACATGGTAGTCTACACCGCCTCGAAGGAAGCCTCAGCCACCAACGGCGCGGCCCTTCGGGTCGATGGCGGTGTTGTCCGCTCCATCGCGTAGTGCGGAATATTCGAAGGTAACAGGCCATGAGACGCGTGTTGGCGCCAATATTGGCGGTTCTGTCGATCGCCGCGCTGGCTGGCAGCAGCCAAGCCTACGAAACGGGCCTCTGCTACGAGACGGTCGGTTGCGTGCAGGACCGCCTCATCAAAGAGAGTGACGCCGAGAAGCTCGGCTGCGACCAACTTTGGACGGTGCGCAACGGCATCTACGCGGTGCGCGGCTACTGTTTCAAGACCGAGCGGGGCAAGGCGAACTTCAGCAACGAAGGCTGCAACTTCGATGACGAGGCCGAGGTGCCGCTCAACGACTACGAGCGCGCCAACGTGAAGCTCATCCGCGAGCTCGAGCAACGCCGCAACTGCGGATAAGCGCCGGCAATACTCGCCAATAAGACGTAGCTTGCCGCGGCGTGCGCGCACGGCCTAAGCGTCCATTTCCCCACGCGAATCATGCTTTGCCTGCCACGGCACCGGCAACATGAACGCTGCCTGCATTTGGCATTCAGATCGAGTTCAACGCCCACCCCTTATTCCTCGC
>Ga0187819_10001302_pt1 | contig 12836 bp, 14 predicted proteins | sample NC_wetland_sal_i_15_FD_132411 | JGI IMG/M metagenome (GOLD analysis project Ga0187819, IMG submission 132411) | Wetland sediment microbial communities from Neuse River Estuary, North Carolina, USA - SO4_4 | ecosystem: Environmental > Aquatic > Freshwater > Wetlands > Sediment | place: USA... | reverse complement strand
GGTCCTCAATGGCGCCGGCGGCGGATTCGCAGTAGAGGCCTTTTGCGAGAAGCCCGACCGGGAGAAGGCCGAAGCCTACCTCGCCCAAGGCGGCTACTTCTGGAACAGCGGCATCTTCGTTTTTAGCGCCCGCACCTATCTGGCCGAGCTCGATCGGCTCGCACCGGCCATTTACGCGGCCGCGCGCGAGGCGCTCGACAAGGCAACGCAGGACATGGAATTCCTCAGGCTCGAGCCCGCGGCGTTCGCGGCCTCGCCCAACATCTCGATCGACTACGCGGTGATGGAGAAGACGAAGGCGGCGGCCATGCTCGAGCTCGACGTCGGTTGGAGCGACGTCGGCTCATGGTCGGCTCTGTGGGAGGCCAGCTCACGCGACGAACAAGGCAACGCGGTGGAGGGGGACGCCCTGCTGATCGACACGACGAATTGCGTCGTGCGCAGCGAGCGCTCGCTCATCGCTGCCATCGGAGTCGACGACCTTGTTATCGTGGATACCCCCGATGCCGTGCTCGTCGCGGATAAGTCACGGTCGCAGGAGGTGTCCGCGGTCGTGGCCAAGCTCAAGCAGTCGAACCGCAAGGAGCACGAGCAACACGTACGCAGCTACCGCCCTTGGGGCTACTTCGAAACTTTGAGCGTAGGCGGTCGCTTCCAGGTCAAGCTTCTGCACGTCAAACCCGGCGGTAAGCTTTCGATGCAGATGCACCACCACCGTTCGGAGCACTGGGTGGTGGTGCGCGGCACCGCACGCGTGACGGTAGGCGACGCGGCGAAGCTCGTGCAGGAAAATGAGAGCGTCTACATCACCGCCACGCACTGGCACCGGCTGGAAAACCCGGGCAAGGTGCCGCTCGAGATCATCGAGGTGCAGATCGGCACCTACCTCGGCGAGGATGACATCGTGCGCACCGAGGACGTCTACAACCGCGCCCCCGACGAGATGAAGTGAATTGGGCTGCTTGCTCCAATTGATCGCAGCCAAAAGCGATATCGGGCAGACAGGGGCGGTCAAAGCTGAGGTCCGCAAGACTGCGCTAGGTCGTCGCCTCAACCGATGTCCCCCGCAGGAGGCCGTCGAAGTAAGCGATCGTCAGCTTGAGGCCATCCTCGAGCGGGATCCTGGGTTCCCAACCGAGCGCTCGCTTCGCCAGAGCGATGTTCGGTTGGCGTTGCCGAGGGTCGTCGGCCGGCAATGGCTTTGCGACCAGCTTCGATTTCGACCCGGTCATGTCGATGACCATCTCGGCCAGCCGGCGGATGGTGAACTCGCCAGGGTTCCCGAGATTGACGGGGCCGGTGAAATCCGCGGCCGTTCCCATCAGCCGCATGAGGCCGTCAACGAGATCGTCGACGTAGCAGAAGGACCGCGTCTGGTTGCCGTCGCCGTAGATGGTGATGGGCTCGCCCTGCAATGCCTGCACGACGAAGTTGGAGACGACGCGGCCGTCGTTGGGGTGCATGCGCGGGCCGTAGGTGTTGAAGATGCGCGACCTTGATCTCGAGCCGGTGCTGGCGAAGATAGTCGAAGAACAGAGTCTCCGCGCAGCGCTTGCCCTCATCGTAGCAGGACCGCGGCCCGATCGGGTTCACGTTCCCCCAGTAGTCTTCGGTCTGCGGGTGGACGGCAGGGTCGCCGTAGACCTCGCTCGTCGACGCCTGCAGGATCCGGCAGCGCAGCCGCTTTGCCAGTCCCAGCATGTTGATGGCGCCGTGCACGCTCGTCTTCGTCGTCTGCACGGGATCGTGCTGGTAGTGGATCGGAGATGCGGGGCACGCGAGATTGTAGATCTCGTCGACCTCCACATAGAGCGGGAACGTCACGTCATGGCGCAAGAGTTCGAAGCGCGGATGACCAATGAGGTGCTCGATGTTGCGCTTCGTGCCGGTGAAGAAATTATCGAGACAGATCACTTCGTGCCCGGCCTCGATCAGCCGCTCGCACAGATGCGAACCGATGAATCCGGCGCCTCCTGTGACGAGAACCGTCTTGCGGTCGATCCTGTCCTTTTGTGAGTTCTGTCGTTGCACGGCTCTGCTTTGCGCGCTCCCACGCCCTCTTCAACAGGAAGGTGAGGGAGGGATTCCTATCAGAGACGGACTGCCCTGCCGATGCCAAAAAGCAGTGATCAGAGCCTTTGGCTAAGGGTGCTTGGTTTGCCGGTAAATCGCCGGAGCGAGCCGGACCGCAGCAAACTTAAGGATTGCCGGGCGAGCGCCTGATGGTATCTAGGGATGTCAGGTTCCGCGGTGAAAAAGATGCCCAGCAGCCACGAGCACCGCGAGGCTCGAAAAAGGCGCTCGACCGGTCGCACGGCGCGCCTCGAAGCAGAACTCAAGGCCAACCTGCGCAAACGCAGGGACCAGGCGCGCGCTCGCGCCGAAACGAGGCCGGACCGCCAGGCCCCTGGCGATCCTGCGGATGATAAGGACGAGACGTGAAAGTCGGCGGCGCGGCAACCGGAGGAGCCGCAGTCTGGGCCGGGACGAAGTGCCCGGTTGAGGCAAAGCTTGCCGTGGTGGCAGCGAAGCGCATATTCATCTCTCAATGACCGCGCAGGCCTGAGTGCTCGCGGCAAGGGGGCAAGGCTTCATGGATCGCATCAAAATCACGGGCGGAGAGCGACTTTCCGGCACGATCCCGATCTCCGGTGCCAAGAACGCAGCCCTGCCGCTGATGATCGCCAGCCTGCTGACCGCGGACCGGCTGACGCTCAAGAACGTTCCGAACCTCGCCGACGTCAACCTGCTCGCGCGCATTCTGCGCAATCACGGCGTCGACCTCGCTGTCGACGGCAAGCGCGCGGGGCCAGCGGTGCACTTGGGCGAGACCTTCCACCTCTCCGCCCGCGATATCGTCGACACGGTGGCGCCTTACGAGATGGTCAGCCGCATGCGGGCGAGCTTCTGGGTGCTCGGGCCCCTGCTTGCGCGCTGCGGCCAAGCCAAGGTCTCGCTGCCCGGTGGCTGCGCCATCGGCACGCGGCCCGTCGACTTGCACCTGATGGGGCTCAAGGAGCTCGGCGCCAAGATCGAAATCGAAGGCGGCTATGTGGTCGCTACGGCTCCTGGGGGCCTGCGCGGCGGCCGTGTGGTGTTTCCCAAGGTCTCGGTGGGTGCCACCCACAACGTGTTGCTTGCCTCGGCGCTGGCGCGCGGCGAGACCGTCATCGAGAACGCCGCCCGCGAGCCGGAGGTCGGGGACGTCGCCCAGTGTCTCGTCAAAATGGGCGTGAAGATCGAAGGCATCGGCACCTCCACCTTGCACATCGAGGGCGCAAACAGGCTCGAGGGGGCCGTGCACGCCGTGCTCCCTGACCGCATCGAGACGGGGACCTTCGCCATCGCGGTTGCGGCAACGGGCGGCGACGTGACGCTTGAGGGCGCGCGCATCGATCTCCTGAAGACGGCGCTGGACGCGCTGGCGAAGACGGGCGTTACCGTGCAGGAGACCAACAGCGGCGTGCGCGTAGCGCGCAACGGCGCCGGCATCGAGCCCATCACGATCGAGACGCAGCCCTTCCCCGGCTTCCCTACCGACCTGCAGGCGCAGCTCATGGCGCTGATGACCACGGCCGGAGGCACCAGCGTGATCCGCGAGACCATCTTCGAGAACCGCTTCATGCACGTGCAGGAATTGGCGCGGCTCGGCGCCGACATCCAACTTCACGGCGATACCGCCACCATAAAGGGCGTCAAAGGCCTCACCGGGGCCCCGGTGATGGCAACGGACTTGCGGGCGTCCGTCTCGCTCGTCGTGGCGGGTTTGATGGCCGAAGGCGAAACGATGATCAACCGCGTTTATCACCTTGACCGCGGCTTTGAGCAGCTCGAGCAAAAGCTGTCGCGCTGTGGTGCCCAGATCGCGCGCCTCACTGGTTGATAGCGCGCGTCGGCTCTAGCGTGTGGAAAGGTGCCACTAACCGAGATCGATTTCGCCGTCGACCTCGTGGCGAAGGTCCGTGCCCTGCGCGGTCAGCACCATCCGCACCTTCAGCCTGCCTTTGCCTTCAAGATGGCGCTCGCGCACGACGCGCTCGATTTCCTGTTGTGAAGTAATGCCGACGTGCTTCAAGAACCGCCGCAGCGATAAATTGAATTGTTCGTTCTCCATGGGACCCTCTGCCGACGCGTGTGAGCATTGGAGACTAAACGCGCACCATAGCTGGAGCGATGCACGGAATCGGTCATCCCCGCAATCGGGCTCGCGAGCCTGCAGGCGCCCCAATTGCTTATTAGCATCTCGCCATAGTTGCCCGAGGCTTCGGTTGCGCCGACGTGCGGGCCTCGCTATCAAACTCAAGTGCTGAGCCAGCCAACCGCGCCCGTCGTCCCCGGAAACTCGCGTGCATGAAGGACTTGAAGCTCATTGCCCTCGACCCTGAGGATCTGCGGGTTCTGTCCTGCCATCTGCAGGACGCCGTGATTCGCGTGGAGGACATGGCCTACATTAAACACGAGTTGCGGTTTGCCGCGCTCGCGAGCCGGTTCGACTGGGAGTGCGCGGAGCGGGCCCGGGGCGGCTATCAGCGCCGCCGCTCCGGCGTGCGCTTCGAGCGGGTCATGGGCGTGCAAGTGCAGGGTATTGACCTCAAGCAAAGGGACGCGGTGCTCTCGCTGCTCGCCATCACCTTTGAGCCGGGGCACGCGCCCTCCGGCACGCTGACGCTGAACTTCGCGGGCGGCGGTGCCGTGCGGCTGCAGGTAGAATGTATCGAGGCTGAGCTGCGCGACCTGGGCGCCGCCTGGAGCACTCCCGTCAAGCCCGAGCACGCGAGCGACGATACTTCAACCAGCTGAAGGAGACGGCAGGCAAATGCCGGTGACGTGATGCCGAAGCGGCTTCAGACGAGCGATCCTGGCTTCGAGCAGGCGTTCGCGGCGTTCCTCGGCGAAAAGCGCGAGGTTTCCGCTGACGTCGATGCGGCGGTCGCCACTATCGTTGCCGACGTGAAGGCCCGCGGCGACGCAGCGCTCAGCGAGCTTTCGGCCAGATTCGACCGCGTCGATCTCGACAAGGTCGGCATGCGGGTCACGGCGCAGGATGTTCACGCGGCATTCGATGCCTGCGACAGCGAGACGATCGCCGCGCTCGAGTTCGCCCGCGACCGCATCGAGGACCATCACCGCCGCCAGCTCCCGGTCAACGAGCGCTACACGGACGAGCTTGGCGTCGAGCTCGGCTGGCGCTGGACGGCGGTGGAATCCGCGGGGCTTTACGTGCCGGGCGGGCTTGCATCCTATCCGAGCTCCGTCCTCATGAATGCCGTTCCCGCAAAGGTCGCCGGTGTGCCGCGCCTCGTGATGGTCGTGCCCGCGCCCAAGGGCGAGCTCAATGCGCTCGTACTGGCGGCGGCCCGGCTTGCGGGTGTGGAGGAGATCTACCGCATCGGCGGGGCGCAGGCGGTGGCGGCCCTCGCCTACGGCACGCAGACGATCGCCTCGGTCGCCAAGATCGTGGGGCCCGGCAACGCCTACGTCGCCGCGGCAAAGCGGCAAGTGTTCGGGCACGTCGGCATCGACAGCATCGCCGGGCCGTCGGAGGTTCTCATCATCGCGGATAAGCACAACGATCCGGAATGGATCGCGGCCGATCTGCTCGCCCAGGCCGAGCACGACACCGCGGCCCAGTCCATTCTGATGACTGACGACGCCGGCTTCGCGCGCGCCGTCGAAGCAGCGGTGACCCGGCAGCTCGCTACGCTTCCGCGCGGAAATATTGCGGGCGAGAGCTGGAACGTATTCGGAGCGGTGATCGAGCTTCGATCGCTCGATGAGGCGCCCGCCCTTGCCGACCGCATCGCAGCCGAGCACCTGGAGATTGCGACCCGCGACCCCGACAAGTTCACCGACCGCATTCGCAATGCCGGTGCAATCTTCATCGGCAAACAGACGCCGGAGATGATCGGGGACTACATCGCCGGCTCCAACCACGTGCTGCCGACGGCGCGCAGCGCGCGCTTCTCGTCTGGTCTGGGCGTGCTCGACTTCATGAAACGCACGTCGCTGCTCAAGCTCGACGGTGACGCGCTCGCTGCGCTCGCCCCGGCGGCCATGCGGCTCGCGCGTGCGGAGGGACTGGAGGCGCATCGGCGCTCGGCCGAGGTGCGGCTCGGCAAAGCCGCCCAGGGCACGTCATGACGGAGGCGCCGACGCCGGACAAGGGGAGCAGATCGAGGCTCGTTGCGATCACGCTTGACGAGAAATCGACGGCGACCTCGAACCCCAATATCGAGCACGAGCGCGAGGTGGCGATCTTCGACATCCTCGAGGGCAACTGCTTCGCACTCGAGGGACGCGACCAAGGCCCATATACGCTCAACCTCGGGATCGTCGAGGATCGGCTCGTATTCGGCATCGGTGACGAAGCGGGCACGAATATCGTGACCCACATGCTGTCGCTCACGCCGCTAAAGCGCATTATGCGGGACTACTTCCTCATCTGCGAGAGCTACTACGATGCCATCCGCACCGCGCCTCCCTCTCGCATCCAGGCCATCGACATGGGGCGCCGGGGGCTGCACGACGAGGGAAGCCACATCCTGCAGGAGCGGCTCGCCGGCAAGATCACATTCGACCTCGACACCGCGCGGCGGCTCTTCACCCTGATATGCGCGCTGCATTGGAAGGGTTAGACCCATGTCTCGCGATGGGGCGGCCCGCAGTGAGATCGGTGTGCGGTACCCACCCGGTGCGGCGGACGAAAGCAAGCGGGGCGAACTCCCGGGCGCGGTGTTGTTCGCTTGCACCATGAACACGGTGCGCTCGGTGATGGCTGCCGCCATCCTCAGACATCTTGCGGGCAATCGCTGCTACGTGAGCTCGGCGGGCGTGAAGGCCGGGCTGCCCGACGCTTTCCTCGCAACCGTCATGGACGAGATCGGGATCGACGTGTCCCGGCACAGCCCGCAGACCTTGCGCGACCTGCACGATACGTCGTTCGATTTGATCGTGACGCTGTCGCCCGAGGCTCACCATCAGGCGCTCGAATTCACCCGCACCATGGCGGTCGACGTCGAATACTGGCCAACGCTCGACGCCACCATGATGATCGGCCACGCCAGCCGCGATCAAGTGCTCGCGTACTACCGCAGTGTGCGCGACCAGCTATTTGCGAGGATCATGACGCGCTTCGGGTTCGAGGGCGGTCCGACAGTGTAACCGCCGCCTCTGTCTTCGTCTGCTGAGAGGTCGCGCGCTCGCGCAGCAGATACCACGTTTCTTGCGAGCCGATGCCCTTGATGTCGATGGGGCCGCGCGGCTCGAACTCGAACGCATCAATGAGCGTCGCATGGCACGTGGGGCAGAGGAGGATGCGACCAGGCGCGGCCTGGCCTTCGAGCCGGCTCGCCAGGTTTACGGGCTCACCCCAGACGTCGTAGCTGAACTTCTTCGTGCCGATGACGCCGGCGGTGACCTTCCCCGACGCGAGCCCCACGCGGATGTTGAGGGAAAGACCAGTTTCGCCCCGCAGCCGTGCGATGTAATCGAGCATGTCGAGCGCCATACGGGCGAGCCGCGCTGTGTGATCCGGCACCGGATCGGGAAGGCCTCCCACGACCATATAGGCGTCGCCGATAGTCTTGATTTTCTCCACGCCGTGGCGCACCGCGAGCGCATCGAACTCCGAGACGATGCGGCTCAACAGCTCGACCGTCTTGTCGGCGCCCAGGCGCAGGGTCAGGGCGACGAAGCCCGAGATGTCGGCGAACATCACCGAAGCCTGTTCGATGCTGTCGGCGATCGCGCTCCCGGGGTTGGCCTTGAGGCGCTCGACGATGGCGTCGGGGAGCACGTTGCGCAGGACGGCGTCGGTTTCGGCCTTGGCCCGCTCGGCGAGACTGAACGCGTAGTAGACCGAGGCGGCGATGAGTATGACGGTGGTGATCGCCGCCTGCGTGTAGAGGGAATCCGCGACCCGCTGCTCGTCCGGCGAGATAGGCCCCGCCGCCGGGAACCAGAACCAGGCATACACATGCAACACGAGTGCCAGCAGCACGAGCGCGGCGATCAGGCGGATGCGCTTCAGGTCGAAAATCACGAAGCATGCCGCCGCCGCGATGATGTATTGCAGCTGGGCGCCGCCCTCCCGACTGAAGAAATCGGTGAAGCCGAAGAGGGCCGCGTATTCGGCGCCGATGAGCAGCAGGCCGCCGGCGAGCTCGTTGACGCGGTGTGCGAGGGGCACTAGCAACGCCGTTCCGACGAGCGCCAGGTTGATGGCGATCATCGGCGCGTAAGTGTCAAAGTCCATGACCGACTGCTGGATCGCGTAGAGGAACGTCGTGAGCGCGATCAGGTAGGCAATCAAATTGAGGATCTTGAGCCGGCGCCGGGTGTCGGGCGGGTAGCCTTCGGTGCCGGCCTCGGCGACACGCTTCAAGAACGCGCCGGTCCGCTGCACGAACGGCAAGGCGAGCAAGGCCCGCCCAACCTCCGCCGCTTTGGAACTCAGCGTACGTAGGAACGACAGAACCGGCATTTCGCGGGCGGCACGCATCAGTCCATATAGCAGGAAGGCTGTGTCAGCTTAAGATGCGCGGCCGCAGCGGCAAAATTCGCCATGCGGCGCGGCTCATTCGGCGCCGGCGATCGACTGCAATTCCTCAATATCGCAGATGATCCGCCCCTCGTTGCGCTCGAGCGCCCCGCTCGACTCCAAAAGCGAAAGCGCCGTGTTGACTTTGGGCCGGCTCGCCCCGATGAGCAGGGCCAGCTCGCTCTGCGACATCGGCAGCTCGATCTCGACGCGCCCCTCCTGGGCGCCGGGCGCTTTTTGCCGTGCCGCGGCGAGGAAGAAGCGCGCGAGGCGGCCTTCGATCGGGTAGAGCGCAATTGCCTCGAGCTGCTGGTCGGCTTCACGCACGCGGGAGCACAAGAAGCGGACGGCGGCCTCACCGATGAGCGGGTGAGTGTCCATCAAGCGCTTGAAGGCCGGCTTCGAGAGGCTGAGCGCCGTCACCTTGTTCACGGCGGTTGCGTCCGCGCTGCGCGGGCCCCCGTCGAGCATGGCAATCTCGCCGAAGATGGCGCCGGGTTCGGCATGCGCGAACGACAACTCACGGCCTTCTCCGGTTAGCACCGACAGGCGCACGCGGCCCTTGACGACGAGATAAATCTCGCGGCCGGCGTCTCCGCGCGCGAAGATGACCTGGCTTTGGTCGAAGGTCACCTCGCGCATCTCGTCGGCCACCGCCCGGCGGTCGGACTCATCGAGAGGACCAAACAGCGGGGTGCGACCGAGCAGCTCGACTATGGCGTTCTTGGCTAGCATGGTTCGACCCCGTCAGCGCGACAGCCGCCGATTTAGCCGCAAAAACGGGTGTCATTGCAACGGCGGATTGGCCCCTTGCTTTTGCCGGCGGCACTTTGCATTGTCTCAGCCGATTGGTTACCGCTGATAAGCGCCGGAAATCCCTTGCGCGGCGGCCTCACGTCACATCCTTGCCGCTTCGCAATCCCATCGTGGCCTGAGGGATGCGTTTCATGCACAAGTCGTACGCTCCGAATAGTCCCTCCTCGCGGGTAAGCCCTTGATGACTGCCAAAGCCGCCTTCTTTACCGCGCTCGGTCGCACCGATCAGCCACGCCGGGAGACGTTGCGCCGCGAGCTCGCCAGGGCCAACACGGGCGAGACCGAAGGCGCCGCGCGGCCGACGCTCGTGCTTGCGAGCGCCAGTCCGCGCCGCCTGCGGCTTCTCTCACAGGTCGGCGTCGAGCCGGATGCGTTGCGCCCCGCAACGATCGATGAGTCGGCGCGGCGGGGCGAGATGCCGCGCGCGTATGCCGCGCGGCTCGCGCGCGCCAAGGCGGAGGCGGCGCGCGATCAGATCGCCAATGACAAGGACATTGCTGGGGCGTACGTGCTCGCCGCCGACACGGCCGTAGCCGTCGGCCGGCGCATTATCATGAAGCCGTCCAACATCGAGGAGGCGGCCAACTGCCTCCAGCTCCTATCGGGCCGCGCGCACCGCGTCTTGACCAGCGTCTGCCTCATTACGCCTGACGATCGCGTGCGCCACAAGCTGGTCGACACGCGCGTGCGCTTCAAGCACCTGTCGCGGGAGGAGATCGAGGCCTATATCGCCTCCAGAGAGTGGCGCGGGAAGGCCGGCGGCTACGCGATCCAGGGGCTCGCGGGCTGTTTCGTGCAGAAGCTCGCCGGCTCCTATACGAGTGTCGTCGGGTTGCCGCTGACGGAAGTGGTGTCGATGCTGGTGGGCGAAGGCTTCCCCATCCATTTCGCCTGGGTGCGGGCCGCCGAGCTCGACCCGACCTAGATTCGTAGGTGAGCATGGTGAACAAGGAGCAACAGCAAGCGGGTGCCGACACCGGGCGCTGCCCGATCTGCAAGGAGCCTACGGAGACGGCCTACCGGCCGTTCTGTTCGGCGCGCTGTCGCGACGTTGATCTGTCGCGGTGGCTGCGCGGCGGCTACGCGATTCCCGGCGCCGAGCCGACGCCCGGCGAGAGAGCGGCAAGTCGGGACGATGCGGACGAGGAGTAACGCCTCGCTTCTCGCAAAGCGGTTATAAGCACCGGTAACGAGAGATGACTGCGCTCAGGACGATCGTCTCTCGCCTAGGGCACGTGCCGGCAGGCATCTGGACGCTCGGCTTTGTATCGATGCTGATGGACGTCTCCTCCGAGATGATCCACGCGTTGCTGCCGATCTACATGGTGACCGTGCTCGGAACCTCGACGCTCGCCGTCGGTATCATCGAGGGCATCGCCGAGGCGACCGCTGCCATCACGAAGGTATTCTCAGGCGCGCTGTCCGACTGGCTTGGCCGTCGCAAGGACCTCGCCGCGCTGGGCTACGGTCTTGCGGCCTGTACGAAGCCGATTTTCCCGCTGGCCCCTAGCATCGACTGGCTGGTGGCCGCACGGTTTATCGACCGCGTCGGCAAGGGCATCCGCGGGGCGCCCCGGGATGCGCTCATCGCCGATCTGGCTCCGCCGGAGGTACGGGGTGCGAGCTTTGGCCTCCGGCAATCGCTCGACACCGTAGGCGCCTTTGTGGGGCCGCTGCTGGCCATCCTACTGATGCTGGCGACGGCGAACAGCTTCACGACCGTGTTCTGGATTGCTGTGGTCCCTGCCTTCCTGTCCTTTTTTCTCATTGTGTTCCTCGTGCATGAGCCGGAACGGCCGGCCGCGCTTCGCATCGTCAAATCGCCTCTGAGCCGCACGGAACTCGCTCGCCTCGGAGCGCAGTATTGGTGGGTCGTGGCGATCGCTGCCGTGTTCACGCTGGCTCGGTTCAGCGAGGCGTTCCTGCTGCTGCGGGCTCAGTCGGTCGGCCTGCCGGTCGCGCTCGTCCCCGGTGTTCTCGTGCTCATGAACGTGGCCTACGCTCTTGCCGCTTATCCGGCGGGGGTTCTGTCCGATCAAATGGATCGCGGCACGATCCTTGTGGCTGGGTTGCTCGTTCTCATTGCGTCCGATTTGATTCTGGCCTCAACAACGACGACCTTGGGCGTTTCGATGGGCGTCGCCCTTTGGGGCCTGCACATGGGGCTGACGCAGGGTCTTATGGCGACGCTCGTCGCCGACAGTGCGCCTTCGGAGCTGCGGGGCACTGCCTACGGCGTGTTCAACCTGGTTTCTGGGGTGGCCCTATTGGCGGCGAGCATTATCGCCGGGGGCCTCTGGGACGCTATCGGCCCGAGAGGGACGTTCCTCGCTGGTGCCGCCTTTGCCGGGTTGTCTTTGGTCGGGCTGCGCGCTCTAGATGTCGGGCGACAGAGGCGTGGGGCCCAGTAAACGAATCGCGAGCTTCGGACCGGGTGGGGGTCCTGAATGGTCATAAGAGATCCCGTCTGCCGCCTCGCGCTCGCCGTGCTCGCCGGCATTTGCCTCGTGCAGCAAAAGGCGCGCGCAGGAAACGAAGCAAATTTTGTCCTTTATGATCACCATACCGATGCGAAGGGCACCACCGAGCTCAACCTGTTGAGCGACTATTCCGGCGGGGCCCCAGGAGATCCATCATACGTCGCACAGCTCCTCGAAATGGAGCGGGCGATCACAGATCAGTGGATGGGCGCCCTCTACTTCGAAGGGGACAAGATAGAAGGTGACGACTATGCCTTTGGCGGCTGGCGCGTTGAGAGCCGCTATCGGCTGTTTCCCTACGGCGTCTGTCTCAACCCCGTTCTCTACCTCGAATACGCAAACCTGCGTCCCGATCATCGCTATCTGCTCGAAGTCGTAGGACGAACCGATGAGCCAGAGACGCAAGCCGGCTCCGAGATCGAAAGCAGATTGATCCTCGGCCAAGACATCAACGAGAAGCTCGACGTCGCCTTCAACTGGATTAACGACGTCAACCTGAGCTCGGGCGATTGGGAGTTCGGATACGCGGCGGGTCTCAACTACGCCCTATTCGAGCAGGCCAAGGGTTCGGACGAGAGCGCAGGGCCACGGCGAGCCGACGATTGGAGCCTCAAGGAACTCAAATTGGGGACGGAGCTGTTTGGCGGCCTCGGCGACAGCGCGCTCGGGCTGACGCTCGATCCAAACGTGACGCAGCAATACGCGGAGCTCAACCTCAGAAGCGAGCTCAACAACGGACTGCATGTTCAGTTGGGCGGGGCCGTCGGGTTGAGCAAGGTTAGCGAGCCGGGGCTACTGCGCTTGATGTTCGGGTATGAATTCGAATGAAACCGAGGAGGAAACGCGCGGCCGATCCAGCTACTTGACGAAGTGATTGAATTGTCTAGAAAGCGTCTATCAAGACGGTGGTCGGGTCCACCTTGGATCTGAAGGGACGCACCAAGATCTTGATCGCCCAGGTAGCTCAGTTGGTAGAGCACGTGACTGAAAATCACGGTGTC
>Ga0187819_10001301_pt1 | contig 12842 bp, 10 predicted proteins | sample NC_wetland_sal_i_15_FD_132411 | JGI IMG/M metagenome (GOLD analysis project Ga0187819, IMG submission 132411) | Wetland sediment microbial communities from Neuse River Estuary, North Carolina, USA - SO4_4 | ecosystem: Environmental > Aquatic > Freshwater > Wetlands > Sediment | place: USA... | reverse complement strand
GCTCCGGCGTTGTCTGGCGCAGGCGGCTTGGGCCATCTCGATGACCAAGAACAACTACCTCTCGGCCCTGTATCGGCGCATCGCCGCCCGGCGGGGGTCCAAGCGCGCCGTGATGGCTGTGGCCCACGCCCTGTTAGTAATCGCTTATCACATGCTCAAGCGCAAGGAGAACTAAAAAGAGCTCGGCGCGGATCACTTTGACCGCATCGATGTGAACCGAATCCGTCGTTCTCTGGTCAGACGGCTCGAGCGTCTCGGACACCGAGTGACCTTAGAGCCACTCGTCCGAACCGCCTAGCGGGGATTTTCGTAGGAGTGACTCTTGCAGGCCTGCCTGCCAGCAGCCAACTGCCAAAAGTGCAAAAATTCGGCAAAATTCTGCAGTTCAAAGGTCAACTTCGGCCTGCACTTAGAGCAGAAAATGTAAGGTACATTTGTCATTCTTCCCTAAGATACTGATGGGTCAAACGTCTCTGGCAGTGGGGTCAAACGTTTCTCCTCGTACCTTCTTCGCTAACCCGGTACAGACGTACCATTCCACTGACCGTTGGTTCTAGTACACTCGTCCTCAGAGCGAGTCGCGCTTCGCACCTGCCTGCGCCTTCCCGCTCACAACCAACTGTGACTCCGTCTTTCGAGTCCGCAGCCGCCAACCCGCGCGCTTTTGTGCGCAGTTTCAACGTGCTCCTTAAGTTAGCTCGCCTCTATGGCTTGCAGCACACCCGCTCCGCCGCCCAGTTTGACGTCGCCTGGACCGAACTTCGCCAATGCATGGACGCCTATCGCGAAACCGGCATGCTCTTGGGCGTGTCCGGCTCGCAGCTTCTCCTGGATGGTGAGCCTCTCGATTCGACTCATGCCGAGCGCAGTTTCGCCGATCTGCTCTCCACCGCCGGCGTTGCAAGCATTGGTTTTACGGCCAAGGTGCAGCGCGAGGAATTCGCCAACCTCGTCCGCACGTTTATGGAGACCGGACCTAAGGCCGGCACTCTTGCCGAACGCCTGGAAAAGAATTTCGGCTCGAACAATCCGTCCGGCATTCGCATTAATGAAATCCGGTTTGTGGCCGAGGACGCGGCATTTTCCGACGCTAAGCTGGCCGCGCAACTCACTGCGAAGACACTCGGTTCCGAGGCCAACGAACTGCAGGAGTGGTTTCGCCACCCCGAGAAAATGATCGAGCTCATCGCCGCCGCCGAAGGTTCTCACAGCGGCAACATCTCCGGGGAAGCGTTCGGTCCGGGGGCTGGACCAGGGTGGTCAGGACAGGGGTCTGGCTCAGGGTCTGGTTCCGGCGGCACCGGTGTAGGTGCAGGATCTGACCTTAGTTCAAGCACAGGCCCTGGCCCTGGAGCAATTGGCTCCGTCCCTGCAAGCGGTCACACCACGGTCGCAGAGCGAGTGCCGGCTTCGTCCGGAGGCGAAATCGCCGGACAACCCGCCCGCTTGGAGCCGGGAGTCGACAACGGCGGCAACCGATCCGCTGGTATCGCAAACACCTCAGGATCAACGAGTTTCGGCGAAGGTTCGGGTGCGGTCCTCAGCTCAGCGGTTGTTGGCCCGGCTGCCGTCGCTGAAGGTGTTTCAGGCGCTTCACTCGGCGCGAATTCGCGAAGTGCCGTTCCTGGCCAATCGGGCTTGTCGGGCGGCGCGGCTGGTCCCCCCGCATTTGCCGCCCTGCAGGAGGCGGAGGTCGTCACCCTGCTTCGCCTGCTTTCGCAATTCGGCCAAGCAACGCAGTCGAAAGATGCAACACATCTCGATCGCCAAGCCTGGCAGCAGAAACTCGCTTCTTTGCCCCACAACGCCCAAGCTGTTTTGCGTCAGGCGCTTGCGAGTGCGGCCGCGAAAACGCCCGGCTCTAAAATCGACGAAGCAATGCTCCTGAAAATGGCCGAGGATCTGGCCATCCGCTTCGCGCTAGATCGCTTCCAGCGCGGCGAAGTTCGCGTGAATGCCGTGCGCCAGTTGCTCGATCGCATGGGCCACGAACTCGAAAACCTCCGAAAGCTGCTGAAAGCGCGCGAAGAAAAGATGGCCAAAGCGGGCCTTGCCGTCGAGTCCCATGCCGACTTGCTCGACCGTCAGTTCTGGGCTGCCGTGCCGGAATCGGGCAAGCGGGCCGTCCTCACTTCTCCGGAAGCTTGGTGCATTCCACCTCGCAACGTCCAGCAGTACGTGGAAGAGTTGTTGGGCCGAGGCGAATCAGAGAAAGCCGCCGACATCTTGTTGAAGTATGCCTCCTGCGTGCGAAACAAGGATCCCGAGGCGCGCAAGAAAGCAGCGATTGGACTTAGCCAGCTTGCCGCTTTATACAGCAAGGCGGCCAGCCAGCGTCTGCAGGACGCGCTGAAGCAAATCGGCCAACAAATGGCCGCCGAGAAGGATCCCGAACTGCAAACGCTGCTAAGTGCCGCGTTTGTACGGCTTAGCCAGGAGTGCGCGTCGAGACGCTATTACCGCGCCATGCAGCAGGTGCTCGATTCGCTCGCCGATCTCGAAGACCAGCGCCCCACCTGGGTCGAGAATTTGCGTCCGCGGACCGGAATCGAAAACCGCCTCTCGGAATTCCTCGAAGAAGCGCTGGCCTCCGAGGGACTGCCAGACGGTTTTGTTGGCGTCTTGACCCGCTTGCCCGAAGCGTCCGCCGTGCAACTGGCGATTCGGCTCGGGCGCGCCGGACGTCGTTCCGAACGCGAAAATATCGTGAGCATAGCGCAAGAGCTAGGCGCACCCTGCACGCGCCACTTAACCGAGATTCTTACGACGGCCGCGCCGCCAAAGGCTGCGACGGTTGTGGGTTTGCTGAGCCGGCTGGACATGAAAACTGTGGCAGATGTTCTCCCGACGCGGCTTGGCTCCGGTACCCGGTCGTTCCATGACACCGTGGTTAGGCAACTATCGACTGCGGGCGCCCCGGAGCGCGGGCGCATTCTGGTCGATTCGATCGAGGCTTTCGAGCGGGCGGTTGTGCCTCTGGCACTCGACGAAATTGGCATGTCCGGCGATCCACAACTTGCCGATAAGCTTGTAGATATCACGGAAGGAGAATTATTAACCGAGGGCTCGGACTATCTCCGCGTCAAGGCGATTGAGGCCCTGGGACGGCTGCGCGCGCCAGTCGCGGAGGAGCACTTGCGCCGGTTCGTTGAGTCCCGGAAAGCATTCGGTTGGACTTATCCTGAGGAAATTAGAATCGCTGCGGCGCAGGCGTTGATGAAGATCGATCCGCAGTGGATGAAACAGTTTCTTCCACACTCAGGTTTAGACCCGCAAATTCTGGCGCTTGCCCCACTCGATCCGATTCCGGAACGCGACGTGGTTCGATATCGGCGGTACCGGCGCGTGCGGCTTCCGAGAAGCGTTCCAGCTGTGATCACATCGGCGCGAGGCAAGTATTCGTCGGGCATCAGCGTTCTGAGCCTGGAGGGCGGACTGCTGACCGGGGACATACAACTGGCGGTCGGAACGGAAGCGACTCTGAAGATTCCGGCAGGAATGCGGTCGATCAGCATGCAGGCGGTGGTTCGGTTCGTGCGCTCACATCAAGCCGGATTCGAGATGGTGGGTATGGCCCTCGAGGACCGCGCGAAACTGCGGCGACTGCTGGTTTCGCTTGGCGGCACAGGTACTGGAACTAGCACAGATGCACTCCAAGCAGAACCCGCCCCTCTTGCCTGACACTCCCCATTTTGTCCTATTCGCAAACGCCAAAAAGAAATATCGCTGGTTGCTGACCTCCGCTTGCATAATGACGACCGTTGGCGGCACCGCGTAACCCAATGGCGGGTAGAATGAAGCACATGGTCGCTGCGTGGTTGGCATGCTCCCTGACGTTGATCTGGGCGGGGTTCGCCTTGGCGCAGGCTGGACCGAGCGCCTCACCGCAAAAGATCATCATCGATACGGATATTGGTGACGACATTGATGATGCCTTTGCCGTGGCCCTGGCATTATCGAGCCCCGACGTTGAGATTCTCGGGATTACGACGGCATGGGGCGACACGCAACTTCGCGCGCGACTCGTCGAGCGAATGTTGTGCGAAACAGGTAAAAATGACATTCCGATCGCCGCAGGGACTCCGACGAACAGCAAGACTCCCTTCGATCAAGCGCCGTGGGCCGAGGCGTTCTGGAGGCCGTCACGGCAGTACGGTTTGGCCGTCGACTTCATACTTGACCGGATCCGCAAATATCCGGGGCAGATCACGCTGATCGGCATCGCTCCTTTCAGGAATATAGGTGATCTAATTGAGCGAGACCCGGCCACGTTTCGGAAGCTGAAACGAGTCGTCATTATGGGCGGCTCGATCTATCGGGGCTACAACGATTTGGGCTACACGACGCCCGCACATGGAGCAGATCCTGAGTACAACGTCGCCTCAGACATCCCTTCCGCGCGAAGGCTGTTCGCCTCTGGCATACCTCTTTTCGTAATGCCTCTGGACTCGACTCAATTGAAGTTTGACGAAGTGAAACGGGAAATCGTTTTTCGGCGGAGCACTCCACTCACGGACGCGCTGACGCTGCTATATCATGGGTGGGGGCAGGAAACGCCGACCTTGTTCGATCCCGTTGCCGTCGCGTTCGCCATCGCGCCGGAGATCTGTCCGACGACGCCCATGCACCTAGAAATCGATGATAAGGGCTACACGCGTTCGGTAGCCGGGCCGCCAAATGCGCAAGTCTGCCTGGATTCGAATCAGGAAGCGTTCTTCAAGATGTATATGACTCGGATACTCTCGCAAAAGCTCGCCGGTCAATGCTGCAAGCATAATTTGGATTAGGGTGATACAACCACCGGGCCACCATATCGGAGCTCCTGCCGCTCGACGTGCGGCAACCCCTGCATGGAAAAATGATCGTGAGCCTCGCGAAGATTATTTTCCACCGCCGGATCCAGCCTTTTTGGGCAAGGCGAAAGCAACGTAGAATCCGCCGGAGCCGAACTTAGCGTCTTTGCCTCCACCTGCGGCGATCACTACGTACTGGCGGCCATTGACGACATAAGTGGCAGGAGTGGCGTTACCTGCGAAGGGGAGCGTGGTTTCCCATAGCAGTTTCCCGCTTGTTTTATCAAACGCGCGGAATTTCCGATCGTAATTCGTAGCTGCGATAAATACGAGGCCGCCCGCTGTAACAATCGGGCCGCCATAATTTTCCGAGCCGGTAATGGCCATCCCCTTCGCTGCAAGTTCAGGGTATTCGCCGAGATTTATCTTCCATTTGTAATTGCCGGTATTCAGGTCGATGGCGTTGAGGGTACCCCATGGCGCGGCAATGGCGGGATAGCCGTCCAGGTCGAGGAACCTGCGATAGCCAGTAAGGCGATACCTCATTAGGGAGGCAGACGCATCAGTTGCGGACACCGCCTTGTTCCTACCCGTGAGAAGGAAATCAACCAGACCGTTGAGTTGATCTTCGAACAGGTTTGGGAAGGCAGGCATTCTGCCCTTACCGTTCATGATTGTTAAGGTGATCTGCGCGGCGCTAAGTCGCTTGCCAATTCCGATCAAAGCAGGAGTGGCCGGAGGAGAACCGGCCCCAGAGCGTCCATGGCAGACGCTGCACTGGCTCATGTAGATGGCTTTGGCGCCGCGCTCACCGGTGTCTTCGAACAACTCGCCGGTCCAAGCCATCTCGTTTGAGTTGACGTAAAGTATGCCCGTCTGCGGATCGACCGCGGGACCGCCCCACTCGGCTCCGCCGTCGAAGCCAGGAAAGACGAGCGTTTCCTTTCCGACACTAAAAGGGACAAACTGGCCTTCGTTGCGGATCTCGCGAAAGTTCTCGACAGCCCATTGATGGGCTTGAGGCGTGCGGTTCGTTAGCTGATCTGGCGTGATGAACTGACGCGCATAGGGAGCCGGGTTTGTCGGCAGGCCCTGCTCGGGCGAGGCGTGTTCTCCTGGCAAGTTGCTGGGCGGGTATTTGCGGTATTCGATCGGGAATAATGGCTGGCCTGTTACGCGATCGAACAAGAAAACGAAGCCTTGTTTGCTGGTTTGCGCGACGGCGTCAACCTTTCTGCCATCGTGTTTCACGGTCAGGAGCACCGGAGCGGAAGGAAAATCGCGATCCCAAAGATCGTGCCTAACTCCCTGAAAGTGCCAGATTCTTTGTCCCGTGTCCGCATTCAGAGCGATCAAACAGTCGGCAAACAAATCGTCACCGACACGATCTCCGCCGTAAAAATCAAAGGCGGCAGAACCTGTGGGGACATAGACGATTCCGCGCTTCGTATCCAGTGCCATTCCCGCCCAATTGTTAGCCGCACCACTGGTTCTCCAGGCGTCTTTGGGCCAGGTGTCATAGCCAAACTCGCCGGGATGGGGAATCGTGCGAAAGGACCAGCGCAGCTTGCCGGTACGCACGTCATAGGAGCGGACGTCGCCGGGAGGCGCGGGCAAAGTCTCGGGATTGCGGCCACCCACGATGATCGAATCTTTGTAGACGATTCCGGGGCTGGTCAGGACAACCGATTGCCACCGCGGCTCACGTCCAAGATCCTCCTGCAAATCGATGCGGCCGTTTTCGCCAAACGACGTGATGGGTCTGCCGGTTGCGGCATCCAGTGCGTAAACAAAATTCATGATGCCAACCAAAATGCGTTTATCTTCGTCATCGGACCAGTAGGCCAAACCGCGATCGGGTTGCAGTCCCTGAATTCCGGAATCGAACTTCCAGAGAAGAGTTCCTGTGCTGGCATCGAGGGCAAACACCTTTTGTGTTGGGGTCAAGCCATATAGTTTCCTGTCAATGACGATCGGACTCGTCTCAAGGCCACCTTCTTCACCAGAATCAAAACTCCAGGCGACTTGGAGTTGATTCACGTTACTGCGATTGATCTGGGTGAGCGGAGAGTAGTGCGTGTTCTCAGAAGCACCACCCCAGACGGGCCAATCTTGTTGTTGAGGTGTGAATTTCCTTTGCCCAATTAGCGAACAGCCAGCGAAGCCCGCGAAAAGGACGACCAGGCTCAGAATCCCGGGAATGGTGCGGTTGCGCATAACGGATCAATTTACCCCAAGTCGCGAGAGTTACGTTGGGAACTCATAGGGTGCTGAAGAGGTTGGGGTTCTTTGTCCTCTTTACCCGAGTCGGCGGCACTGTTACATTGTTTATTTGTGCATGACGCAAAACGGAATCATGGGCATTGGGTTCTGCAGCAACATACGCGATTTCCGGGAGTCGACGCTTTGGATGGTATTCCTTGCGGCGCTGGCGTATTTCTCCGCCGGATGTGCAGCCCATCAGCCTTCGGCAGCAAGGCCAGGAGGTCCTCCGCTGCAACTCCGGACGGCGACGAAGGAGCAAGTCGTTGCGGCGTACAACGAGCAGGCAAATGCGCTTGAGTCCATAAATGCTTCGGTTTCAATGAAGTTGACGGCGGGAACGGCGTATTCGGGCGTGATCAAACAATATCACGAGGTGAATGGATTCCTTCTTGCGCAACGACCGGCGAGGATTCGGGTTATAGGTCAACTGCCGGTGGTCGGCACGAACATTTTTGACATGGCGAGCGATGGCGAAACTTTTCACATTTTTGTTCCTTCAAAGAGCAAGTTTTTGGAGGGTCCGACAAATTTGCAGCGGCAATCGGCTCAGCCGATCGAAAATCTGAGACCGCAACATCTGATCGAAGCTGTGTTTTGGACCACGATTCCGCCGGATGCGCCAGTGCTGTTTGAAGCAGGAGATGAAACCGAGGCGAGGTACTACATTTTGACGGTCGTTCAGCAAAGCTCAGGCAGCAGTAATTCGAACTCTGCTGCGGATTGGCAGATTGCGCGGAAGGTCTGGTTCGAGCGGGTCGACATGAATGTTGCGCGACTTCAAATCTACGATTCGGCAGCCAATGTGAGTGCGGACGTTCGCTACAGTGCGTGGGATACTTTCGGAAGCGTGCGATTCGCTCGGCAGATTACCCTCACACGGCCCGGCGAAGATTATGGGCTTCAGCTCGGAATCGTGAAATTAACGGTCAACCACCCCATATCCGCGGATAAGTTCGAGTTGAAGCAACCGCCGGGAACCGAACTGGTTCGCGTGGGAGAAGAAAACAAGGAGTCGAAGCCTTGATCGGCCACATGATCGTGCAGAACGTTCTGCACCGCCCGGTTCGGACGTTGATCACCGTGATTGGCGTCGCTGTAGAAGTCACGCTGGTAATTCTGGTGGTTGGGCTGACGACCGGCCTGCTAACGGAATCGGCAAAACGCACGGAGGGCGTGGGCGCGGACGTCATGATCCAACCCCCCTCGGCATCGATCTGGGCGGCGTTCAGTGGGGCTCCGATGCCCATCGCTATCGCAGGGAAACTGCGGAAGCTGGACTACGTGCAGGCCGTAGCGCCCGTGTTGGTGCAGTTCAACTCGGTGAACGGACTTGACGTGGTGTACGGAATCCAGCCAGACACATTCCGCGCAGTGTCGGGGGGATTCGTATTTCATTCGGGGCATGATCTGGAGAAGGCAGACGAAATTCTCGTCGACGATGTATATGCGCGTGGAAAGAAAGTGAAGGTGGGGCAAGAGCTGCACATCCTAGGGCACGATTTCCATGTGGCGGGAATCGTGGAGCACGGAAAAGGCGCGCGGCTGTTCGTGTTAATGTCATCGCTGCAAGAAATGTCAGGGGCGATCGATAAAGCGTCGATTTTCTTCGTGAAGTGCGACCGCACGGACCACACGCCCGCAGTGATGGATGAAATACGGCAACTGCTTCCCGGATACGAGATCCGGCCGCTGAAAGATTTTATTTCACTGATGACGTCGTCGACCTTGCCTGGCCTGAGCGCGTTCATCAATGTGATGATCAGCATCGCGGTTGCTATCGGATTTCTCGTGATTTTTCTGGCTATGTACACGACGATTATCGAGCGCACCCGCGAAATCGGCGTGCTCAAATCGCTGGGAGCGTCGAAGAGTTACATCGTCGAGATCATCCTAAGTGAAACCACGCTGCTTTGCCTGATAGGGACCGCTTTCGGGATCGGGCTTAGCTTCTTCATGCGGTGGGTGTTTACTTCGATTTTTCCATCCATGACTATCATGATTTTGCCGAAATGGATCCTATACGCCGGGGTTATCGCCGTTGCCGGGGGCCTGCTGGGCTCGTCGTATCCAGCGTGGGTGGCCAGCCGCAAAGACCCCGTCGAAGCGCTCGCCTATGAGTAGGCTATTTACAGTCTTGGACGAGGCGAAAGGCATTGAGGCGTGGGAATTTTGCTCCGCGAACCGGTCTGATGTTCCTGCTGTTGCTATGCGGAAAGGCGAAACGCGACTAAAATGATTGTATCCGAAGATGATCCTCTGTTGGGTATGAGGGCGATCACACGGGGACCCGCGTTGGAGCCGATACTCAAGACCGAAAATCTGTGGAAGGTTTACCACACGGGGAAAGTGGATGTTCCGGCGCTGCGCGGAGTTGATATGGAAGTGCTGCCCGGCGAGTTCATATCCATCATGGGGCCTTCGGGCTGCGGCAAATCCACACTTTTGCATGTGATTGGGGGACTCGCGCAGGCCACTCGCGGGCGGGTTCTGCTCGACGGCAATGACCTGACGGCCATGAGCGACGCGGCAAGAACGCTGCTTCGCCGTCACAAAGTGGGATTCGTTTTCCAGCGATTCAATTTGCTGCCCACATTGGACGCGCGTCACAATATCGAACTCGCACAGCACATTCATGGCAACGGCTTCGATCCGCATCGGTTCGAGGTCGTGACCAGTCTGCTAGGGTTGGGCCACAGGCTCAGCCATAAGCCATCAGAGCTGTCAGGGGGCGAGCAGCAGCGCGTGGCCTTAGCACGGGCGATTATCAGCGAGCCGAAGATCGTTCTTGCGGATGAGCCGACGGGGAACCTGGATACGAAGAGTTCCGAGGCGGTGCTGACGCTCCTGCGAGACCTGAACAAGGACCTGGGGCAAACGATCGTGATGATCACGCACAACCCCGAAGCGGCCGCGTACGGGAATCGAGTACTGCACATGCGGGACGGGCTCATCGTAAGCGGGTCGGCAGTCCACTAAAATGAGCAGGCTGTGGCGAGGTTTGGCCGGGACCGTTTTTTGGTCCCACGAACGGGGAAGCTGGCCCTACGACCTGATGGTGGTCGCCATACTGGCATTCGTTTTGCTTACGCCGCGTAGCTGGTTCCATGATGAGCCGCAATCGAATCCCTTCGATAACCCTGGCGTGCAGTTAATCAACCAGGATACGGTTGGGAAGACGCGCACGTACCGGCTGGATGCCACATTGCTGGCGCCACAAAAGCGCGCGTCGCGGACAACTCCGGAGCTCGAGCGGGAAACCCACGATATTTTGGGTCGTAACGTCGGCGATCTGAAGGGTCGAACGTTCCAGGTGGTACGCATCAATTCTGTGCGCGGCGGCGACGGGACGATTCAATCCTACGATGTAACCGTGCACCCGTGAAACTGAACTGCGATCAGTGGTGCTGACGCGCGGGCGCCCGCCTTGACAACAGGAAAATCACGTACAACGGGTGGAGCAACAGAAGGTTCAGCCGTGGGTGTGCGCTATGATTGGTCCAACCGGTTACTGATTCTGGCTCTCGAGGGAATTCTCTTCCTCACGCTTTATCCGTTCCAGTTTCTGACGCATGCGAAAGGGATCGGGCATGCGTCGCCATTCCTGCTGGGACACGGTGGAAAGGGCAGCGGTGTGCGGGATGACCTTCTGAACGTGCTGCTGTTTGCGCCATTTGGTTTCGCGCTGGGAAACAAGATTCGAAAGCAGGGCAGATCCTGGCCAGCAGTACTCCTTTGCACCTGGCTGGCAGGAATTCTCCTTTCATACGGAATTGAGTTCCTGCAGCTCTATATTCCAGAGCGCGACTCAGGATGGGAAGACGTTCTTACGAATTCGACAGGGGCCGCGGTTGGATGCGTCATCGCGATTTTCCTCGGAGGTTGGACATTCAAGTTATTGTCGGATTGGGAGACGGCCTCGGAGGCGTGGCTCACGACGCGCCGAGCCGCGATTCTTGTTTTGGTTTATTTCGCAGTATGGTTTACGGCATCAGTGCTGCTGCAAAGGGAAACGCACCTTGAAAACTGGGTTAGCGATAGCTACCTCGTAATTGGAAACGATGCGGCGGGGGAGAGTCCGTGGGGAGGGCGAGTGTCCCTGCTGGAAATTTGGAATCACTCGTTGCCAGAAGGCATTGCGAGCACTCTTCTACGGGGCGGCAAAACGCCAAAGGATGAAGAGCCGCTCATTAAGCTCGAGTTCCCTGCTCCTTCGGCGGCCGGAAAAGACGCTCACTCGGGTGTTCCTTTTCCTTCGTCCGACAGTTCTCGCTTAGGAAGGGCTGATAAACGAGGACCAAGAGGAAGGACGCCATCGAGTGAAGCAAACGTACCCGCGAGGGCTTTAGTGAACGAATTGAAGCGCACGAACCAATTCTCAACCCTGCTCGTTCTACGGCCACCCGAAACGAACACGCAGTATGGCTCTATCGCCTCAATCTCGCACACTTCGGGACTTCCCGATCTTTACTTTCGACACGAGGAAACGAACGTTGTCTTCTGGTTTCGCAGCCCACTAACGCTACGGCGACCTGCGCTCGAGTGGAATCTTGGTCACCTGATGGCAAAGAATGAGCTCCATCAGGTTCTAATTTCCTATGACGGCTCCGGGGTGTCGCTCTACGTCGACAGCAGGAAACCCAGGCACGATGCGATGGGCCCTGGAGCGGCCCTAGCCAGTTTCGTTCGACATGTAAAGCAGAGCGAGCTGAACGGCTATAATTATATTTACTATGCGATTGTATTTTTGTTACCGGGAACATTGCTGGGGATTGCCATGAGGAAGCAATTATGGCGGCAGACACTGCCATTAGTCATATCACTGAGTACGATTGTGGCAGCCCCGGCTGTGCTCGAATGTATCCTCGTGCGTACGAACGGACGCGATTTTTCGTTCGGCAACTTCGAATTGTCCGTCGCTATGGTGATCCTGGGAATATTGTGGATGAATTGCGACAATCGCCAAATGAAAATTCCGTCGGCCGCCGAACGCACGGCCTAATACGCCTGCCTCATTGCTCCGCGTAAGTGCTCTTGTACCACTCCCAGGTACGCCGAAGCCCTTCTTCGAAGTGTACTAAAGGCTTATAGGCGAGGACCTTTTCCGGGAGCGAAATATCGGCTTGCGAGTGACGGATGTCGCCGGTGCGGGCCGGCTCGTACTCTGGCTCAATGCTCTTCCCCGTGATTTTCGCGAGGAGCTTTACGACTTCGTTCAAGGTAATTCGCCTGCCAATTCCGCCATTGAATACCATGCCAGAAGCGTCTTTTGCCTCACACGCGCGCAGGGTTTCATCCACGATGTTGTGCACGTACGTAAAATCGCGAGACTGCTCGCCGTCACCATAGATGACGGGCCGCTGCCCCTGAATCACGGCCAGCATGAAACGCGAAAGCACGCCAGAATATTGCGAGGTAGGATCTTGGCGTGGTCCGAAGACGTTAAAAAAGCGGATCGAGACGTTTTCGAGGCCGTAGACTCTCCCGAAGACTTGGGCATAAATTTCGCCGACGTATTTCGTTACCCCGTACGGGGAGATCGGACAAGGTGTCATGGTTTCTATCTTCGGGAGAGTGTCGGCTTCGCCGTAGGCGGCGGAAGAGGCGGCGAACACGTAACGTTTGACCTTGGCGTCGCGCGCTGCCACCAGCACATTCAGGGTTCCGCCGACATTCACCGAATTCGTGTCGAGCGGTTCCTGCACGGAACGCGGCACCGACGTCCGAGCGGCAAGGTGAATGACGTAGTCGATTCCCTTGCAGGCCGATTGTACGGCCGCCAGATTC
>Ga0187819_10001300_pt1 | contig 12848 bp, 5 predicted proteins | sample NC_wetland_sal_i_15_FD_132411 | JGI IMG/M metagenome (GOLD analysis project Ga0187819, IMG submission 132411) | Wetland sediment microbial communities from Neuse River Estuary, North Carolina, USA - SO4_4 | ecosystem: Environmental > Aquatic > Freshwater > Wetlands > Sediment | place: USA: North... | reverse complement strand
TTCACGAACTCCGGAATGTTCACGCCGCGGTTGGCAGCCGTCGCTTTCTCAATCAGGATGGCCGGGCTATCGTGGCCCTCCGCGTCGATGTGCGTCAGATACATTTGTGTGTACAGCGAGCGTCCTTTCGAGGAGAAAACCAGCCAGCGACCGTTCGGCGAGAAGCTGTGCCAGGAGTTCATGCGTGACGTGTTGCAGCTAAGGCGCCGAGCCGTGCCGCCTTCAAAGGGCACAATGTAGAGCTGGCTATCGGGTCTCATCAGCAGGCCAGTACGATTTTCAACAAAGACAATCCAGCGACCGTCGGGCGAAACTTTGGGAAAGTCGTTGCTCATGCCGTTTTGCGAAGCACCCTCAATCCGTTCGGGTGTGCCGCCTTTTCCGCCGTTGAAGGGGATTCGGTAGAGATCGTACTGGATCTGCGTCTCGTTCGGATCGTTGGCGAATTGAGCTACCTTTTGGCCTTCATAATACGGGTCCTTCGCCTCGGCGCGGGAGAAAACCAAGTACTTGTCATCGGGGCTCCAAAAGGCACTCGTTTGCACGTAACGTGGATCGTCGGCGCCCGGGAGGGGTCTCAGCTTCCCCGTGGCTTTGCTGTACCAGGCCAGGACGCCGCGGGTGGGATAAAACACTTGGCCGAATCCGTAATCCTTATAGAAGCCGTTGTAGAGCCGCGCATCGAAGTCCCGAATGTGCGATTGAGGGGGTTCGATAGACGTGACCACATACTGGCCGTCGGGAGAGATTTGCGACATGAACCCGAACCGTTTGCTCGCCTTCTCTTCCGCGAACGAACTCCACCGGATCACGTATTCGTTGCGGATGGAGGTTTCCTTCTTCACGGGCACGATGCCGTACAGACCCTTGTCGTTGCCGGGGCCATCCACGTCCAGCCCGAGAGTTTTGCCATCGGCCGAGAACGAATGACAGTTTGCGCAGGTCGGCAGGCCTTCCATCATGAGCCTGCTGTTCGGCTCGGAAAGGTAGCGCAATCGCCAAGCAATGAAGGGAATGGCCGCAGTTGGCAAGGGCATTATGACGCCCTTCTGGCCGATCGGAACCGATATTAGCGGAACATCCCGGAAGAAGATGGCAGCACCCACGGGATCGGTGGAAGTTTGAATGCTGACCTGCCCGCGCGAGAGCGCCTCACTTGCGGCCTCGTCCGCGAATCCTGTAATGATCACCGTTGCAGGCTGCTTCACGGAGTGCTTTTTGATGGCTGCCCAGGTTTCGGCGTCCGGCGTCCAGGAATGCCCGGCTTCTTCGTTCGGCGGAAGTTGCGGGGGAACAGCTCCGGCCTTTGCGCAGCGCTCATCGATCTCGCCAATCGGTCGCTTCTCGCCGCGGGATTTCGCTTGAATTCCATGTGAGTGGTCGCGGAAGCTTATCTCCATCACCCAGAACCTTGCAGTGGGACTCGCGTCCCTCCAGAGGAAAACTGGCGGGGTGATTTCAGGCGGGAAAATCGCTCCATTAGCAGGGTAGTCAATCGTAATGGTGCTCAGAGGTGGGGAGGGAGCATGGGTCTGCCCACGACTTTTTGTCCGACCGTCCGCGCCGACTGATCCCAGGATCAGCATCGCACTAATGAGCGTCAAAAAACCTGGCAACCGCATACGAATGCAAATGCAAGAGACTACGTTAACTCGGACTTCGCGGTAGAACAACTCACTTAGCCTCCATGGCCCTCCACGGGTCTTCGTCAACCCATCTCCGAGTAGGTCCAGCGGCCAACTGGCGGAGTTGGGGCCTTTGCCCCTCCTCTGGTTAAACTCAGCACCTTCGGTTCCTGCGTTCGTGTCGGACCCCGCTTACCTCGTAAGGTTTACGGCCCACTTGGTGGTGACTCCCGCAACCGTATGGATTCCTCGCGCTCTCGCATGGCATCCGCTTTGCGGCCAATCCGGCCATAGGCACCTCCGAGGTTATAGTGAACCTCAGGGTTCTCCGGGGCGAGTTTTGCGCTCAATTCGAATTCCCGGACCGCTCCAGCAGTATCTCCGGTTGCCAGCAAGACTTGCCCGAGTGTGACATGCGTGCCGAAATCCTCAGGATCCAGTTTCACTGCCTTCGTGGCATAATGCAGGGCACCTTGCGGGTCATTGCGCTTCAGGTAAACCTTGGCCAAGGCTACAACGGCGGGGACGTTGTCCGGCTCCAGTTCGAGGGCCTGCTTGATTTCCTCGATGCCGCGCTCGGGATGATTTGCCACCAGGAATGCTCCGAAACGGAAGTGAATCTCGGGCTCCTGGGGGTAGTCCCGCAGGGCGAGTTCGAACTTTTCGGTGGCGACCTTGTGATCGGACTCCATCACCGAAGCAATCGCATCGCCGAGCTTGAAAACCTTGTCCTGCTCTGATTGGGGGACCTCAGGTGGTATCCAGCGTTTTCGTAACCCCGCGATGCCGGCGGCCACAATAATCTCAGACGTCTTCCGCTGGTCCGCCGTTAAGTCGAACAACACCACGATCGCCTTCTCGAAATAGCCAAGTTTGGTGAGGACGAGGGCTAAATGGAGTCGCGCGGCGCGGACAAGTTCAAGGTTCTCCTGAAACCCCAGGCGCTGGGCGTGCGTCAGGCTCTTCAGGGCGGCGTCATAATCCCGAAGATGGTATTCGCACACCCCCTCCAGCGTCCAGGCGGGAGCCAAGTCCGGCTTTAGCTCGGCCAAGTGGCGAAAGTCCGATGCGCACTCCGTGTAATTGTCCAGGTCGTAGGCAATATTACCCGCGTTCCACCACCCATCCTCCCAGTCGGGTTTCAGCTCTAATCCGCGCTTGTAAAGATCCAAGGCTTCGTCCAACCGTTTAGCATTACGGGCCTGCTCGGCTTTGTGTGATAGGTCCTCAAAAATAGACGGGGGGCCGACCTGGCCGGTTGACTGGCCGCTGGTCGCTGTAGCCAGGGCCAGAAGGGCAACAATTCCGCCTAGGATGGACTTCATTTCGTTCTGGTGAATCTTATGACCTTTCACCACAGAGGGGCACAGGGTCCACGGGGATCTCATCCTCCAGTGCCTCTGTGGCCTGTCTGCGGCGAGTTTGCTTTTAATATAACTAACCTCCAGCGCCGCCTGGGAGCTCACGGCGTCTGGGACTTCCGCAGCCGTTCGGATTCCGCGAGTTCTCGCATGGCATCCGCTTTGCGGCCCATGCGACTATAGGCACTTCCGAGCTTATAGTGAACCTCAGGGCTCTCCGGGGCAAGCTTCGCGCTCAGTTCAAATTCACGGACTGCTCCGGCCGTGTCCCCAGTTGTCAGCAAAACTTGGCCGAGCGTCACCCGGGCAGCGGTATCCGCCGGACTCAACTCTACCGCCCGCCGGGCATAGGGCAGGGCAGTTTCCGACTCGCCGCGCTGCACATAAATCCTGGCCAAAGCCACGAGGGCGGGGACGTGGACCGGCTCCAGTTCGAGCGTCTTCTTGATTTCGTCGACGCCGCGGTCGAGGTTTTGCGATACCAGAAAAGCGCCGAAACGGTAATGGAAGTTCGGGTCCATGGGGTACTCGCGCAGGCCGGCTTCGAACTCACTGAAAGCCCCGTCGACGTCTCCGAGCATGAAGGTTGCCATCGCATCCCCGAGTTTCAGGACCTTGTCATGGTAGGACTCGGGGACCTCGGGAGGAATCCAGGGCTTCCGCAGCCCAGCGATGCCAAGCGCCACAACGATCTCAGGCGTTTTCTTCCGCTCAATCTTAATCACCTTGTACAACCACTCGATCGCCTTCTCAGAGTAACCCAGCTTAGTAAGGACGAGCGCCAGATGGAGCTTGGCAGTGCTTGAAAGTTCAGGATTCCCCCGGAGCTCCAGGCGTTGGACATGCGTAAGGCTTTTCAGGGCAGCCTCGTAATCCCGAACTTGAAACTCGCACAGCCCCCGCATCGTCCAGGCGGGAGCGAGGTCGGGCTTTAGCAAAGTCAAGTGACGGAAGTCGGCAGCGCATTCCGGATATTTCTCCAAATCGTAGGCTATCGAGCCCGCGCTCCCCCACCCGTCTTCCCAGTCGGGTTTCAGTTTAATTGCGCGCTTATATAGGGACAAAGCTTCGTCCAGCCGTTTAGCGTCACGGGCGGCCTCGGCCTGATGAACAAGGCTCTCGAAGAGAGGCGTTTGGCCGCGTTGGCTGGCTGTCTGGGCGCACATCGACGTTGCCAGGGTAAGAAGGAACATGCTTGCGGCGAGGATGGTGTTCATGTGACGCCCAGCAGTGGCTGAGCCGAGCGAGGGTATATAGTAACAAACAGGGACGGTGCGTCAAGGGTCCGGCGAAGCAGGTCCCAAATGACAATTCCTTCCTTTGAAAGGCGGGCGGCAGCTTCGAACGTGTCCATTTGAACGCGACTTTCGCCTTTGCGGAGCAATCCCTGCTTCCGCGTCAATTGGCTGGGGGCGGCAGCGCATGCGTTTTCTTCAAGGCTTCCCCCTCGACAATCTCATAAATCGCGTCTCCCGAAACGTTGCGGAACTCCTGCTTGAGTCCGCTGGGCCATTGGACCTTGACTTCGCTCATCACGGCGTCACGGCCCAATCCGAAATGGAGGCGCGCGTCATTCGTCGAGTTGTACCCTCCTCCGCCGCGGACTTCGTCAATCTGAGTCATTTCGGATGTGTAGACGCTGACGCGCGCGCCGACCGCAGCGCGGTTGCTTTTGACGCCGATGAGACGAAACAGGACGCGATGGTTCGAGTTGCGCGTCTGGTTGAGAAATAAGGAAGGCGGACCGACGGCATTGAAGACGACTACATCCAGATTGCCGTCGTTGTTGACGTCGCCAAAGGCGGTGCCCCGGCGCGACTGGAGGGAGCCGTCGTTCAGCCCGGCGCGATCCGCAATTTCTTCGAAAGTCCCATTCCCCAGGTTGCGGAACAACTGTAGCGGCTCGCAATACCTGGGTTCGTCTTCGACTGCATCCAGCAGGGATGAAAAGTTGCCGTTGGCAATGAGAACGTCGGGCCAGCCATCGTTGTCTAAATCGCCGAAGCCAACTCCCCACTTGACGGGAGCGTAGGTCAGCGTGGCAATCTTGGCATCTGCAGCCATGTCCAGGAAGAAGCCTTCCCCCTCATTTCGATAGAGGCTTGCAGGCTGTTTGCCGTAGCGGGTCACCACCAGGTCGAGCGTGCCATCGCGGTCGAAGTCGCCGAAATCCCCTGCCATATTGCCGAAGATTTCTCCGTTGGCTCCCAGACCCGTGCCGGAGACGACTCCGACTTCTTTAAATGTGCCATCGCGCTGGTTGTGGTAGAGGAGATTCTGGCCGGCGTCGTTGGTGACGAAGAGGTCGGGCCAGCCATCGTTGTCGTAGTCGCCCCAAACTACGCCCATGCCATGCAGCTTGCGGGGATTGTCGACGCCCGCTTTTCGCGACACATCCTCGAAGGTGCCGTCGCCGTGGTTGCGAAACAGAAAATCAGATTCACCCGGCATTTGATCGGGGACCTGGATGATGACGGACCGGACGCCGGTAGCGGAGGGGTCAGGTGGAGGCAGACGGCGAAGATCGGTATCGACGTAGCGAGCTACAAACAGGTCGAGATTTCCGTCGCGGTCGTAATCAGCCCAGGCCGCACCGGTGCTGAACCCATCGACTTTGAGGCCGGCCTTCTCGGTGACGTCCTCGAATTTGCAGCCCCCGAGATTGTGGTAAAGCACGTTGTGGCCGTAGCCGGTGACATACAGGTCCGGCAAGCCATCGTTATCGAAGTCCCCCACCGCAATGGCATTTCCCCAGCCGCGGGTTGTGAGGCCGGCAGACTGGGTCACATCGGTGAAGTGAATCATCCCAGAATCCGAATCCTGATGGTAGAGGGTGATCATCGGATCGCCGCCGCGAAGATATTGCTCGATGGTGGAGTCATTGACGACAGCGATGTCGAGCTTGCCGTCATTGTCGCAATCGAAGAGGGCGATGCCGCCGCCACTCATGGTTTCCACGAGATAGCGGCGCTCGGACGACGAGCGTGGGACGCTCGTGAGTCCTGCCTGCGCAGCAATGTCGTGAAAGTGTATGGGAACCCGTGAGGGTGGGGTGGAGACAGCTTGGCCACTCCTGCGCTCGGTGCGGGGAGACGGCAGGAGAGAGGAAGGGAGCTGACCAAGATAGAGGACGGCCGCAAGAATACCGAGGACGGCGATGCAGTGTTTTCGCATGTGCAATTGCCGAACAGTAGGGCAGCCCTATCTCTTCGCGCTCACGGCCTTCTCATAGAGCGCAATGCTGCGATGGAGGGCATCGATGAGGTCCTTGTCGTTGCGCTCGGTGGCCACTGCCAGCCCCTGCCGGGCGACGCGTAGGGCGTCATCCAGCCGGCCGGCGCTCGCATACATAGAAGAGAGAGCACCTAAGATCGTGGGGTCGCCATTCTTAGCCACAGCCTCGAAGTGCGGAATGGCGTCGCTGTATCGCCCTTGGTCTGCCAGCGCGTTGCCTAACGCCAGGTGCGCCTCGGGAGAATCTAACCCGCCGGCAAGCGCCTTTTCGAGGTGCGGAATGGCGTCGTCCAACCTGCCTTGCCGGGCGAGAATCAAACCCAAATTGGCCTGGAGTTCAGGCGCATTCGGATCGGCGGCCAGCGCCTTCTCGAGATAGGGCACGGCGGCTTCCGGCTTCCCGGCGCGCACCAGCGCGACGGCGATGTCGTTCTGCGTGTCGGCATCGTCGGGAGCGATCTCCAGCGCCTGCGCAAAGTGAGGAATCGCCTCCTGGAACTGCCTTTTCTCGGCCAACAGACTGCCCAACGCACTCTGCGCTTTGACGTCGCGCGAATTCAATTCGACCGCCTTTTCGAGCTGCGTCAGTGCCTCGTCTGGTTGTTTCAGACGAACCAGCGCAATGCCGAGGATGGCGCGAGGCCGGGCGTCGGTGGGCTTCAACTCCACCGCCTTGCGCAGAGGAACGAGAGCGTCCTCGTAGCGCTTCGAATCCGACAGGGCCACGCCCAGGTAGTAGAGCGCTGTGGGTTCGTCCGGACTCACCGCCAGCGCGGTCTTCCATTCCGTGATGCATTTCTCCAGTTCACCCTTGCCCTGATCATCCATGGCGATATTGAAGAGTCTGTAGAATTCGGTTGCCGGCGCACTCATTGTTTCGATCAAGTCCGCCGGAATGTTCACGAATTCGGGAATGTTAACGGCGCGATTTGCGGCCGTCATATTCTCCACTAGAATCGCCGGGCTGTCGCTGCCGTTTTCGTCGATGTGAGTCAAAAAGAGCTGCGTAAACAGCGACCGTCCCTTGGCGGAAAACGCCAGCCAGCGCCCGTTGGGTGAAAAGGTGTGCCAGGAGTTCATGCGCGAGAGGTTACAATTCATGCGCCGCGCCGTTCCACCCTCGGACGGTACGATGTAAAGCTCGCTATCGGGCCGCATCAGAAGGCCGTTCTTGTTTTTGACGAACACGATCCACTTGCCGTCGGGCGATACCTTGGGGAAATTGTTGCTCATCCCGTCGCCGCTGGCGCCGCGCACCGGCTCGGGTGTGCCGCCTTCGCCGCCGTTAAACGGGATGCGGTAGAGGTCATACTGGATCTGCGTTTCGTCCGGCGAGTTGGCATACGTCGCTTCCTTGGCGTCCGGCGGAAACGGGTCGCGCGCCATAGCGCGCGAGTAAATCAGGTATTTGCCATCCGGGCTCCAGAAGGCGCTGGTCTGGACCATCTTGGTGTCATCGGCGCCGGGCAAGGGCTGCAACCTGCCAGTCGCCTTGCTATACCACGAGAGGATCCCGCGCGTCGGATAGAACACCTGGCCGAAGCCATAATCTCTGTAGACGCCGTTAAACAGGCGATCCTCGAGGCCCTTCATTTGTGCGTCCGGCGGCTCGGTGGAAGTTACCAGGTATTGACCGTCGGGCGAAATTTGGCTCATGAATCCGAAGCGCTTCTTCGCCGGGTCGTCGGAGAACGAGTTCCAGCGGATCACGTTTTCGTTGCGTATGAAAGTCGCGCTGCGAACGGGCACCAGCGCGTAAAGGCCCTTGTCGTTCTGCGGGCCGTCCACGTCGATGCCCAGCCATTTGCCGTCCTTTGAAAAGGAATGGCAATTGGCGCAAGTAGGCAGGCCCTCCATCATCACCCGGCTCCGCCCGGTCGAAAGGTCCATGATCCGCCACGCGATCAGCGGTACGGCCTCGGGCGGGAGCGGGGCGATGACCCCGCGCGCGCCGCTACTCACTGGGGCCAGCGGAACGTCGCGGTAGAAGATGGGAGCCCCAACGGGGTCTCGGGAGATGCTCAACGTGGTTCGCCCGCTGGAAACCGCCTTGTTTGTCTTTTTGCCCTCGTAGCCGAAGAACCGCACCGTCACCGGCTGGCTCACGGCGTGCTTCTTGACCTCGTTCCAGGTGACGGCATCGGCCTGCCACGAGTGCCCGTTCAACTGGTTGGGTGTAAGCTGAGGCGTGGCAGCGCCGGCTTTGGCGCAACGTTCGTCAATCGGACCAAGCTGGAATTTCGGACCTGGCGACTGCACGCGCAGCGGTTTCGAGCCATCGCCGAAAGCGAACTCGATGACCCACAGGTTGGCGCGCGGGTCGGAATCGCGCCACTCGAAGGTCGGGGGAACGAGATCGGGTGGGAAGATGGATCCCGCCAACGGGTAATCGACGGTAACGATGCCCTGCGTCGCGGGCTGGGCCACCAGAGTCGCCGTGGCCAGGAAACCCGCCAGAATCAAAGCGGCCCTCCCCGCGCGGTTTCCAAATCGGATCTTCCGCACCAAAACCGGAATTTCCATGATGCACTCCAACCCGAGCAACATTGTACATTCAGCCACCCCCGGAGGCAATCGCGTCTCGGCATCCACGGCGGGGTCGCATACGTGGGGCATTGTCGTCACAGAAGGTGTGAATCTTGGCGTACAAGAATCTTGTTCATCAGGTTGCATTACCGGCCGCCACATGCATCTTGGCGAAGGAGATCCATCAGGCGGAAAACTCCCGCCCGGCTCGACTGCTGCGCTCGATCCAAATCGATGCGCCTTTCCCATATCTTCTTCATCTTGGCGCCATCGCGGACGCTCACCTCGAGGGCAGTGTGATAAGGCTGAACCTGGGGTATAGCGGTGTCTGGATTTTGAATATTGCCTGTAGAAATCTGCTCCCTCCCGCCGGGAGTATAACTCACTTTTGCTATGGCGTCAGCCGATTCCGCGTCCTGAGCGAGTTTCAAACAGCTATCCTTCTCGATTTCCTCGCGATCGGCCTGAACTTGCCGAATTGCCTCAAAGGCTCCCTTCAGGAAAATGGTATGGATTTGCTTTAGTCTGGGATCGAGTTGCTCCTCTTTGTGCTTCCCGGTCGCCAGGCTGGCGAGGAACAATAAAACGACTGCGAGTCGGCTGAGATTCCCTTTCATGAACTTGTCCTCCCAATCACCCAGACGATTCCCCTCATTACTAAGGAGTGGTCGGGGATGGTTGATCGACATGGGCGCTGCCACCCACCACCCCTACCCCTCCTCCCGCTGAGGAGGGGAGTCGCAGCGCCCAGGCAAGAAGGGCCGCCCCACGCGAGGCGGCCCTTGGCCTTTCTCGAAGTTTTTCCAGTTACGATCAGAAAATGAACTTGAACTGGAATTGGATAATTCGGTGGCCTTGCCGGTCAGTGGCATAGCCGAAAAGCTGGTTCACCGGCTGCCCTTTTGGATTGGTTGTAGTGTAAGTGGTCGGATCCAAATCCAAGGTCAAGTTGGCTTCCGTATTTGTATAGAAGGACGACAGTGGGTGGTTCAAGAAGTTGTACCCATTCACGCGGAACTCCACCGACTTTGACTCGGTGATCCTGAAGTTCTTGAAGATCCCCATGTCCCAGTTGAAGAAGGCGGGTCCGTAAATGGGTGGCATGACGATCGGGCCGTTCTCTCCGACCGCTGTCGGCGTGGCGAAACAGCTCGCGTTGATGTACTGGTGTGGTCCGAGCCCCTTCCTGGGGTTGCACGTGACGAGCGGGTTGAGCCGGATATCAGGCGTGCCCAGAATCGCGTCGTCGGTGACACCGATTCCCTTGGGGATGAGGGTGCTGATACTTCCGGGCAACAGCGCGCTGCCGTAGTTCACGTTGAAGTTCTGGTTGTTGCTGTAACCCCAGAGGTTCGCCCCGCTCTCGAGTTGGGTGATACCGGAAAGTTGCCACCCGTTCACAAACTCTCCGGCCAGCTTGGTCTTGGCAGGGCTGGGCAAGTCGATGTGGTACGCGGCGTTGAAGATCTGAGTTCGGTTCTCTGGCAAAACGCCATAGTTCTGGCTCAGGTGGAACTGGTCGCCGCTACCCACGATCCCCATGGCCTTGCCGTAGGTGTAGTTAAGGTTGATGTCGTACTTGCCCTTGGTGCGCAGCCACGTCGCCTGGAGCGCGTTGTAATTGGAATACCCATTGTTGGTGGCAACATCCAGGTCTGAGTATCCCAGGTAGGGACGGAACTGGTCCCCGTTGCAGAGGTTCCCAACGCAGGGAAGATTGTTAGGATCCTTGCCGCCGTTGTTTTTCGACAACATCGCTCCTATAGGAACCATGTTGATGTTCAGTGTACTGAATCCCTCACTGCCGCCGTTGCCGGAACTGGGGATGTCGCGCGTCCGGTTGCCGACGTAGGAGACCTCCAGCAAGCTCGACCACGGCGTCCGCTGAGAAATAGTGGCGTTGTAGAAGTCCGTGTGCGCTTGCTTGTTGTCTGTGCTGTCCACCGCTGAAGGACTCGAGGCCACGCCGGCAATGGTCAGCGCGTCAAGATTCGCGACGTAATCCGTCACCGTAGCCCCGCCATAGCTAACATTGTTTCCTAGACTAACGGTGGAAACTCCAGCCGACGCATCGAGGCCGCTGGTAAACTGGCCGGCGTGGAAGTAGTAACGGCCCCAGCTACCTCGAGCCACTGTCTTGCCGCTTCCGAAGAGGTCGTAGGCGCCTCCGATGCGTGGCTGGTAGAACATAGCCCGTGTTGGGAACCCGCCCGGTGCAATATTAGCATCTCTTTTGTGCCAATCGAAGCCGCAGAAAGTGGGAGCCCCCGTACAGGCCAAGCCCTGGTAAAGCGTTGGGTTAAAGATCGAAAAGCCGTCACCCAGGCGGTCAATCCAGGGTTGGAAGTGAGTTAATCGCAGACCGTAGTTAAGGGTCAAGCGCTTGGTGATCTTCCAATCGTCCTGCGCGAAGCCTTCGTAGGTGTTATACGCGATGTCGTTAACCCGGTTAAAGCTCGTCTCGGTGTAGCTACTCAAAATCCCCAAAGCCTCATCGGCGTAAGCTTCTCCAAGGCTGTGGGAGTTCCAAGTATCGAACTCTTGCGCCCCATTCGAGTAGTTGTTGGCTGGTTGGGCGTTCCGGATCCACTCCCAGTAGAACCCTCCCTTAACGGTGTGGGTTCCCCAGACCTTGGCAAGAGTATCGCTAACGCTCGGCATGTACTTGTTGGCGTACAGGCCCTCCTTGGGGCCGCCGTCCTCGAAGCCGCCGGGGTTGAAGATGAGCGCAGCATCCCCGCCTCCCCACAATGAGCCAAACGCGGGAATCTGCTTGACGCCGTTCTTGAACAGGCCCTGCACGTTGTACCCAACCTGGGTCCGGTCCACCTTAGAGGGGTCCTTGAACACGTTGGGGAAACCGACGAAGGTGTACGCGAAGACGAATTCGTTGGTCATGGTCGGGTTAAACACGTGAGTCAACGAAGTGGAGACGGAGTCGGACCGGTTCTTGCCCAGGATCGGCGTTGGATAAGGAACCTGCTGGCCATTGCGCCACCAAAGGCCAACGGGGAACTGCTGCACCTCGCGCTGGTAGCTGTACCGGACAAACAGCTTCGTATTGTCGCTGATGTTGTAGTCGACGCGAGTTTTCCATTCCCGGTTGTTCTGGTTGAAGGTTTCGGCTTGAATGTAGTTGTAAGGGCTGGTGGTGGTGGGCGTGGCATTGGCCGCGGGATACAACTTCATCAGCGCGATCTGGCTGGGATCAAACCCCGATCCCGGAACGCCAGGTGTCATCTGCGGGATCTTGCCGCCCGGGAATTGTGTCAGTGCGGCGGCGTTGAGGGAGTCACCCGAACTCGATAACGATGTGGGGCCCAAGGATGCCAACGTCGCTGCTGAGAAGTCGCCGTTGAGCATTGAGGGCACCGGAACTGTCGCCCGCAACAGGCCCGTGTCCAACACCTGGTAGTAGTATTCGAAACCGGTGAAGAAGAACAGTTTGTCGCGGTTCTTGTTGAAGCTGGTGCCGGGGATCAACACTGGACCGCCGATTTGGCCCTCGGGGTAATAGTACTTGTTGTGCGGTTTAGGCGTATTCGATTGGTCGAAGAGGGCATCGTTGGCGTTTAGCCTGTAGTTGCGGAGCGAAAACAAGGCGTCGCCGTGGAACTGGCTGCCCCCAGACTTGGTCACGGAGCTAATCACGATGGGACCCTTCTGGGCCTCAGCGCTGTACGAGGAGGACACCTTGAATTCTGACATCATGTCCGCATTCGGATTGACAGGAGTGTCACAGTTGCAGCCAGGGTCTGAGACGTGTGCCCCGTCCGCAGTGATGTCCAGCGAATTGCTGGGCAACCCATCATAAGAATAAGCATTGTTCAGCGGGCTTTGGCTGCCGGCGTCGCCATTGGCGTTGATTCCGATCACCTCACCCGTGTAGTTCGCTTTGTTGGCCGTGCCATTTTGAATGCCGAAGCCTGGCATGATCTTGATGTATTCCGCCGCGTCACTGCCCACCTGAACGTATTCAGTCAACTCTTTGCTGGTGAGCGTCTCCGATTTTTCGCCAGAATCTGTTGATACAATCTTCGTGATCGCGCCGGTAACCTCAATGGTCTGGGAGGCCGAACCGACTTTAAGCTCAACGTTGAGA
>Ga0187819_10001299_pt1 | contig 12856 bp, 11 predicted proteins | sample NC_wetland_sal_i_15_FD_132411 | JGI IMG/M metagenome (GOLD analysis project Ga0187819, IMG submission 132411) | Wetland sediment microbial communities from Neuse River Estuary, North Carolina, USA - SO4_4 | ecosystem: Environmental > Aquatic > Freshwater > Wetlands > Sediment | place: USA... | reverse complement strand
GGCTTGGCCTGGCGCTGCGCAAGACGCATCATAATGCCGAGGCGCGCGACGCGTTCACCAAGTCGCTGGAACTGAATCCGAGGCGAGTCTGGACAAAGCAGCAACTGGAAAAGACACCCGCCAGATGAGGCGCGCCTGGGTTGGCGGCGCGATTCTGGCGATCTCGCTGGTCCACTTTTTCCAGTTTCCCGGGCACACCTGGCTGCAATCGGACACGCAGATTTATGCGCCCATCCTGGAGCACATGTGGGATCCGTCGGTGCTGGGAAAAGACCTGATCGTCCAGCATCCGCACGTGGCTTTCACGCTCTATGACGAGACCGCCTTCGCGCTGCGCAAGGTGACCGGTCTCAATTTTCGCCTGGTGCTCCAAGGCGAGCAGTTCGTTTTCCGCGCGCTGGGCATCTGGGGCGTGTATCTCATCGCTACCGCCATGGGTCTGCCGGATCTTCTGGCGCTGCTGGTGGCCGCGGTCTTCTCGCTGGGGGCCTTCATCACCGGGCCGGCGGTGGTGGTCTACGAATATGAGCCGGTGCCGCGCGGCTTCGCCATTCCGATGGTTTTCCTGGCCCTCGGTCTCCTGGCGCACGAACGATTTTTGGGAGCGGCGCTTGCGGCAGCCGTGGGCTTTCTCATGCATCCGCCGAGCGTGGTTCCCTTCTGGGCGGTGTATTTTTGCCTGGCGCTCTGGCCTTCCAAGACCCGGAGTGCGAAGGAGCGATGGGCCCCTTTCTGGGTGCTGGCCGGAGCGGCGGTGATTCTGCTCGCAGCTTCGTTCTTTCAAGGCGGAAGCGGGAAGGCGTTCTTCTCACGGCTCGATCCGCACCAGGCGGAGCTGCAGCGCATGCGCGCCTCTTACAACTGGGTGTCGACATGGTGGAGACACCTCATGGCGCAGTATCTGATTCTGTACGCGGTCACGGTTTTTGGGTACTGGCGCGTTCGCGCGGATGTCCCGCGCGCGCTGCGTTTCTTCCTGATCGGTCTTCCGCTGATTGGAATGATCAGCGTACCCGTTTCCTACGTGCTGCTGGAAAAAATGCAGTGGGCGCTGGTGCCGGAGTTTCAGCCGGGACGCGCGCTGCTGTTCGTGACCGCCTTCGCCATGATTCTTGGCGCAGTGGCCGCATGCAAGGCGGTGGCCGGCAAGCGCTACGCAGAAGCTATCGTGTTGCTTGCGCTGGCTTATCTCCCACCGGCAAACCGCCTGGTGGAGTGGCCGTCCTGGAATCGCGTGGGCGTCATTCTGGCGTTGTCCCTTGTTACTACCGCAGCGATCTGGACCGTCCGCGCAGTTTCGCGATGGTCGAAGCTCGCCGTCACCGTGGCTGTGGCCGCGCCATTCTTTCTGATTCCTGCCTGGGGCCGCATGGAAAATTATCCGGCGTTGCATACGCCGGAGCTGGAGCAGCTTGTGCAGTGGGCTCGCGCCTCAACCCCGAAGGATTCGGTCTTCCTGTTCCCGGATGCGAAAGAGGCGCTCGACCCCGGAATCTTTCGCGCTGAGGCGCTGCGCACGGTCTACGTCGATTGGAAGACCGGCGGGCAAGTCAACTTTTTCAAAGAGCTCGGTGAAGAATGGTGGTCGCGCTGGCAGAGGACGATGGCAGTGCCGTTCCATGCCGGCGCGATGACGTCGTATCGCGGCCTGGGCATCGATTACGTGGTGCTGCAGGCACAGCACCGAATCACGGGGATGACGCCAGTGTTTGAGAACGGGCGTTACGTGGTGTACAAAGCGCCCTGACCGAATTCATGTAGCGCAGGCCTACCCGCGGGGTTTGCGGGGAGACCTGCGGCTTTTTGTTCGAAAAGGGCAAAATGCCGCAGGTTCCCGCCAACACCAGGCGTGAGCCTGCGCTACCGGTTCTCGAACCGATTTTCATTGGCCCGGTCCCGTTTACCGGATAGCCACGTTTACCGTTGTCGTGAAGCCGCCGATGTTCAGGATCAGCGGCACGGCAGAGCCCGATGCGATGCCAACCGGGAGCCGGACGTTGATCTGCATCGCGCCCGCAATGAAGTTCGGCGCGGCTCCGGCGTATTGCACGTTGGCAGTCTTGGCGCCGACCGACACGGAAACCGCGAGCAGCGGCTTGGGCAGTACACCGTTCGCGATCTGGCCGTCGACGCCCGGCGGATTTGTCTGCCCTCCTCCGGTGGCGTATAAAACCAGCACGGAATTCTGCGCGGCGGGGTTGGACGCCGAGTTGACTTTGTAGTCGTGGTTGAGAACCACGAAGATGCCCGGCGATGCAGCGGCCACCGCCAACGTTTGGGGAGCGCTAGTCACACCACCAACATTCACGATCATATTCGTGGACATCTTGCCCGCGATCTCGTAGGGCGTCACCAGGTTGATCTGGCTGGCGCCGAGGTACAGAATCGGCGCAGCGGTTCCGTCGAAAGAGACCGTGGCGCTCGAATCGAAACCGGAACCGAAGATCGAGATAATCTCGCCCGGTGAGACCGCACCCGTTTGATAGCTCCCGGCGTTCTCCACGCTGTTGACCACCGGCGCGGCCGCTCCCTTCACCTGGGCGGAATTGGGCTGCACCATGAGCGAGGATTCGTCCACTGCCTCGAAATCCGAGCCTTGAAGCTGCGAAATGGTGTGCAGCACATCGTTGTCCCAGCGATCGTCGGGCGCGCCCGAGAGGTACCAGGACGATCCGTTGTCCGCGAGAATCATTCCGTACTTCTTCAGCGCTTGCAGGATCACCTGCACGGGCGCCGGGTACGGCGAAATGTCGAACGAGGCCTTGAGCCGGAAGCGCTGGCCCATGGGCGGATAATTGGCGCCGGTCAAGTCGGAAGCTTCGTGCCGCGCCGGCCAGATGTATGTATTCCGCGTTTGCGGCGCGGTGAAGCGGATGGCATGCAGGATCTCGCCCGCCGCCACTTCGTCGTAGCGAACCAGTCCCGGAAAGATCGGCAAGCCCGCCGCATCCGCGGAGGTCCATCCGGCCGGGCGCAGCGTATTCGATTTCAAATCGAAAATCGCACCCGATCCGGCCTGCCAGCTCCCGTCCGGTTGCGGATAGGCGCTGTAGAGCTCGTAGAGAATGCAGTTGTCCTGGTCGATGACCAGCACGTGGCGATCGCCGGTGCTCGAAGACCCTCCTTCAATGGAGGCGTTGGGAGGAATCGGATATCCGCCGGGATCGCTTTCCGAAGCGTATTGGAAGGTGACATTGACCTTCGCCTGGGTGCCGGGAACGGTCACGTAGGGAATGCCGATGGGGCCGCCGTCCCATAGGCCTGAACCGAAGTCCGGGTGCGCGGGCGCGTTTGGACCAATGGTCGCGACGTACCGGTCTGAATTGGCGTCCACGGGAAGCTGGTCGACCGGCGTATTCCAGACGTTATTCGCCGGAAACACGGCGCAACCATTGATCAGTGGCTGCGCGCCGACCGTTGCGAGGACGGCCAATGCGCTCCAAACCACGCTGGCGAACCGCTGCGCCATCCTGCATGATATTTTACGAAACATCCGATGCAGATTTATCTCTTGCGGCACGGCACCGCCGAGGGCGTACCGCCCGGCGGCTCCGACGCTGACCGAAAACTCACCGCGGAGGGCCGCGACGAAGTGCGCCGTGTCGTCTGGGGCGCGCGACGGACGAAAATCGCGCCCACGCTCATTTTGAGCAGCCCGCTGGCCCGCGCCGTCGAAACCGCTGAGATCGCTGCCGAGGTGCTGGGCTACAGCGGCAATATCGTGCGCACTGAGGCGCTGGTGCCGGCGGCTTCCCCACAGCGGGTCTGGAACGAGATCCGCAGCCGCCAAACCGAAATGCAGATTCTTCTCGCTGGGCATGAGCCGCTCCTGAGCCAACTGGCTGCCTACCTTCTCAACTCTCCGGCTCTCGAAATCGCGATGCGCAAGGCAACCCTCGTCCGCATCGATCTCGACCGCTTCGCCTCCGACCCGCACGGCGTCCTGAAGTGGATGGCGCCGCCGGAAATCTGGGCCGGCTAGAACCTCTCCGCCGTTACGGCACCTGCGTAACCACCACCGTGTTCGGCTGAATGTGGCCGAGATCCGCGGAAACGCTCAGAGGCTTGCCGGACTCGACTTCGATCTCACGCGTCCAGGGCGGCAGACCACTCGTCGTCATCTGGACCGTATAGGTTCCGGGCTCGAGCTTCGTGGTCAGCGGCGTTTTACCTGCCGTCTGGCCAAACAGCGAAACCATGGCGCCGCGCGGCGTCGAAGTGAAGGTCACCGGCACCAGGGCGGGTTCCGGGGTTGGCTGCCGGACCAGTTGCGCATTCATATCCTCATGGTCGTAGCTCACGCGCTTGCCCGTTCGCGCCTCCAGGATCGACGCGATGCTCTCGAACTCCTCCTTACGAATTTCGAAGACCACCGTTTCTCCCGTATCGTTCTCGCCTTTATAAAGGATGGTCAGCAGTTTCCCCTGCTTCTTGCCGAATTTCGGAACCCAGCTCACGCTCGAGGCCAGGTGCGCTTTCGCGCCGGACTTGCCGTCCAACTCGATGCTGGTAATGCGCTCATAGGGCAGCCTGAAGGTATCATCGGCATAATCGAACTGAAACTCTTTGTCGTCCGATAGATTTAAAGATCCGGTAGTGCCGTTGGGGACAGTCGCGGAACCGCTCACATAAACCGCAGGAGGATGCGGAACCGACGCCAGAACGGAAAACACAGCCAGGGACACAATCAGGGCAATGCGCTTCATACCTACAAGGTTGACGCCCGCCGCGTGCGGATTCAATCCACCGAAAGTGATACGCCGAAGGTTAACGTGAGAGGCACGTGTTACCACTCGACCGTCTTGCCCGGCTCGAGCGGCCAGACCTGGGTGCCTGGGAGATCTTTGATTAATTCGGCGAGCTGCTGAGGCGTGCCGGTGAGCGGAGGGAACGTGCCGAAGTGCATGGGTATCACTTTCTTCGCTTTCAGCATCCGGCAGGCAACCGCGGCTTCCCGCGGGCTCATGGTGAACAGGTCGCCGATGGGCAGAAACGCCAACTCGGGTTGATACAGCCGCTCGATGAGCTGCATGTCGGTGAACACGTTGGTATCGCCCGCGAAGTAAAGCGTACGGCCGTCAGCGAACCGTAGTACGAAACCCGCGGCCTCGCCGCCGTAAATGATTTTTCCGTCATCCAGAATGCCGCAACTGTGAACAGCATGCGTCATGGTGACCGTCACCGGCCCGACCTTTTGCGAGCCGCCCTTGTTCATCGGCTGCGTATTCTTGACGCCTTTGCCCTCGAGCCACTGGCAGATTTCATAGATGGCCGCCACCGGCGGCGCAAACTTTCGCGCCAGAGGCACCGCGTCGTGAATATGATCGAAATGCCCGTGCGTGATCAGCATGGCATCAATCCGCGAGAACTGGTGCCCCGCGGGAAATTTCGGATTGCCGTCCACCCACGGGTCCATCAGAATGACTTCGCCGGAGGGTAACTGAAACTGGAATGTGCCGTGCCCAAGCCAGGTGATCTTCATAAATGACTATTTTATGATTGGCCGCGAACGGTTTTTGTCCCCCTGTCGCCCTGTCGCCCCGTCTCCCCGTTGCCAGAGGCGTAGCGAACACGCCAAATTACTTTGGAACCGCTGGCGCCGTCGTCGCCGGCAACTGAATCCCATCCCCGTACTTGGCCAGCTCTGGAATCGTGACCGGCAGACGCCCGCGAATCGCCATCTCCCCATACAGCGCCTTAACCGCGGCGATTTCCGACGGCGGCACGGTGCTGTAAGTCGTCAGATAAGCTGCAACCTTGGGAAAGTTGCGCAGCAGGTACGGGTTGCCCATGGCGATGAGCGTCACCGGCTTGCCCGACGCAATCAATGTGTCGAGCAGTTTCGGAAATCCGGCCTCGAGCGCCGTCGTTCCGCGCGCCGCGGCGACCGACACGAACGCCGCCACCACGGTCGCATCGCAAAAACCTACACGTGTTGCGGCTACATCCAGCGCGGCGTCGGGAAGAGACGGATCGAGCGTCAGCACCAGAGCATCGGGGGAACGCTTGTGAACCTCCTGCGTGAACGCCAGGCCTTCATTCGAATAGTGACTCTCAGCGAATGCCAGAAAGCAGGTCTTGGGCGGCTCGCGCAGCGGCACCTGTCCTTCGTTGCGCAGCAGCGTGACGGCGCGATCCGCCACTTCCTGCGCTCGTTCATTCGCTTCGGGCGAGTTGACCACATCGTCGATGGCTTCGAGATCCACCAGGCGGTTGCGATCGAGTCCCAGCTTGACCTTGGCGGCCAGGATTCGCGCCACGCTCTGATCCAGCCGCTTCTGCGAAATCCGTCCGTGCCGTATCGCGGCGACGATGGCGTTGACAGCCACTTCGGGGTCGGGCGGCATCAGCAACACATCCGCGCCGGCCTCCAGCGCCTTGACGGAGGCATCGGCCGTCCCGAAACCTTTGACGATCGCGCCCATGTCCAGCGCGTCGGTGACAATCAAGCCTTGAAAGTGGAGTTCCTCCCGCAGCAGCTTGGTGAGAATCTCGGCGGAAAGCGTGGCCGGCGCGTCGCCAGTATCGAGAGCCGGAACCGAGATGTGCGCGGTCATCACCGCATCCACACCTTCGGCGATGGCCGCGCGAAACGGAACCAGTTCCACTTCGTCGAGGCGCTTGCGGTCTCCGGTTATGGTGGCGAGGCCCAGATGTGTATCGACGGCGGTATCGCCATGGCCGGGAAAATGCTTGGCGGTGGTCAGCACGCGCGCCCTGCGGTCGGATTCCGCGCCTTCGATAAAGGCTTCGACATGGCGCGAGACCACCTGCGGATTCTCTCCGAACGACCGGATATTAATGATGGGGTTGTCGGGGTTGTTGTTCACGTCGGCATCCGGATAGAAGATCCATGGGACGCCGATGGCCCTCGATTCTTTCGCCGTGACCTCGCCTTCGTAGCGGGTGAGCGCGGGATCGCCCGCCGCCGCGAACGCCATGGCGTGAGGGAATACCGTGGTGCCGTTCACCCGCATGGAAGCGCCGCGTTCGAAATCGCCGGAAACCACCAGCGGCAGCTTGCTCATACGCTGCAGCCGATTTACAAAAGAAGCCAGCTCGTGAGGCTCCGGGCGCTGCACCAGCCGCCCTTGCGCCACGTTCACCAGAATCAGCCCGCCCACATGCACGTCGCGAATCAGGTGTACGAACTTGCGGTACTCGTGCGTGCGCGTGCTCATCGCGTGCCCGCTGAAAGGGATCATCACCAGTTGCGCGGCCTTGTCGCGCAGGCTGAGCGATTTCATCCATCGATTGACGGTCTTCGGAGTGGCTCGATCGGTTGTGGCTGCAGGCGCCAGCAGGGCCAGAGATAAAACCAGGGAAAGCAATTTCGCGGACAGGCTACCTCATTCTATCCAATGTTCCGCTCTCTCTTCGAACCCGCCGCCTGCTCAGATGCCAGCGGTTTGCGAGGCGGCTGCCGGTTCAACAGCCGGCGCACGGAGCGGACCAGCAATCCCACTTCGCCCGCGCTTTTGGAAAGCACGATGTCGGCGCCGGTCGACTTCTCGGTCAAACCCAGCGGCTCGACGAACCCGGACAACAGGATGACCGGCAGATCGCTGCGAAACTCCCGCATACGCGCGATCAACTCGACGCCATCCATATTGGGCATGCGGAAATCCGTAATCACCAGGTCGACTTTGTGGGCCGCAAGCAGTTTGAGCGCTTCTTCACCGCTCGAACCCGTGTGCACCACGTAGCCTAATTCTTCGAGAACCGTGCGGCGGGCGACGAGGCCATGCGGATTGTCATCCACCAGCAGGAGGGTCGCACCTGGGCGCACAGGCGCGGGCGTCATCTTCATGGATCGAGCGAGGGTAGCAAGTTGTCACAAAAGTGTCAACGATCTTGCATCAAATTGTAACTAAGGAATTTTGAGACCTTGACTTTATTCCACTTCTCGCGGCGCGTTGTAGCCGGCTTTGGCGATGATGGTGTACTTGACGGGCTTGCCCTTCTCGTCGGTGATGCGTAGCGGCTCGCCGGCAGGATTCACCAGCTCCACTTTGATTTTGCGGAACTTGCCGTCGTGCGCCGTGTTGGTGGGCGCGTAGCCCAGAGTGTACTGATTGCGAAGAGCTTGCGCGATCGCCTGAAAGATGCTGGGGAACTCGCCGTAAAACCGCGGAAAGAACGCCTGGCCGCCGGTTTCCTTGCTGAACGTTTTCAACGAATTGTCACCCTGGAGGAAGTCCATGCGCTGCATCGGGCCCATTCCGCCGCGCGCGTCTACGATTTCACGGATGGCCTGCATGGTTCCGAGCGCATAGATCGGCACTCCACCATCCTGGATCGCCTTGCGCGCCTTGTCGAACGTCAGCTTGCTGAAGGTGTCAATGCCCGAAGCGATCAGCACGATGGCTTTGCGGCCTTCAATGCCGCTCATGCGGTCCTCGGCATCCACCAGCGCATCGTAGAGGTTAATCTCGGCAAAACCAGGGATGCGCAGCCTTTGCAGGGCGTCATAGGTCTTCCGCCGGTCCGTGGAGAAGTCCGAAAGAATCTCGGGCTTCATGTCAAACGCAATGACGGCAACGTAATCCACCGGCTTCAACGTCTGCACGAAACCGTACGAAGCCGCCAGAGTCTGATACCACGCCGGGCCATAGCCATACTGATTAAACTTGGCGCTGAACTCAATCAGCAGGCAGACCGTCATGGGAGCTTCGCCCAGGGAAAAGTTCGCGATCTGCTGGGGAACGTTGTCCTCGTAGACGCGGAAATTGCCTTTGGGAATGCCCGGAATGAAGTGGCCCTTGTTGTCCAGCACCGCCACATCCACGTTCACGACGTTGGTTTCCACCTTGAAGCTGGGCGAGCCCTCGGGCAGTTCTTTATTCTTGTTGCTGAGCTTGGAAGGAATCTTCGGCAGATCGGTGTCGCCGGTATCGCCGGCGTCCTTTCGCGGCTTGGCGACGGTTTCCCCGACATCCTTTTGGGGGCCCTGGTCTTGCGCCACCGCGATGTCCGCCAGAACCACCAGTCCGGCGAGCGAAACCAAGCAGATTTTATGCCACATCCTCATAGACAGCCATCCCTACTCTCAATATATATCAATGACGACGGGCCGCGCCCGGTGGTTTCTGGCCATTCGAAGCGCACCCTGAATTAAATGCTTCCCTTCATCGATTTGTAAATTCCGTAGTTGTATGATCTATGGCGGCCCCGGTTCTGGGGTCCTCTTGCCTACGCCCTGTTATGGAGCGTCGAGCCTGGTTCCTCGGACATCGGGGCCAGAAAAGGTGGCCGATCTATTTTCTGTCCGCACATGGAGCCCCGGCTCCCGCGCAGTTGACACACGGGAAAGCCTTCGATATCATTGAAAAGTTTCACAAGTGGAAGTTCTTCTGCTCCCGCGCTACCCCCGTATTGTGATATGGGCCGGCCGGGGGTCGGCCCCGAGGTTCCAAATGGCAGAGTCAGCATGGCCGTCTGGAGCATGGGCTTGTCCGAAGTTCTTGCATTGAGCGCCTCCGGAATCGTGACATTTAGCCGTTCCGGTGTGGCTTTTTGGTTCTGACCGCTTCCACCACTTTGCGTCGCGCAGCCAGCCGGGGCAAGTATGTAGGCGAGTCGCGTCAATCTGAGCAGTACTTCACGAAGAGGAGTTCGTGCCGACCTTTAATCAACTCGTGCGTAGCGGCCGGAGGCCGCCGCGGTGGAAAACCGCCAGCCCGGCCTTGCAGGCTTGTCCGCAAAAACGCGGCGTCTGCACTCGCGTGTACACCTCCACGCCCAAGAAGCCCAATTCGGCGCTGCGGAAGGTGGCGCGCGTGCGGCTCACCAACGGCATCGAGGTCACGACTTATATTCCCGGCGTCGGCCATAACCTCCAGGAACACTCCATCGTGCTCATTCGTGGCGGCCGCGTGAAGGACTTGCCCGGCGTGCGCTATCACGTGATCCGCGGGGCGCTGGATACCGCCGGTGTCGCCAACCGCAAACAAGGACGCTCCAAGTACGGGGCAAAGAGGCCGAAAGCGTAAACGAATTTATGCCCAGAAGGAGAAGCGCAGAAAACCGCGAAGTGCTGCCGGACCCGGTCTACAACTCGACCCTGGTGGAGAAGTTCATCTGCTCCATGATGTGGGACGGCAAGAAGAACACCGCGCAAGGCATTTTTTACGATTCGATGGAGAAGATCCGCGAGCGCACCGGCGACGATCCGCTGAAGCTTTTCAAGAAAGCTGTCGAGAACTGCAAGCCGCTGCTGGAAGTGAAGACGCGGCGCGTGGGCGGCGCCAACTATCAGGTGCCCATCGAAGTGCCGCAGACACGGAGGACCAGCCTGGCGATCCGCTGGATCATCATCAATGCCCGGGGGCGCGCCGAGAAAGGCATGCCCGAAAAGCTGGCCAACGAGCTGAATGACGCTGCCAACCTGCGCGGCGGCGCCATCAAGAAGAAGGATGACGTGCACCGGATGGCGGAGGCCAACAAGGCGTTCGCGCATTACCGGTGGTAGGGAGAGAAATGCAAGGCAAAAGGCATAAGGCAAAAATCAAAAGGCAAAAGGGATGGTGTTCTTCCGAATCCACTTTTGCCTTTTGCCTTGCTCCTTTTGCCTTTTGCCTTTAGATTTTGGGTTTTACGATGTCACGTAACGTTCCGCTCGAGCGGATGAGAAACATCGGGATTGCGGCGCATATCGATGCGGGCAAGACCACTACGACCGAGCGCATCCTTTATTACACGGGCCGAACGCACAAGATTGGTGAGGTGCACGAAGGCACCGCGGTCATGGACTGGATGGAACAGGAACAGGAGCGCGGCATCACCATCACCTCTGCCGCCACTACTTGCCAGTGGCGCGATATTCAAATCAACATCATCGACACTCCCGGCCACGTCGATTTCACGGCCGAAGTCGAGCGCAGCCTGCGCGTGCTGGATGGCGCGGTGGCCGTTTTCGACGCCGTGGCGGGCGTGCAGCCGCAATCGGAAACCGTCTGGCGCCAGGCTGATAAGTACGAGGTTCCGCGCATCTGCTTCATCAACAAAATGGACCGCGTGGGCGCCGATTTTTACCACTCGGTGGAAACCATCGTCAACCGCCTGCGTTGCCGGCCGGTGCCCATCCAGATTCCGGTGGGCAACGAAGACCAGTTCAAGGGTGTGGTGGACCTGGTCGAAATGAAGGCGCTCATCTGGCGCGACGAGACCCTGGGCGCGGAATACGATGTCGTGGACATTCCGGTCGACCTCGAAGCCAAGGCCAAAGAATACCGCGACCACATGATTGAAGCGGTCTCCGAGTTCGACGACAAGCTGTTCGAGAAATTCGTCGAGGGCCATACGCTCACCAACGAGGAGATCCGTGCGGGCATCCGCAAGGCCACCATCGCCCTCAAAATCTTCCCGGTCATCTGCGGCTCCGCGTTCAAGAACAAGGGTGTGCAGTCGATGCTGGATGCGGTGGTCGACTATCTCCCCTCCCCGCTCGACGTTCCACCCATCCAAGGCGTGTCGATCGATGATCCCAATCAGGTTCTGACGCGCAAAGCGTCGGATGACGAGCCGTTCGCCGCTCTGGTGTTCAAGATCATGACCGATCCCTACGTCGGCCAGCTCGCCTTCTTTCGCGTTTATTCCGGCAAACTTGCGGCGGGCGATTCAGTTTATAACGTGGCCAAGTCGCGCAAGGAGCGCATCGGGCGTCTGCTTCGCATGCACGCCAACAAGCGCGAGGAAATTCACGATATCTACGCGGGCGATATCGCCGCCGCCGTGGGGCTGAAAACCGTCTCCACCGGCGACACCATCTGCGACGACGACCATCCCATCGTCCTCGAGTCCATCGAGTTCCCGACACCGGTGATCCAGCTCGCCGTCGAGCCGCGCACCAAGGCCGACCAGGAAAAACTCGGCATGGCCATCCAGAAGCTGGCCCAGGAAGATCCGACTTTCCGCGTCGCCACCGACACCGAGACCGGACAGACCATTCTTTCCGGCATGGGCGAGCTGCATCTCGAAATCATCGTCGACCGCATGATGCGCGAGTTCGGCGTAGCGGCCAACGTCGGCAAGCCGCAGGTGGCTTATCGCGAGACCATTCGCAAACAGGCCGAAGCCGAAGGCCGCTGGGTGCGGCAGACGGGCGGCAAGGGCCAGTACGGCGTGGTGAATCTGCGCGTCGAGCCGCTACCCTCCGGTTCCGGATTTGAGTTCGTGAATGAGATTTACGGCGGCGCGGTGCCCAAGGAATACATCAAGCCGGTCGAGCAGGGCGTGTCGGAAGCCCTGGAGGGCGGCGTCCTCGCGGGCTTTCCCATGTCGGACGTCAAGGTGACGCTCTACGATGGCAGCTATCACGAAGTGGACTCCTCCGAGATGGCCTTCAAGCTGGCCGCATCGGTGGGAGTGAAAGAAGCGGTGCGCAAAGCCAAGCCGGTGCTGCTCGAGCCCATCATGGCCGTCGAGGTGGTGGTGCCCGAAGAGTATATGGGCGACGTGATCGGCGATTTGAATTCGCGCCGCGGCCGCATCGAAGGCATGGAGCTGCGCGGTACTTCACAGATCATCAAATCGTTCGTCCCGCTTTCGGAAATGTTCGGATATGCCACGGATTTGCGCTCCCGAACTCAGGGCCGCGGCAGTTTCACCATGCACTTTGGCAAATACGAAGAAGTGCCCTCGGCGCTGGCGGAAGAGATCGTGAGCAGAGTACAAGGAATTACGAAGTGAGAAGACCGGATTTCGGGGCTGGGATTTGGGATTTGGCCTGCGAGGTGAGTGGGCCGCGCACCAAATCCTAAATCCCAAATCCTAGATCCGGTTTGTCAGGAGACTTTTGAATGGCAAAGGAAAAATTTGATCGCACGAAGCCGCACGTCAACATCGGCACTATCGG
>Ga0187819_10001298_pt1 | contig 12863 bp, 8 predicted proteins | sample NC_wetland_sal_i_15_FD_132411 | JGI IMG/M metagenome (GOLD analysis project Ga0187819, IMG submission 132411) | Wetland sediment microbial communities from Neuse River Estuary, North Carolina, USA - SO4_4 | ecosystem: Environmental > Aquatic > Freshwater > Wetlands > Sediment | place: USA: North... | reverse complement strand
CTTCAAGGAGCGACTTGTCAAATGGCCGCATTCCTGTTCGGTAACATTTTATTTGACTTGACAGGATGGTTGAAAGACGCGATAAAGCGTGAAGACCACAAGCGTGAGCAAAATGTGAGACCCCACTCACAAATGTGACGTCATTGTGAGATGGAAATGATACGCTTAAAGTGATCTTCGATCAGGGAAACGAAGCAGTGATAGTGAAATGTCCGCATGATATGTATAGTCAGTACCGTGTTCTACAAGATGAGGCAAACACCCGAAAGCAGGTGCAGGCCGGTCTCCAGGGAAGTGAGGAGCAGAAAAGGCTCTACTATCTCGATTGGCTACGCGTGCTCGCCGTCCTGGGGGTATTTTATGCTCATGCGGCCTCGATTTTCGATATGCTCTACTGGCAAATGAACGCCAGTAGAGGAATTACCCTCGTGATCTTTGGCACCGAGTGGGGGATGGCACTGTTCTTCTTCCTCGCCGGTGCGAGTACCTGGTTTTCACTGGGTTCGCGCACAAGCCGTCAGTTTATAGCTGAACGGTTTAGGCGCCTGATCATTCCTTTTGTTATCGGAGTCATTCTTCTCTCTCCACCCCAAGCCTACCTGCTGGACGTGGGACTTTCCCGCTATCATGGCTCTTTCCTCCAGTATTATACGTCTTTCTTCGCGCATGTAAAACTGAGCTTGAACCCCCAGGTCCTGGCTGCCTACGGTTTCCATCTCTGGTTTCTCGCGTTTCTCTTTCTGTATTCGGCACTTGCGCTCACCTTTTTCTTATATCTGAGACGACCCTCGGGTCAAAGTACCCTTGCCAGGCTTGCAGGAGTCTGTGGGCGGCGAGGAGGCATCTACCTCTTTCTCTTGCCCCTTGCTTTGATCCAGGTTGCTCTGCAGCCTGTGTTTCCCGTCTATCAGGGGTGGACTGATTTCCTGAGCTGGTTTGTGTACTTTGTGTACGGATATCTCTTCTTATCGAGTGCCCGGTTGAACAGGGCCATAAGACAGCAGGCATGGATAGCTTTTTGTATAGGTACCGTAAGTTTGATCACACTGTTAGCAACGACGTATGGTCACGGTTTTCTCAGTTTATGGACTGAAACGCCGAGCTACTCGATCAGATATGAACTGTATCAGTTGCTCTTCAGCATCACCGCCTGGTCCTGGATGATCTTCGTCGTCTATTTCGGCATGCGCTTCCTCAATGTTAGCAACAAACTCATCCAGTATGGAAATGAAGCTGTCTTACCATTTTACGTGCTCCATTATGCTGTGATCGTTGCCATGGCCTATTTCTTTCTACCCTGGCATGTCGATCTGGTGGTAAAATTCCTGCTGGTGAGTACACTTTCCCTGGCTGTCACACTTGCTTTATATGAAGGGCTGATAAGACGGTTCAACATCTCACGCAGGTTGTTTGGCATGAAGCTCAAAAAGCGAGAAGGAAGAACTTCAGAGAAGCAGTATGAAGAGCCACTTTAAGGATGGGTTACTACCTCCACCTCATGGTATTCAAACCAAATGGGTTCTTTAGTATACGCCCCTTCCAACGCGACCAGGTAGAAACAAAATGGCTCCTGCAGGTCAGCAGGAATGGTATCGACGTTGCGAATGGTCCCACGCAGTCCCCGAAAGGGGCCATAACTGGTCACACGGACCCGACTGCCCACCTGCAAGATGTTTCTTCCCTGCTCAGTTGCACTCTGTTCTCCCAAATGGGAGGCCCAAGCTGTTGCTTTTCGCTCATTCATCTTTCTTCTCCTCAGTGAAATGGGTTTCTATCCTCATAGCGTCTACTACGGGAGATGATTATGCAACTCAGGAAATAAGCGCTCATAGCTTGTGTACGTAAGTACCTTCCTCAAAGATAGCATATTAACCTCACGCTGGTATCACAGAAAGGTTACTCAACATCACGAGATCGTCACGCTCTCGCCACCTCGTTTTCAACAAACTATCGTTGTCCCATCAAGGCGGAGCTATCGACTCCTGACAAGTAGAAACTGCATTTGAGATGATGGGCAGCGCTATGAAAAAGGTCGAGCCGTGTCCTTCGCTTGATTCGAACCAGATACGCCCTCCATGCAGTTCAATAAGTTCTCGGCACAGATACAGCCCCAGCCCTGCCCCCATGATGCCCTGCGTATTGTCCGCCCTGGCAAACCGCTGGAACACCTGCGGTTGTTGGTCCGCAGGAATGCCCATGCCATGATCGCGTACCTGCACGATGACCTGGTTCTGTTGCTGGTCAGCCTGGATATCGACCTCAATCATTCCCCCCTCGGGGCTGTATTTCACCGCATTAGAGATCAGATTGGTCAATACTTGTTGGATCCGAAGGGAATCAATGAGGACGACGAGGGATGCAGGTCTGGCATGCAAGTGGAGCATATGCTGCTCTGTGGTGCCCTGGATGCCTTGCACAACCTTGCGTGCCAGCTCTACCAGATCTCTCGGCTCAATGGTGAGCACCAACTGTCCGGCCTGGATGCGCGTCACATCCAGCAGGGCTTCGGTGAACTCGATCTGGCGGTCAGTCGCCACCATGATTTCCATGAGGGCTTCCTCCTGCCAGTCCGCCAGCGGCGCTCCTCGGCCTCGTCGCGTTTGGACCACCAGCATGTCTACAAACCCTTTCAGTACCGTCAGGGGTTGGCGCAATTCATGGGCTGCCACCCCGATAAACTCGTCTTTGAGCCGTTCAGTGGTTTTGAGGGGCGTGATATCCTGCATCACGACCAGCACCCTGCTAGTGTGTTCGGATGCCGACTCCAGGTGGTGAAAGTGCTGCGTTCTTAGTCCGACGGCATTGAGCAAAATGGGCAGCGCAGTGCCTTCTGGCTGTCGAATCATCTCCTGGAACTGATGCACGGCCTGGCCAGTCCGCAGAGCCTGGATTGTGGCCAGCTCGTCATAGGCGAGTTCGTGCCCATCAATGCCCAACACGCGAACCTGGTGGGTGGACAAAAAGTCCTGCATCGCCTGGCCCGGCATCCACGTCGCTCCCCACACCTCAGTAGCAGCACGGTTGGCGAACACCAGGCGGGCCTGCTCGCCCTGGACCAGATACACCCCGCTGGGCAAGGCATCGAGCACGGCTTGCAACAGCTCCTGCTGTGCCTGTGCCAGGTGATCCAGCCGACGCCGCTCGGTGATATCACGAATACTACTGATGATGAATAGCCCTGCCCGGGTCCGCATGGGGCTCAAACTGATGTCGACCGGAAATTCGCTGCCATCTTTGCGCCGACCATACAGCTCCAGGCCGAGGCCCATCGAGCGTACCTTTGGGGTCTGCATATACGCGTGCCTATGGCGGAGATGGAGCTTGTGAAACCGCTCTGGGAGCAAGCATTCCAATTGCTGACCAACCAACTCCTGGCGCGGGTAGCCAAAGAGCACTTCGACCTGCTGATTGACCAGGGCAATGCACCCCTGCCCATCTATCATGACCAGGGCATCGGGAGCCGATTCTACGAGAGCCTGAAACTCGCTGCGAGCGAGCAGAGCTCGCATTCTCCTCTGTTGTAATCGCTGTATTGCCGCAGTTGGTGCGACAAGGCGCAGGGACTGAACCATCTAGGGGTGCTCCTTGCTTCTTCATCGTTTCAATGGAAGATACATACGCTTGCAGCCGTTCCTGAGCGTCTAACACCGGGAGGAATGCCGCTACCACCTCGGGATCAAATTGATGACCGGCACAACGCTGCAATTCCGCCCTGGCCTCCTTGTGTGTGAGAGGCTTCCGATACACTCTGGCTGAGATCATGGCATCGTAGGAATCCACGACGGAGAGGATGCGTGCCTCTAGCGCGATCGCCTTTTTCGCCAGGCCAAAAGGATAGCCGCTTCCATCCCAGCGCTCGTGATGGGCGAGCACAAGAGGTGCCAGGCTCGCCCAATCACCTCCAGCATGCAGCAGCATCTGGCAACCAAATTCAGGGTGATGACGTATTATGATCCATTCCTCTTCGGTCAATGGACCGGGCTTATACAGGATAGCCGTGGGGATGGCGAATTTACCGAGATCATGCACGAATGCTGCCAGGCCAACACGATTTACCTCATCCTGAGACAGCCCGAGCAGGTAGGCTATTGCCTGTGCAGGCCCCATCAGGCGATAAGAGTGTGCAATGATATCTCGAGCCCAGGCGAAAGTAGCTGCTTTGCGCGTATAGATAATAGGTAGCTCTCGTTGCATGATGATCGGCTTCCGGTCCAGCATGTGCTGCTGTGTGGGCGCTGACAAAAAATAGACCCATAAGAAGTATACTATACTTATTGGAAAAAATGAACAATTTCTAAGAGCAGTTTGCTTTTTTCAACTCTAACCATACAATTGTGATGGGTTTGTGATACTGTAGATATAGGATGTGATGGTACCGTGAAGGTCTCACACTATACTCTTCCTATGGAAGTTGGGAGCGCCGTCTGAAATGTGCGGCGCAACAATGTTGCGAAGAGAGTCGTGGAGCAGAGTGCCACGAACACGGGTCGCTTCCCCAGGTGGGATACGTGTCGTCCTTGCTCTAGAGGGTGAGGAGAAGAAGGTACCAATGAGCACTGTTGATCAAACTACATCTTCTAGCACCGGTCGCCTGGTTGTGGTTAGCTCCTCGGCGGGTGGCATCGAGGCGCTCTCCGTGTTCGTAGGCACCCTGCCAGCAAACCTCCCTGCACCAATCGTACTGGCCCAGCACCTCGATCCGAGCCGACCCAGCAGCCTGAACACTCTTCTCCAGCAACACATCAGCTTGCCCGTGAACGTGATCACTTCCCATACCCCTCTTCAGCCAGGGGAGATTTATGTGGTGCCAGCCAATCGCCATGTCACCATCAACGATGGGTACGCTGAGGTGCAGGAGGATCATCTGGGGCACCCCAAGCCTTCAGTGGATTTGCTGCTCTCCAGCGCTGCCAAAGCCTACGGACAGCGCTTGATCGCTGTTATCTTAACGGGTCCCGGCTCCAATGGAGCGGTAGGGGCGATCGAGGTGAAGCATGCAGGTGGGACCGTGATCATCCAGAACCCCCTGACGGCCCGCTTCCCATCTCTGCCTTTAGCCCTCCCCCCGACCGTCGTGGATGTTCAAGTCGATCTAGCACGTATCGGCCCTCTGCTGTACGATCTCCTCACAGGAACGCATGAGCCGCCTGATGACGAGCAAGGGGACGTGCTGCGTTGCATCCTTGACCACGTGAAAGATGCGATGCGTATTGACTTGCGCATGTTCAAGACGTCCTCTCTCCTACAACATATCAGGTATCGGATGCTGGCGACCAATACCCCGACAATGCAAGGCTATCTGGACTATCTAATATCGGTCCCAGCAGAAGCAGGGGAACTGGCCAAATCGCTGTTGGTGACGTACACGCAATTTTTTCGTGATCCCGATGCATTTGCCTACCTGAAAGGGACGCTTTTGCCAGAGCTGGTGGCGCGAGCGCGCGAGCGGGGCCGCACCTTACGCTTCTGGACAGCGGGGTGTGCGACCGGTGAAGAGCCCTATTCGCTGGCGATGCTCCTCGCAGACCTGCTTGGGGCAGAACTCTCCCAGTGGAGCATCAAAATCTTTGCGACCGACCTCTCCGAGGCCGCGATCTCCTTCGCCCGCCGAGGGGTGTATGCTGAAAACTCGCTCACAGGGTTGCCTCCAGAATACAAAGAACGTTTCTTCGAGCGTGTTGACCATGGCTACCGCATTGTGAAAATATTGCGTCAAAGGGTCATCTTTGGACAACAAGACCTCACTCGGAGCACGCCCTTCCCTGACATCGACCTGCTCCTGGGCCGCAACGTGCTGAGCTACTTCACGTCCGATGTCCAGGAGCTGGTACTCAACCAGTTTGCTTTCTCCCTCTTTCCCGGTGGCTACCTGCTCCTGGGCAAAACTGAAGCAGTACGCCCTCCTCACATGCTGTATGAACTTGTGAGCCGAGACTGGAATGTGTATCGCTGCATCGGCAAGGCTGCACCTTCGGCACAGTTTCCCGATGTCTCTGCATTGAACATACCTCGCTTCCTCGATCGCTCCAGCCGCTACCAGCTTCACACTGCTGCGAAACAGCCCCTCGAGCAACCAGCCGCGCTTCCTACCTTTGAACTCGGACCACTCCCGCGCTTCAATGAGCTGCTCTTCCGTTCTCTGCCCATTGGTATGGTCGTGATCGATCGGAGCTATCACATCGTCACCGCGAATGGTATCTCTCGGCGCCTCCTGCGGCTGCCTGCGGCTGCTACCGAACAGGATTTCTTACACGCGGTACCTGGTATTCCCTACACCGAAGTGCGTACTGCCATTGATGTCGTCTTTCGAGAGCATAGTGCGGTCACCCTGCCGGAAGTCGAGCTGGATATCATCGCAGGGGGCACTGGCCGTTTTGTTGCACTCTCGATAAGTCCCATCCAGTTAGATGCTCCTCCACCAGACCTTGCGGCGATCAGTGTCATCGACATCACGGAACAGGTGCAGACACAGCGACGCTTAGAAGCGCTTCGGGCCGAACAGGCACAGCTCGTCGATGAGCTTGCAGCCGCGAATAAGCGCTTGCATGAAGTAAATAACGCCCTGATGAAGGCCAATGAGGAGTTACAAGCGACCAATGAAGACATGATCGTGAGCCAGGAGGAATTCCAGGCCAAGCTCAAGGAGCTGGAAACGACGAACGAAGAACTAAAGGCCAACTTCGATGAGCTGGAGGCCACCAACGAAGGGCTCCAGGTTGCCAACGAGGAACTGCTGGCCACCAATGAGCAGCTCCAGGTCACAGATGAGGCAGTCGAGGCTGCCGATGAAGCGTTGAATGCACGCACAGGAGAACTGCAAGAAGAGAATACTCTGCTTGCAGATGAACGAAGGCGTCTTGTCGAGATCATTGAGCGCGCGCCTTACTCCATTGTCGTGCTACGTGGGCCAGATTTGCGTGTTGAGACCTTTAACGCGCACTACGCCAGGCAGTTGCACGGACAGGACGTGCTGGGTCGACCCTTTTCGGAGATTTCGGGATTCCTCTGGGAAGCCGATTCGCCGATGGTGCGCCTTGCCAACGAGGTCTATCTGCACGATACACCTCGGATCATTCCCAGCATGCGTGCGCACGTGCCCGAAGCGCCGGGTGAAACTGGCAAGAAGAACCTGGCGTATATGCTTGTGCCTGCTCACGCTGCCGACGGAACTGTCTCTGGTGTGATCCTGTACGCCACAGACGAGGCCGAAGAGCGAGAACAAGAAGCTAACAGCGATATGCAAAGCGATGCAACTCTGCCGTAAGTTGAAAGGAGCACTCTAATGTTTAAGCAGATCTTAGTTCCCTTAGATGGATCGACACGTGCCCAGCAAGCTCTTCCTATTGCAGCACGGCTCGCGCGGGCCAGCTCTGGGACAGTCACCTTGGTACAAGTAGTGAGCCCGCCGTCCGAGTTCATGGAAGTGGTGGGAGAGATCGTGCTGCCGGAAGTCCTTGACGAGAACGTGCCAGCGGCGAATGAGTACCTGGAAGAGGTGGCGCAAACGAGCAGTCTGGAGGGGGTTCACACTGCAACCCGGGTCGTGATTGGACATCCTGCCAAGGGGATTATTGCAGCGGCGCAGGCGGACAACGTCGATCTCGTAGTGCTATGCAGTCATGGCTACACTGGCTTCATGCGCTGGTCAATGGGCAGTATTGCCGAAAAAGTGGCACGCCATGCTCCCTCCCCCGTCTTGATCCTGCATGAAGGCAGCGCCCTCTCGACTGAGGCAGGGGCTGTTCCTCACGGCTCTATTCGTGTCCTCGTCCCCTTGGACGGCTCCGAGTATGCTGAAACCGCCCTGGTACCAGCAGCACTGCTGGCCTGGGCATACTCGGCTCCTGCTCGTGGTGAGCTTCACCTGACACGCGTGGTATCCTCTCCAAATGGAGAGGTGAGCAGCTCTCATGAGGAGGCAGAAAGAGCCCGGCAGTATCTTCACTCGGTCGTTGAGCGCTTGCAACAGCATCCGCTGACAGAGGCGAATGTGCCGCTTGCTGTGTCCATGACCTGGTCAGTCACGGAGGCTAGTGATGTGGCTACTGGGATCATGCAAGCTGCCGAGAATAGCGGGAAGAGAGAAGATGCAGCACGGCATGCGGGCTGTCAGGTGATTGCGATGGCCACCCATGGGCTTGGTGGTCCGCAGCTCTGGACCATGGGCAGTACGACCGAACGCGTCCTGCAGGTGGCACAGCAACCATTGTTGATTGTCCATCGATGATCCCTTTCTTCACTGCTCAATACTGTACCCATCCGCTGGCGGGGTTTCCAGCGTCTTCTCCTCCGGGAGAAGACGCTGTAGCACCCCGAAATGCATCTTTCAGGACTCCCAGGAGCGCCTTCGTGGTTTCTTCAGCGAAGGCTGGCGAGGCGACAGCACGTTCCTCCAGCAGAGCAACGCAGCGCTGGTAGAGGCGGGCCAGGTAGCCTGGGTCGCGTTCCCCCTTCACGTGTACCGAGTTGGCCAGGAAAAGCGCGGCTTGAAAGGACTGATTGGCCTGAGTATAACAGTCATGAGCATAGCTTGGCACGGGAGCAACCCGCCCCAGCTCCTCAGCAACTTCCCCCATGGCAATGTAGACCTCAACCAGGCTGAGTGGGCTCCGAGGTGAGCTATCACTTCCATCGGTGGCTATCTCGATGAGACGCGGCAGAGAAGGGGAACGGTACGCCAGGGTATCCGCCGATATCGTCACCGCTTGCTGGATGAGAGCCCTGGGAAGAGAAGGATTTGCAAGCGCATCGAGCACCTGCTGGCACAAGTAGGCTGCAAACGCTCGTTGCCGGTAGGCAACATCGAGAGAGCTTCCCTCCAATCGAGCCAGGATTGCCCGTTGGACTGAAACCCGAACGAGGCAAGCCAGAGCCATATACAGCAGGGTATCCAGCTCGGCAGTCGCTGTAGGGACTCGATTGATCGCGTCCACGGGATGGGGCGGGGCTACATGCTCCAATTGATCTTGCCAACCAAGCAGCACTTGTTGACATTGCTCCGCCGCATCATCCAAGAGGCGCGTGCAGTCAATGAAAGTTTGCCTCTGCTCTGTATTGCTGGCCGTAGCACCCCGATTTATCGAGGGTGTTATTCGTCGTCGCCACATACTAAAATCAAGCAACACGGTGGCGAGCATGAGGCGATCGTTCGCTTCTTTCGCGCGATCACCGCTGACCTGGTAAAAACTCCTGCTCTGGAGCAAGAAGCTGGTGGCCCGTTGAAATGCGCGTTCTATACGCTCTGGTGCGATATCGCTAGGCAGAGCAGAAGGGGCAGACGGCGCCGTGGACGTGTAGATTGCTGCGTATGTACAGTAGCCCAGCCCGGAGTACAACTCCCCTGCGGTAGCTAAATCGTGTTGAGCAGAGAGGTATTCGCGAGCAGATTCATAGTGTGCAAGTGCCTGGTGGTAGGCACCTAATGCCAGGTAGGCATTGCCACAGTGCAACTCGACTGCTAATTGCAGGGGGGCCATGGTGTTATTGGAAGACGCTTTCGACAGTAGGTGCCGCGCGTGGAGATGATAGCCAAGCGCCGTGTGATAGGCTTGCAGCAGGAAAGAACAGCTTCCCATTTCGTCAAGGATTGCAGCTTGCTGATGAGCAGGGGCCAGCGTGAGGGCGGATTCAAAAGCACGAAGCGCCACTGGAAGCTGTCGCTGCTCTTTGGCGCTAAGCCCCAGTAGAAAGTAGTAATGGGCCTGCAAGTGTTGCGGAAGTGACGTAAGAGCTTCTGGAGAAATCATTGGCAGATGGTGGTCAGGCGAAAAGCCTGCAAATGCTGCCTGTTCCAGCAGCGTATGCAGCAGCGTGACGGTATCATCTCGCGCGATGTGTCCATTGGCAGTAGGGGAAGCGGGTGTATCAAGTACGGACAACGCTTGTGCGACGTCGGGCTGCTGGAGCAACGCCGCAAAATTCCCGTTCGGCTGACCTAATCGCTCAGCAAAGAAGCGCAGCGCCCGAGGCGACGGCGCAATTCGATTGCGTTCTACGGCGCTCACGTAGGATTTTGAAAAACGATCCCCGGCTAATGCTTGCTGTGTCAGATTGCGCAGGTGCCGTACCTGACGGATAATCTCTCCAATCGACGGTTGCATCTCATCTCATCTTCATCAGGGTGCCTCTCCCCCGGCCGAACGAGCCAATTCCTCATGGCTTTCCCTTGATTTCTTCCCTCTATTGTACACGATGTAAAACCAGAATGAAATATATCTAAATGGCCCATGCGCTTTTGTGATGAGCTTGTGACAACTAAAAACTCTCAAATCTTTCCCTCTCGCTGTGTAGGGCCTCAAAGCGAATGTGATATTGTTATCAATTTGTGACGATCAGACATGGGCCTGTGATGGCGGTGTGATGCCCTGCCTCTATACTTGAGTGGAGATAGGAAACTGTGGTGAAGCCACAAGGCTAGAAAGAAAGATGAGATGACAACTGAAGAACAGACACGACAGCCCCTGTCCATGGCTGATCTGCCGCTTTCATCGGCAGAACTGGCTGAGGCAGCCGCTGCTGCCACGCCACGCATGGCGGGGCCACCGATTCTGTCTGTGGAAGGGCTCAGGCGGACCTTCGGGCACCTTGAAGCCGTGAAGGGCATCTCGTTCGAGGTCTATCCCGGCGAGATCTTCGGCTTCCTCGGCCCCAATGGTGCAGGGAAAAGCACTACCATCAACATGCTCTGTACGCTGCTCAAGCCCACCGCGGGCAAAGCGACCCTTGCCGGCTTCGATCTCAGCCGTGAGCCGAGCCGGGTCCGCGAAGTTATTGGCCTGGTCTTCCAGGACCCCAGCCTGGATGAGCGCCTGACCGCCGATGAGAACCTGCGCTTTCATGCGGCCATCTATGGACTGCCGGCAGCGGTGAGCAAAGAACGGCGTGAAGCTATGCTCAAGATGGTGGATCTGTACGACCGCAAGGATCACCTCGTCCGCACCTTCTCAGGCGGGATGAAGCGCCGGTTGGAGATTGCGCGCGGCCTGCTGCACTACCCGCGGGTACTCTTTCTGGATGAACCCACTATTGGTCTCGATCCGCAAACCCGCCTGCATCTCTGGAGCTACATCCTCACCCTGCGCCAGCAAAAGCAGATCACCATGTTTCTAACCACCCACTATATGGACGAGGCCGAGTATTGTGACCGCATAGCGGTGATCGATCACGGCATGATCGTGGCGCTGGATACGCCGGATCACCTGAAAGATCTGGTCGGCGGGGATGTCATCCGCCTGAAGACGAGCGACGATGCGCTGGCAGCCCAGCAGATCAAGGCGCTCTTTGGCGTCGAGCCGCGCCAGGGAAAAGATGAACTGATCTTTGAAATTGCGGGCGGCGAAGAGTTGGTGCCGCGCATCGTCGAGCAAGTCTCCGTACGGATCGCCTCAGTGAGCGTACGCCGCCCGACGCTCGACGATGTGTTTATCAAATTGACCGGGCGTGAAATCCGTGAAGAGGAAACCGGTACGCAAGAGCGGATGCGTGGCATCATGCGAAGGAGGATGCGATGAGTACAGTAGTTGCCGAGACGACATCAACCAACACACACATGAGTGCTCTGTGGCGCAACCTGATGGCGATCGAGATTGTCTGGTACCGCGATATCCTGCGCTACCTGCGCGACTGGGTGCGTATCATCACCTCGCTGATGCAGCCGCTGCTCTTTCTGTTCATCTTTGGCTCAGGGCTGGCTTCCAGCTTTAGCCCGGCAGGTGCCAGACCTGGGGGAGTAGCGGGCGTGAGTTTTCAGACCTTCATCTTTCCGGGGGTAGTCAGCATGGCGGTGCTCTTCACGGCCATCTCGTCGGCCATCTCTATTGTCTGGGATCGCGAGTTTGGCTTCCTGCGGGAAATGCTCGTGGCTCCCGTCTCGCGTACCTCGATTGTGCTAGGCAAGGCCTTGGGCGGCAGCACGATAGCCATGTTCCAGGGCACTCTGATGCTCGTGTTCGCCCCGCTGATCGGGGTCCGACTTGATGTCGGGTTAGTGATCATCTTGATGCTGGAGATGCTGCTGTTGGCGTTCACCATGACCTCACTGGGGATTGTGATCGCTTCACGCATGCAGTCGATGGAAAGCTTCTCGGTGGTGATGCAATTCGTGCTGATGCCGATGTTTTTCCTGAGTGGAGCGCTCTTCCCCCTCACGCATGTCCCTGGCTGGTTGGCGTTCCTGAACAAGCTCGACCCGGTGACGTATGGCGTCGACCCGCTGCGGCAGGCCGTCATGAGTGGAATGAAATTGCCCCCGGTGGTGGCACGTCAGCTCGGACTGGGCGTGCAGGTCTTCGGCACGACGCTCTCAGTGTTAGCTGAATTACTGATCGTCGGGGCGCTGGGGGTGATCTTCGTCAGCTGGGCGGCGCTCTCCTTCGGGAAACAAGATTAAGGAGTACAAGCATGTTTAAGCACATTCTAGTCCCTCTAGATGGGTCCACTCTTGCGGAGCACGCATTGCCTGTAGCAGCACGCATCGCACGCGCCACGGAAGGCTCGGTGCTCCTGGTGCAAGTATTCAACTTGCCGATCGACTACAGCGGCGGATGGGCCCCGGCCCTGCTGATGACCGAGCAGATGATCGAGGCAGAGATGGAGGGAGCCACCGACTACCTCAAAGCAGTTGCCGCATCCCAGATACTGGCAGGAATCGAAACCAGGACGGAGGCCTCCTTAGGGATGCCAGCTCAGTATCTCATTGCGGTCACCGAGGCCCATGAGAGCGATCTTGTCGTGCTCTGCAGCCATGGGAGAACCGGGTTGACCCGTTGGGCCTTGGGCAGCGTAGCTCATTCGCTCGTTCATCAAAGTGCGGTTCCGGTCCTCGTGTTGCGTCAGGAGGATGTGCTTTTACTCTCAGCGAACGG
>Ga0187819_10001297_pt1 | contig 12868 bp, 12 predicted proteins | sample NC_wetland_sal_i_15_FD_132411 | JGI IMG/M metagenome (GOLD analysis project Ga0187819, IMG submission 132411) | Wetland sediment microbial communities from Neuse River Estuary, North Carolina, USA - SO4_4 | ecosystem: Environmental > Aquatic > Freshwater > Wetlands > Sediment | place: USA... | reverse complement strand
GCACGGAACGGAGAGTGAAATGTCTGAGCAGAACTTTTCCATATTGATCCTTGCCGCGGGCAAGGCGACGCGGTTCAAGTCCGAGCACTCGAAAATGCTGCACCGGCTGGCGGGACGGTTTTTGGGTGAGTACATTGTGCAAGCCGCACAGGGAGCAGGGCCTGACTGCCTCTACATGATTGTCGGCCACGAAGGCGACGAGGTGCGCAAGGCCTTTGCGCGGCCGGGCCTTGTGTTTATCGAGCAAAAAGAGCAATTGGGCACAGGCCACGCGGTGAAGATTGCACGCTCGGCGCTCGAGACGTGCCCCAGCCCGACAGTCCTGGTCCTGGTGGGCGACGCTCCCCTGCTCCGCTCGGAAACACTCCTCAAACTGGCCGAAACCCATCGGCAGGCGCGCGCGGCAGCCACCATTCTGACCACCCGCCTCGAGAACCCCACGGGCTATGGGCGCATCGTCCGCGACGGCATCCGCGTGCGCCGCATTGTGGAAGAAAAAGTGGCCACGGCGGCGCAGCGGCGAATCCGCGAAATCAATTCCGGCATACTTTGCTTCTCGCGCGCTCACTTGCTGGAACATCTCGGACAATTGTCGCCGGAGAACGCCCAGAAGGAATTCCTGCTGACGGACCTGGTCGAGATTTTCAACCGGCATCGCCTGAAGGTAGTTGCCTACTCCGTGCCCGGTTCGCGGGAGGTGCTGGGCGTAAACGACCGGCTCGAGCTGGCGCAGATCGAAAAACTGTTGCGGCTGCGCAAAGCGGAGACGCTCATGCGCGCGGGCGTGACGGTGGTGGATCCCGAGGCCACTTACATCGACCCGGATGTGGAAGTGGGTCAGGACACGGTGATTGAGCCGGGGGCGAGATTGCTGGGGCGGACGCGCCTGGGCAGCGACTGCCACATCCAAAGCTATTGCACCATCATCGATTCATCGCTCGCCGACCGTGTCACCGTGCGGCCTTGCTCGGTAATCGCCAAGTCCGAGATAGCATCCGGGGCCACCATCGGGCCCTTCTCCCGCCTGCGAACGGGCTCGGTGATCGGAGAAAACGTGCGTATCGGCAACTATGTGGAAGTGAAGAAATCGAGCGTGGGTCGTGGCACCAAGGCGCAGCACCTGACGTACATTGGCGATGCTACCCTGGGTGAGAACATCAACATCGGCGCAGGAACCATCACCTGCAATTACGACGGGGTGAAGAAAAAACCCACCGTCATCGAAGACGGCGTTTTCGTCGGAAGCGGCAATATGCTGGTGGCCCCGGTACGGATCGGCCAGGGCTCGTACACCGCGGCCGGGTCCACCATCACTGAGGATGTGCCGCCCGGCTCGCTGGCCATCGCGCGCAGCCCACAAGTCACAAAACAGGGATGGGTGAAGGAACGCAGGCAGGCAAAGCCCCGGAATTGACGATTGACGATTGTCGATTGCTGACGCCAATCGTCAATCGACAATCGACCATCGACAATCACTGAAAGCCGCCAGCGGCGAACAAGGCATTCACTTGTTGGAGATCAGCCTCGGTGTCAACGCCGATCGTGTCATATGGTGTCTCGGCCACCATGATGGGCACGCCATTCTGGAGGAAGCGCAGTTGGTCCAGCTTCTCCGCCAGCTCGAGCGAGGATTGCGGTAAGGAATGAAACAAGGAAAGCGCCGCCCGCGCGTAAGCATAAACCCCCAGATGCTTGTAGTATTGAATCCCGCCTTGGCCATCGCGGTCGTAAGGGATGGGGTAACGGGAGAAGTAAAGCGCGCGACCGAAGTGGTCGGTGACGACTTTGACGTTGCCGGGGTCCTGCGCCGCCCCCGCATCCATGGCGACTTTGAGAGTGGTGACCTGGACGTCTCCGCGCAAGAAGGGATTGAGCAACAACTCGAAATGCGCGGGCCGCAGCATCGGCTCGTCTCCCTGGATGTTCGCGTAGACTTCCGCATCCGTCCGGGTCATTACTTCATGCACGCGGTCGGTGGGGGAGGGATGGTGCCCGGTCAGGGTGACGGGAATGCCCTGCGATTCGCAGTACTGCTTCACTTCCTCATTTTCCGTTGCCACCAGGAGATCGTCCAGCAGCGGGGAACGCCGGGAATGGTGATAAACCCAATAAATCATCGGCTTGCCGGCGATTTCGCGCAGCACTTTACCCGGCAGCCGAGTCGACCCCAGCCGCGCCGGGATGACACCCATGATCTTTGGACGAGCGCTCATGATTTGTCCTCAGCTCCATTGATTTTTCCGTATCATAATACCGGAAGCTTGTGCGAGGAGGATAGCCTCTGAAGGTAGAAGATTGGTAGTGTCTCAGCTTGAAGTGGCATGGCCATCTTGGCCATGAACTTACACGGGCAGGATGCCCGTGCCATTTCAAACTGAGGTACTACCAGAAGATTCGATTTCTTGACACCCCTGAAAAGGGCATGCTAAATTTCCTTTCTTTGACGATTCGGCCGATAACTCTCTGTGAGGGTGCGCTTTAATAATGGGCATACTGTCCCAACTCTCCCAACTTTTCATTTCGACCCTTCCCACGGTCATTTTTGTATTCGTCCTCTTCTTCATCCTCAATCGTTTCTTTTACAGGCCGCTGACCGCCGTCATGAAGAAGCGAGAGGAAGAAACCACGGGCGCAATGGCGCGCGCCCGCGAGCAGGCGGCTGCGGCGGTGGAGAAAGCGCGCCAATACGAAGCTGCTTTCCAGGCGGCGCGGCAGGAAGTATACCGCCAGCGGGAGTCGGCTCGGCGCTCCCTCCTCGAGGACCGAGAAGCCTCCCTCAAATGGGCGCAGCAGCAGTCAGAAGCATTGATTAATGAAGCGCAGACCAGCCTGGCGGCCGAGGTAGCTCGGAGCAAGACGGAACTACTGAGCGCCTGCCAGTCTCTAGGCCAGGAAATAGCAGAGACAATCCTGGGAGGCGCCGCGCGGGCTGACGGGGAAGGAGTGCGGTCTTGAAGGCTTTTTTCCGCCGCGCGTTGCTTCCAAGCCTTTTCGCTGCCTGTTTGCTGGGACCGGCGGGCTCACCGGCTTCCGCTCGGGCCCTCACTCTGTACCGCAGCCTAGCCGCCGCCCGCGCGCCCCAGGCTGAGGAGGAAGGAAAAAAGGAGAGGCGGGAATTAGTTTACAAGTTTATTAACCTCTCGCTGCTCGTGGGCGTTCTTGCCTACTTTCTGCGGAGGCCCCTGGCCGATTTCTTTGCCCAACGCTCTGCTTTCATTCGTAAAGGGCTCGAGGAGGGACAGAAGGCTCTGGAAGCATCCCAAGGCCAACTCAAGACTGTGGAGGAAAAGTTGCGGCACCTGGAGGAAGAGATTGCGGCGTTCAAGGCTTCCGCCGGGCGGGAAATGGAGGCGGAACGCCAGCGTTTGAAACAGGCGGAGGCCGAAGAGGCGGAGAAAATCCTCCAGGCGGCGCGCGCCCAGATTGAAGTCGCGGTGCGAGCCGCCAAGCTGGAACTGAAGAGCTACACGGCTGAGCAGGCTGTCGAGTTGGCCGAGGAGATTATTCGGCAGCGCCTGGACGAGGGGGGGCGGAAGAGGCTGGTCGGTGAGTTCTTGGCAGAAGTCGATAGGAAGAACGAACGGCCAAACTAGGTGATAGGACCTTCGCATGCCCATGGTGATTGCAACTCGATATGCCCGCGCGCTCGCCGAGGTTGTGGCGGCAACGGGCGATTACCGCAAGGTGCTCGAGGAACTCCAGGACTTCGCCAGCGTTCACCGGGAGAGCCCGGAGCTGAAGGAAGTGTTTGCTTCACCCGCTGTTGAGTTCCCGCAGAAGATGCAGGTGCTGGAAGCAATCGGGCGAAGATTAGGCGAATCCCCGGTGACGTTGAATTTCCTGCGCGTTCTTCTCAGCAACTACCGGATGCCCTTGCTCGAAGAAGCAGTCCAGGCTTATCGGAAGATAGCCAACGACCGATTGGGTATCGCGCAAGTTACTATTTCTTCAGCCTCGGACCTCTCCGAAGCCGAGCGGGAAAGCGTGGCAGCGCGATTCAATAAGCTGACGGGAAAGCAGGTGGAACTCGAGTTCCGAATCGACCGCGAATTGCTGGGTGGAATCCTAGCGCAGATTGGAAGCACGGTTTACGACGGGTCCGTACGGGGCAACTTGGCGCGAATCCGGGAGCAGTTGATGGCGCGATAAAGGATCTCTGCAGTTTGGATTTGCTTGCCGCTCGAAGAAACTGCCGGGATTCTTCGGCCCCCAAACAGCGGGGGCCTCAGAATGACAGGGCGGAAAAGCTGGAAGGGCTGAGGCAGGCGGGAGACGTAAGGATATGCCACAGATTAGAACGGACGAAATCACCAAGATCATCCGCGAGCAGATCGAACACTTCGACCGCGGCGTCTCGGTCAGCGAAGTGGGCACGGTCATTTCCGTCGGTGACGGTGTGGCCCGCATCCATGGCCTCGACCACGTCATGGCGGGCGAACTCCTCGAGTTGCCCCACGAGGTGGCCGGCTTGGCGTTGAACCTGGAAGAAGACCGCGTGAGCGCCGTGCTCTTCGGTGATTACGTCAAGATTGAGGAAGGCGACATTGTCAAGCGGACCAAGCGCATCTTGTCCGTGCCGGTGGGCGAGGCGTTGGTGGGGCGAGTCGTGGATGCGCTGGGACGACCCACCGACGACAAAGGTCCCATTCTGACGGACAAGTACATTGCCATCGAGAGACTGGCTCCCGGCGTAATTGATCGCCAAAAGGTGCGCGAGCCATTACAGACCGGAATCAAAGCCATTGACGCCATGATCCCCATCGGGCGCGGCCAGCGGGAATTGATTATCGGCGACCGCCAAACCGGCAAGACCGCCATCACGGTCGACACCATTTTGAACCAGCGCGGCGGGGACGTGATATGCATTTACGTGGCCATCGGCCAGAAGCGTTCGACCATTGCACAAGTCATTAAAACCTTGGAAGAATATGACGCAATGAAATATAGCATCGTAGTGGAGGCGAGTTCCTCGGACCCGGCCCCCATGCAGTACATCGCCCCTTATGCCGGATGCGCCATGGGGGAGTACTTTCGTGACAGCGGCCGGCACGCCCTGTGCCTTTACGACGATCTCTCCAAGCACGCGGTGGCTTATCGCGAAATCTCACTGCTGCTGCGCCGCCCCCCCGGCCGCGAGGCTTACCCAGGCGACGTGTTCTACTTGCACTCGCGCTTGCTGGAACGCGCCGCCAAACTGAGCGATGCCTTGGGTGGCGGATCGTTGACGGCGCTGCCCATCATCGAAACCCAGGCAGGCGATATTTCCGCCTATATCCCTACCAACGTGATTTCCATTACCGACGGCCAGATCTACCTTCAGACCGACTTGTTCAACAGCGGGGTCAGGCCCGCGGTGGATGTGGGCCTCTCGGTGTCCCGCGTGGGCGGCAACGCGCAGATCAAGGCCATGAAGCAAGTGGCCGGCACGCTGCGCCTGGACCTGGCCCAGTACAATAACGTGGCGGCCTTCGCCCAGTTCGGGGCCGACCTGGACAAGGCCACTCGCGACCAACTCAATCGCGGGCAGCGCTTGACGGAAATCCTCAAACAGGGTCAGTACTGCCCGCTTCCCGTTGAGAAACAGATCCTCATCATCTTCGCGGGCACCAACGGCTACCTCGACGATCTCGCCACCGAGGATTGCCAGTCCTTCGAGCGGGGGCTCTATGAGTTCATGGACAATTCCTTCCCTTCGGTGGGGAGCCGGCTTGTCCAGAAAAAACAAATCGATGAACCTTTGCGAGCGGAGATTCGCAAGATGCTGGACGAGTACAAAGCCAAATTCCTGGCGGAGCGGAAGGCTAAGGTGGCCTGACAGGCATCGGGAGATCGGGTGATCGGGTGATCGGGTGAACGATTTGCGATTTGTGATTGGGCTTTTCAATCGCCAATCACAAATCGCCAATCACAAATTGTTCTCCCGATCTCCCGATCTCCCGATATTCTTAAGGAAGCATGGCTACTTTACTTGATATCCGGCGCCGGATACGTTCCGTCAAAAGCACGCAGCAGATTACGCGGGCGATGAAGATGGTTGCCGCGGCGCGCCTGCGGCGCGCCCAGGATAGCATCTTTAATGCGCGGCCTTACGCCAACCAGATGCTGGCCCTGCTGGAAAGCCTTGCGGCCCGCACCGATCCGAGCGCCCACCCCCTGCTTGCCGAGCGGCCAATCGAGAAGGTCCTGCTGGTACTCATCACCTCAGACCGGGGCCTTTGTGGAGCGTTCAACGCCAATCTCATTCGCTCGGCGCAGGATTACCTCGCGGAGCAGAAGGGCAAGGAAGCCTCGCTTCTCGCCTTCGGCCGCAAAGGCCGGGATGCCTTCCGCAAGCGCCCATTCCCGATGGTTTCGGAGCACGTCAACCTGTTCGGACACCTGGATTTTTCGCATGCCCAGCAGGTTGCAAAGGAGATCATCGACCTCTACACGCAGCAAAAAGTGGACGCAGTCGACTTCGTTTATAACGAGTTCAAGTCCATCATGACGCAGCGCGTCAGGGTGGAGCGGTATTTACCAGTCAAACCCATGCAGCCGGCGGCAGGGCAGGTTTTAATTGACTACCTTTACGAACAGCCCGCGGCGGAAATATTCAATGCCTTGCTTCCCCGCTACGTGGAAATCGAGGTCTACCGTGCGCTGCTGGAATCGCGGGCGGCGGAATTGGCTGCCCAAATGACCGCCATGGACGCGGCGACGAACAACGCCGCCGAATTGATCTCTTCGCTCACGCTGCATATGAATCGCGTGCGGCAGGCGGCGATCACGCGCGAGATCATCGAGGTGGTGAGCGGGGCGGCGGCGACGTAGGAGTCGAGGAGTCAAGAAGTCGAGGAGTCGAGCGTCGAAGGTCGAAAGTAAGTGCAACAGGAAGAGCACGAACGCCCAAAATCGGTGAGGTGGGAGGGAGGATATGCAGCGCTTTACCGAGCTCAAGGTTTGGCTGCGAAGTCACGAGTTGACCCTTGAAGCTTATCGTGTTACCGCCGGTTTCCCTTCCGCTGAGCGCTTCGGTTTAATATCGCAACTGCGACGCGCCGCAGCATCTATCCCTACCAACATTGCTGAGGGATCGGAGCGTGAGAGCAACCAGGAGTATGCGCGATTTCTGAATAGTGCTGAAGGTTCGCTGGCAGAGACGGAGTACCTGGTGATGCTTAGCCGCGATTTGGGATTCCTGGCACGCGATTCCGCAGACGAGTTGCTGAAGGAGATTACGGAAATCGCGCGGATGTTGAACGCCCTGAAGAAACGGGTGGTCGGAGATGTTGTGGCCGCCTGAAAGAAGTCGAGTAGTTGAGGAGTCTAGAAGTTGAGGGGTTAAAAAGTCAAGAAGTGGGAAAGTCGAGAAGGTAAGAAGTCTAGAAGTTAGCAGCCAAAGAGTTGAGAGTTCGAGAAGTCAAGGGGCGAAAGTGGAAGGAAAGTCGACCGGCATCCAATGGGGAAGTCCTTACTCCTCAACCCCTTGACTTCTTGGCTCCTCGACTCCTTGACTCCTCGACTTCTGGACTCGTCGACTAAAAAGGACTTTCAATGGCTGACCAACACATTGGCAAAGTGGTGGAAATCACCGGGCCGGTAGTGGTGATAGCGTTTGAGAGCGATCATCTTCCGCCTATCTATAATGCAGTGCGAATCATTTCCGACGGCTTTGATGTCCCCCAACCCATTAATGTTATCGTCGAGGTCGAACAGCACATGGGGGAAGGGCGCGTTAAATGCGTGGCCATGGAGCCCACCGATGGCATGGTTCGAGGCATGCAGGCCATCGACCTCCAAGAACCTATTACCGTGCCCGTGGGCAAAGCAACGTTGGGCCGTGTGATGAACGTCATCGGCGAACCGGTGGACAAGCTGGGGCCGATTTCTTCCACCACGCGCTATCCCATCCACCGCCACGCGCCCGAACTCGAAGACCAGAATACCAACCTGGAAATGTTCGAGACGGGGCTCAAGGTAGTGGACCTGCTCGAGCCCTATTTGAAAGGCGGCAAGACGGGATTGTTCGGGGGGGCGGGTGTTGGCAAGACAGTTATTATTATGGAGTTGATTAATAACGTCGCTTTGAAGCACGGCGGCGTTTCGGTCTTTTCCGGGGTGGGCGAGCGCACGCGCGAGGGCAATGACCTGTGGCTGGAGATGCAGGAGTCGGGCGTGGTGGTGCCCGGCGACTCGAATAAATCCAAGGCGGCCTTAATCTATGGACAGATGACCGAACCGCCCGGCGCGCGCCTGCGCGTCGGTTTGACCGGCCTCACCGTGGCAGAGTATTTCCGCGACGTGGCGGGCCAGGATGTGCTTTTGTTTATCGATAACATTTTCCGCTTCACCCAGGCGGGCTCGGAAGTGTCGGCGCTGTTGGGGCGCATGCCCTCCGCTGTAGGCTATCAACCTAATCTCTCCACGGAAATGGGCGAGCTCCAGGAGCGCATCACCTCCACCAAGAAGGGCTCCATCACCTCCGTGCAAGCCATCTACGTGCCCGCCGACGACCTCACGGACCCCGCCCCGGCAACCACCTTCTCGCACCTCGACGCCACCACGGTGCTCTCGCGGCAACTGGTCGAGATTGGTATCTACCCGGCCGTGGATCCGTTGGCCTCGACTTCGCGCGTCCTCGATCCCCGCATCGTAGGCCAGGAGCATTACCGCGTGGCCCGCGCCGTGAAAGCGATCCTCCAGAAATACAAGGACCTCCAGGACATCATCGCCATCCTGGGCATCGACGAACTCTCCGAGGAAGATAAGTTGGCGGTGGCAAGGGCGCGTAAAATTCAAAACTTTCTCTCCCAGCCCTTTTATGTGGCCCAACAGTTCACCGGCCTGGAAGGCCGCTATGTGAAGCTCGAGGATACAATCCGCGGCTTCAAAGAGCTGGTCGAGGGCAAGTACGACGACATTCCCGAGCAGGCCTTTTACATGATGGGCACCATCGAGGAGGCGCTCGAGCGGGCGGAAAAACTCAAGGCGGCCTGAAACAAATTGATTCATTGATCCATTGGATCATTGACTCATTTTCGGATTGATCGGCGCGCGATATGAACGGACGAGTCAAGAGAATAAGTCAATGAACCAATGAATCAATGATTCAATGAATCAATGCCATGGCTGATCTTCTTCCCGCCGAACTGCAACTGAACATCGTGAGCCCGGATCGCCTTGTGGTGCGCGACTCCGTAAGCGCCGTGACTGTGCCCGGCAAGGGCGGATATATTGGGGTGTTGCCGGGCCACGCTCCCCTGCTCACCGAGTTGGTGCCCGGCGAGCTCACCTATACTCGGGAAGGCATCCAACACTACCTTTGCGTCAATTGGGGGTTCGCCGAGGTACTTCCCGACCGCGTCATCGTGCTCGTCCAAAGTGCCGAACGCGCCGAAGATATTGACATCGAGCGCGCCGAAAGAGCCAAGCATCGGGCCGAGGAGCGCCTGAAAAGGTTCTCAGATCCCGAAATTGATATGGAGCGGGCCCGAGAAGCTTTGCGGCGAGCCATTGCCAGGCTCGAAACGGCACACCACGAACAGGTCTGAGCTGACCGAAACTCGAAGTTCGAGAGGGACACTGTCGACGTCACGGACCTGTAGTCTCCGATTGGCGGGTTTCCAGTTTCGAATTTCGATTTTCGAGTTTCGATCAAAATGACCATTCGCATCTACACCACGTGTTGGTGTCCGGACTGTCGCCAAGCGAAGCGTTTTCTGGAGGAATGCCAGTTGCCCTACGAGGAGATTGACATCGACGAGGACCTTGGGGGTGCCAAGTTCGTCAAGCGCGCCAACGACGGCAAGCGAAAGGTTCCCACCTTCGACGTTGATGGGCGCATTTTCTCCTGTTCACCTTTCAACGCCCAAAGCCTCAAGCAAGAACTGGGGTTCTAGCTCCCAAAAATCGAGCAGATCAAAAACCTCACCTGCATCCCGCGACCGGCTGGGCCCTCACTCTTCCCGCAGTCTTAGGAGCAGGCACGAACACAGTGATGGAAGACATCGCTCGTCCTTCCGGCCCTCACTGCGAATCTTGGCGCAAGCCTCGCCATGCCTAGGAATGGCTTGCTCGAGGTGGGTGCCTTTCGAGCAGGCAGGACTTTACTTGATCGCTGGCGGGGTCGTAATCCCGTGGTAGAACCAGAACCCGACTACCACCACCAGCATTACCAGCCAGATTACTCCCAGGGCGCGGATAGGGACGGTTACCCTGTGAGTCTTCATCTCGATAACCTTTTGCGCCTCAATGGCTTGGTCTTCCTTCGTGTCGTCACTCAAGGGAATCCAATCGGTTTCTTTCTTGGTCAGGCGAGAACGGTAGAAAACCAGGGCCAAGAAAAGGATGGTTACTAATCCCCAAACTGCAAAAAGTAAAACCATAGTGTCCATTCTAAACCCCCGCAGGAGCTCAGGCATCTTGTCGCTGCGTAAAAGCTTGGCTCCATAAGGCGCAGAGCAACCAGCGTACCAAAATGTCAGGTGTCGGGTGTCGACGATTGTGAACGGCGTTCTGCCGGAACTCTGGCACAACAATATTCAGACGGCTACCGCAAACAACCGTTAGCTGCCGGTCTGGCACCTGGCACCACGGTTGCGTCAAAATCGGCGGTCCGCGCTACCCATGAACCGCACAGAAGGCGGCAGAGCCACGACTTTGACGCGACCCTGCACCTGGCACCTGCTTCCTTGACCGATAGCGGCAGGACACCTATACTCTTTCGTGGAGGCGAACGGCGAGGCTTAGCAGGATGCTGAAAAACCCTTCAACTGTCATCCTGAGGAGCTGCAGGCGGTCCTGAGTGAAACGAAGGAAGGATCCCAGTAGTTCATTGATCTTACAAATGCCGCGATTCTTCGCTTCGCTCAGAATGACAACGTAATCGCCTCGGGGGGAACATGACGGAGTTCGCAAATACCCGCGGACCTCAAGAGCGAGTGTCCGCGCTGCCTGCATTTTTGGTGAAGCCTCAGGTTGTGCCGCCGCTTGATGCGCGGTTTTCTCCAGCAGTTCTGGCCAATCACGCTTACTTAAAGGCAGTGCGGGATTGCGGTGGGGGTGTCCCGCTGACCATCGCGTTGGAGCGCCATGAAAGCTTTGTTTCCGTTTACAAGACTGTGTGCTTCGACGATGGCCACAAGGATTTCGGCTCGAACCTGCCCTTTGCGGAGAGGCTGGTCAAATTCCTTCTCTGGAAGCACGGCGGATGGAGAATCGTGGTGGGCGGACCGCGCCGCATTGGCGAGCATATCCGCCAGACCTATTCACCTCAAGGCGCGCGCGCTTTCGACGCCGAGTTCATGGGGGGAGTGTACCAGCGGCCGTTCACGGTCGAGATTACCAGTCCCGAAAAAACACCCGAACCATCGGAGGGCACTATGGCCCTCGGGAGGCATCTGGAGGGCTGCCGCATTGGATTCGACCTGGGCGCAACGGACCGAAAAGTGGCAGCCGTCATCGAAGGGGAGCCTGTTTTTACGGAAGAAGTGGTCTGGGATCCTCGCAACGCTGCCGACCCCAGCTATCACTACAACGAAATCATGGCCGGCCTGAAGACTGCCGCACGGCATCTTCCGCGCATTGACGCCATTGGCGGCAGTTCTGCCGGAATTTACATCAACAATCGCCCACGAGTGGCCTCGCTGTATCGCGCGGTGCCTCGAGAACTTTTCGAGACGCGAGTTGGAAACCTCTTCCTGGATATGAAACGTGCCTGGGGAGGAATTCCCTTTGAAGTGGTCAACGATGGGGACGTCACGGCGCTCGCCGGCTCGATGTCACTTCAGGATAACGCCGTGCTTGGGATCGCTCTTGGCTCGAGTGAAGCGGGGGGTTACGTCGGCGAAACAGGTGAGTTGACCACGTGGTTGAACGAGTTGGCGTTCTGTCCCGTGGACTATCACCCGGAAGCTCCCGCCGATGAATGGTCAGGCGATCGAGGTTGCGGCGCCCAGTATTTCTCGCAGCAGGCGGTCTTTCGCCTGGCTGCCGAGGCAGGGATCAAACTGGAGGAGCACCTTGGTCCCGCGCAGCAACTCAAAATCGTTCAAGAAATGGCTCAATCCGGCGGGGAGCGTGCCCAGCAGATTTTCGAGACGATCGGCTGTTATGTGGGATATGGCATCGCGCACTACGCCGACTTCTACGTACTTCGCAACGTCTTGATCCTCGGGCGCGTGACGTCGGGCGAAGGTGGAAACATTATCCTGAATCGAGCGCAGGAAGTGCTGCGCAAGGAGTTCCCGGAACTGGCCCAAAAAATCAGGGTCCGGCTTCCAGATGAAGCGACTCGGCGGGTCGGCCAGGCGGTGGCCGCGGCCAGTCTGCCGGCGATTGACTAGGGACTAGGGGCTGGGGGCTAGGGACTAGGGGCTAGTCCCTAGCCCTCAGTCCCTAAGAATACGGAGGAATTGCATGCAGTTACACAATCACGGAGCAGAAATCTACGTTCCTGACGGCTCACCTGTTGATGCGGCACTCTCCCGAACCACCCACCTTGGTGTGTCGGCCCATCAAGATGACCTCGAGATCATGGCCTATCACGGCATTCTCGAGTGCTTCGGCAAACCGGACAAGGGATTTGCGGGAGTGACCGTCACGAACGGCAGCGGCAGTCCCCGCGACGGTCTATACGGAAAATATACGGACGAGGAAATGCAAGTGGTGCGGCGCAAAGAACAGAAGAAAGCCGCGTTCATCGGCGAGTACTCAGCGCACGTCTTCCTTGATTACTCGAGCGGCGCGGGCAAGGATCCTGCCAACACACAGGTGGTGGAGGACCTCAAGAAAGTCATCACAGCGTGCAAGCCCCAGGTGATATACACCCACAACCTCGCCGACAAGCACGACACGCACGTCGCCACCACGCTGCGAATCATCCGAGCGT
>Ga0187819_10001296_pt1 | contig 12871 bp, 12 predicted proteins | sample NC_wetland_sal_i_15_FD_132411 | JGI IMG/M metagenome (GOLD analysis project Ga0187819, IMG submission 132411) | Wetland sediment microbial communities from Neuse River Estuary, North Carolina, USA - SO4_4 | ecosystem: Environmental > Aquatic > Freshwater > Wetlands > Sediment | place: USA... | reverse complement strand
TTTTGAACGGCGCCTTCTGGATATAGGGCACCATGATCATCGGGCGGCCGGATCCGAACAGCGTAGTTTCGGCGATGATCTGGTCCATGCTGGTTGCTTCCGGCTGGCCTTGGCCAACGATGGCCAGATCGAAGCGCCTCGCAATCCGAGCAAACTGGTCGGCGGCTCCGGCGAGGCTTGCGTTCAACGTCAGCGGCTCGGCTGAAATCCCGGCGCGGTCAGTCGCTGCGGTGAAATTCTTGATCGCGGATTCAGCGGCCGCTTCGTTGTCGGCGCGCTGAACTTCGATGACTTCGGCGGGAATGTAGCCGCCATCAGAGATGGGGACGATGGGATCATAGACAAAGGCGATACCCGTCAGATGCGCTTGCAAGGCGGCGGCGACCGAAACGGCGTAATTTCCAACGGTGCTGCCGTTCTTGGCGACGCTCAGATTGACGATAATGTCTTTGATCATGATGGCGTCTCCTGCATGCCGTACTTTACCTCACGCTCTGGGAACTTGTTTTGCGCCGCATCAATGCGGCCGCTCCGCCGACACGATCACCGTTAAGCACCCAACCCTATTGAGCCGACTTTGATAGCATTGCCGACGAGGTTGATCGGACCTGTGCCAACGCTGCCGATTGCACCTGGTGGCAGTTGCAGCGGCCTCGGTCCATCTCGAAGAGTCGGGCCGAGACGCCTCGCAAGAACGGTCCTGATCTAGATCAAAGCACCGGATTGCTCTCGAATATATAATAAACATTCAAAGCTTGCAGACGAGATCGGCGAAAGCCCGGAGAGCGAGAGGCAGTCATGGAGGATGGGTCGAGGGCTAAGCTCTGCGATGTCGTGAACCTGTTTTTGGGCACGATCCTGTTTTTCTCGCCTTGGCTATTCAGCCTTTCCGCAGGCGCGCCGCGGCAGATCGCTTCGATCATTGGACTCTTTATCGCGGTGCTATCGATTGCAGCGCTGACCGCGTTCGCAGTCTGGGAGGAATGGGTCAACTTGATAGCCGGACTGTGCCTCATCGTGGCGCCATGGCTGTTGAGCTTCGAGGATAGCAATGCCGCGATGGTCGACGTGGCGATCGGCATCGTCGTCGTAGTTTTGGCAACGTTCGAGATTTGGCTCGCTATTGACCGCCGGCAAGGCGGCCCGACAGGTGGTGGCATGGCTACGCAGGGCTGAGATGAGGAAGTCTGACTCGAGCAAACGTGGCACGAGCGTGTCGTGGCATTTTCTAGCCTAGGGAGCGGGAGCCGCCGAGCAAAACGGAACGCATGCAACGGTTCGAGCAAGCCGATTGTGTGACAATCAATGCCCCGGGATATCACTGAGGTACCGTTCTCATCAATCTAACGAGAGATTTATTCGCCTATGATTCTCGATGAAAAGGAAGAAATCCCATGAACATTCAAGTTGTCAGGGACTTTCGCCGTCTTCGTCATGAAATGGTTGAGACCGCAATATTCGGCCGGGGTGTTCGTTCCGAACTGGTTCTCAATGCCATGCGCAAAGTGCGGCGGGAGGCGTTCCTACCAAAAGAGCTCCGTGAGTTTGCCTATGAAGACGCACCACTGCCGATAGAAGGCGGTCAAACAATTTCACAGCCGTACATTGTCGCATTCATGACCGAGGCCCTCGGCCTTCAGGGAGGTGAACGCGTCCTAGAGATCGGGGCCGGGTCGGGTTATGCCGCCGCCGTCCTATCTGAGATCGCTGGCCAGGTCTACACAGTCGAACGCGTCGGCCAACTTGCCGAGAAGGCGGCATCCAGGCTTCACGATCTCGGATACCGCAATGTCCATGTGCTTCATGGTGACGGAACCAGGGGGTGGCCAGAGCATGCGCCCTATGACGGGATCATTGTCGCCGCTGGCGGGCCGAAGGTCCCGGAGTCGCTGAAGGAGCAGCTCAGGATAGGTGGACGTCTGGTCATCCCGGTGGGACGTGATCCCAGGGTGCAAGAACTCGTTCGGGTCACTCGGATTTCGGAGGACGAATACAAACGGGAGGACTTGGCCGACGTCCGGTTTGTGCCACTTGTTGGTCAAGAAGGCTGGCCAGCGCCCGAGGAAGAACGAGAACGTGCCCGTCCGACGCCGCCAACCGGAAGAATGCCTCAACCGACTTTGCCGCAAGAAATTGCTGCAGTTTGCGAGCCTTTTGAGGCCATTGAAACTGCCACGTTGGAGCGATTGCTGGCGCGCATCGGTGACGCACGAGTCGTACTGCTTGGTGAGGCTACTCACGGGACATCTGAGTTCTACCGAATGCGGGCTCGGATTTCACGGGAGTTAATCCAGAAAAAGGGCTTCCGCTTTGTCGCAATAGAAGGCGACTGGCCAGATGCGGCACGGGTCGATCATTACGTTCGCCATTTGGAATATCCGCCGTCCGAATGGACCGCTTTTGCCCGGTTCCCGACCTGGATGTGGCGCAATAATGAGGTGCGTGAGTTTGTGGATTGGCTGCGTGCACACAACGCGCCCCTCAAAGTGAGTGACCGCACCGCGTTTCACGGGCTCGATCTTTATAGCCTTTACGATTCAATTCGCGCGGTGCTGAAATACCTTGACGAGGTCGATCCCGCGACTGCCCGCGCGGCGCGTGAACGGTATGGTTGTCTGACGCCTTGGCAATCCGATCCGGCAACTTATGGCCACGCCGCCCTAACGGGCGCCTATCCGACCTGCGAGTCCGAGGTCGCAGTGGTTCTTACCGACCTTCTCCACAAACGGCGTAGCTATGCCGAACATGATGGCGAGCGGTTCCTGGACGCCGTGCAGAATGCGCGCTTAATCACGAATGCCGAGCAATACTATCGCATCATGTATTACGGCTCGCGTGCATCCTGGAACCTGCGTGATAGCCACATGTTCGAGACCTTAAAGACGCTGCTTGCTTTTAATGGACCAAAAGCGAAGGCGATCGTATGGGCGCACAATTCACACTGTGGCGACGCTGCAGCGACTGAGATGATGTCCCGCGGCGAATATAACCTTGGGCATTTGTGCCGGAGGGAGTTCGGCGGTCAGTGCTATACGATCGGTTTTGGCACTAATTCGGGCACGGTGGCGGCAGCGTCGAATTGGGACGGGCAAATGGAAATTAAGACAGTAAGATCCGCTGTTCCGGAGAGTTACGAGCGGTGTTGCCATGAGACCGATACGCCTGCTTTTTGCCTCAGCCTGCATCAGCCTCACCTGGAAAAGTCTCAAAGCTTGCGAAAGCCCCGTCTGGAGCGCGCCATCGGTGTTATATATCGGCCGGAAACAGAACTCGCCAGCCACTACTTCCAGGCCGTGCTGCCAGACCAGTTTGACGAATACATCTGGTTCGATAAGACGAAGGCGATCACGCCGTTTGCAACGAAAGAGCTTGAGGAGATGCCCGACACCTACCCATTTGGACTTTGAACTGGCAAACACTGACGGCCTTTTCACCTGGCCCGCAAGAACGCTCCGGGAAAATGTGAAGTGCACGCCATGACATGCGTGATCGCGTCTGAATCATAGTGATCACCGGCTCGATATTGATCGAAATATTGGTTGAGCCGAACGACCCGATCCGGATTGTGACCCACTGCCTGCAAGCCGAGTGAGACCCCATAATTCGTGAATGCGAATCTGACCTGGCGCAGATGCGGGGCGCGGCAGAAATAGCCGGATGGGTCAATCCACATGTGGTCCAGCACGGTGAGAGAGCGGTCCGCTTGAACTTTTGCCCAAGCTTCTTGCGGAAAAAAGTGGCTCAACCACAACATCATGCCAAGCCCAAGATCCTGCTCAATCCGCAGTCCTTCGTAGTCACGCTCGATTAATTCCCTCATTTCCATGATTTCGGACGCGAGCGCTTGTTCTCCAAGAAGCCGATACACGACGTATCCATTGAATGCGTCCAGTGCGCCATAACCAACACCGGGATACGGGCCACTAAGGTCCTCCTTCATTTTCCAGATAACGCCCCTCCCAGGTAGCACGAAAGCGTGATGAACGTCGCAGGCAAGTGCGATGGCGCGGGCTCGATATTGCGAAATGTGCTCGCTCAGGCAGTTCAATGCGTACAGCCACACCGCCAGATAATGGAAGTACTGCCCATCCCGATCCGCAGCCTCGCCGATGCGAATTCCTCGTGGCCGACCAAGTACCCTATCAACGTCCCTGACCAGTTTTTCGGCGTCGTCAAGATAAGCCTGCTCATCCAACTCGCTATAAAGCGAACTCAGTAGTACTAAGCCAAATGCGTCGGTCCACAGATAGCGCAAACCGTTTGGCCATACGCGGTGCTCACGCATCCAGCGTAGTTTCGCCAGGACATAGTCTATTTCGTGCAAATGCATTGCAGTTTCGGTTTTGCGGTGGTGAAGGGTTGATTGCGAGACGTTTCGCACCGCCGAATGTCTGCTTTTGAGGGATAGGCGGCCGTCATGCGGATGTGCCGCAATGCTGTCTCGCGTGCTCGGCTTCGTCGGAAGTCTCAGAATCGCAGACCCATGCGTCTCTAGCAAACCATTCATGCGTCGCATCGCAGTGTGGACAGTAGGTCTGCCCGAAAAATACTGGGCTAGAGCGGAAGGCCGCGGCCTGCTCCGCCAGCGGGTCGATAAACAGGGAGTCCCCGCCTTTGGTGACAATCCAAATGAAGACATTCGCCAGCAATGGTGAGTACCATGACGAAGCAACCATTTAGTTCAACCCGAAGCGTCGAATGAACCATGTCTTCATGAAATGGGTCAGGATGACATAACTCAAGAGGATAAGACAAAGTGCGATCCAATAAGCCGGAGGTAGCGGCACGAAGCCCAGAAAGCCGCCAAGCCAGGTGAACGGCAGGGCTATCCCGATTGCGGCGATGACGATGGTCGTCGTGATGAGCGCCATACTAGCTCGGCTTTCCAGAAACGGTATCTTTGCCGTGCGGATGATATGGATGATGAGCGTCTGAGTGAGCAGGGATTCGACGAACCAGCCGGTCTGGAACAGCGCTGGATTAGTCCACGCGTTGAAGCCATAAAGCATCACGAAATACGTGACGTAATCGAAGATCGAGCTGATTGGGCCGATGAACAGCACAAATTTCGCGATATTGCTGATGTCCCATCGCCGCGGTACCGCCAGATATTCGGCGTCGACGTTGTCAGTAGGAATGGTAGTCTGCGAGAAGTCGTACAGCAGGTTGTTGGTCAATACCTGAATCGCCGTCATCGGCAGGAACGGCAGGAAGACGCTGGCGCCGAGCACGCTGAACATGTTGCCGAAATTCGAACTCGCGCCCATCTTGATATATTTGGTGATGTTGCCGAAGACTTTGCGGCCCTCGATCACCCCGTCGCCGAGCACCGCCAGGCTCTTCTCGAGCAAGATGATGTCCGCAGAGTCCTTGGCGATGTCGACCGCGCTGTCCACCGATATGCCGACGTCCGCGGCCTTCAGCGCCGGGCCATCGTTGATGCCGTCGCCGAGAAATCCAACGACGTGGCCCTTCCGGTGCAGGGCATCGATGATTGCCGCCTTCTGAGACGGCGAGACCTTGGCGAACACAGTGGCCGTCTCGGCCAGGCTTGCCAGTTCGTCCGCAGAAAGCACCGCCATCTCGCTGCCGAGCACGATGCGGTCCACGGCCAGGCCGACTTCGTGGCAGATCTTCCGCGTAACGATGTCGTTATCCCCGGTCAGGATCTTCACCTGCACGCCGCTCGCCTTCAGCGTCGCAAGCGCGGCGGCGCAGGTCTCCTTCGGGGGATCGAGAAACGCGATGTAGCCCAGCAAGGTCAGGTCAGCTTCGTCGGCGACGGAATACGTCGTCTGCGTTGGCGGCATCTCCTTGAAGGCAACCGCGACCACTCGAAACCCGTCCGCGTTGAGCTTCGCCGTCGTCTCCATCGCCGAAGTGAAGTGGCTTTGATCGAGGGGTCCGGTCTCGCCATCGATCGCGTAGTGCTTGCAAGCCGCGAACACCTCTTCGACAGCGCCCTTGCAGATGAGGATATGAACCCCGTCATCACGCCCAAGAACAACCGACATCCGCCGCCGCTCGAAGTCGAACGGCATCTCGTCGATCTTCTGGAACCGCTCCTGGACCTTGAGGCCGCCCTCGAGTTCGACGTGCTTGAGGACTGCGACGTCAAGCAGGTTCTTGAGGCCAGACTGGTGGAAACTGTTCAGATAGGCGTATTCGAGGACGCGGTCCGAGTCGCCGCCCCCGATATCGAGGTGACGTTTGAGAATAATGCGATCCTGCGTGAGCGTGCCGGTCTTGTCCGTGCACAACACGTTCATGGCCCCGAAGTTCTGGATTGAATTGAGGCGTTTGACGATGACTTTTCTGCGCGACATCGCCAGCGCGCCCTTAGCGAGATTGACCGTCACGATCATCGGCAGCATCTCTGGCGTGAGACCCACCGCCACGGCGACTGCGAATAGGAGTGCCTCGAGCCAATTGCCCTTGGTCAGGCCGTTGATGACGAAGACAAGAGGGGCCATCACCACGATGAAACCGAGCATCAGCCAGGTAAACCGGATGATGCCCTTGTCGAAGCTCGTGAGCACCCGCTGCTTGGCAATTTCACTCGCCACGAGGCCGAAGGCCGTGCGCGGCCCGGTGAGCACGACGACACCGCAGCCGATGCCGCTAACAACGGCACTGCCCATGAAGCAGATGTTGGGGAGATCAAACGGCGTCTCTGCGGCACCGACATGGGCGGCAGCGACCTTCTCAAGCGGCATCGCCTCGCCGGTGAGTGTCGACTGGTTGAGGAAGAGATCCTTAGCCGTGATCAGCCTGAGGTCGGCGGGAATCATGTCACCCGCCGACAGCACCACGATATCGCCGGGTACGAGCTGCTCAATCGGCACGTCGATGTGGTCATGCGCCTCGGCACCTGTCTGCCGACGCACGGTCGCTTTTATCGACACCATCCGCTGCAGCTTGTCGGCGGCATTGTTGGAACGATGCTCCTGGATGAAGCTCAGCGAGATGCTCAGAACCACCATGACGGCGATCACGATCGCAGCCCGCTGGTCGCCCAGGAAGTAAGATGCGGTCGCAAGCGAGAGCAGAAGCAGGTTCAACGGGTTGATCGAGCGGCCGACGAGCTCGCCAAAAATTGTATGTCGCGCCTGGTGAGCGACTTGATTCAGTCCTGCTGAACGGAGCCGCTCCTCGACCTGGTCGGGTGTGAGGCCCGCCGCGGTGCTGGAAAGTCGCTGCAATGCATCGCCGGGCGAAAGGCAAGCGATTTCGCCCAAGGCCTTTCCGCTCGCGGCCGATCCTTCGGGCGCCTTGGCCGCCTGGCGCCCCCCACGCGCAAGGATGGGCGTTATTGCTATCGGCTTATTCACGAAGCCATTGCCTCGAGTGTCACTCTTTGCCCGAGAGGATCTAGCGGGCTTCCCGGACGTCCTGTGTCGCCTCTTTGAGTGCGCGTATCACGTCCTCGCGAGAGATTATTCCTACCAATTGGCGATCCGGCCCGATAACTGGAAAGCTCCGGCTCTTAAGACTCACCATCAACTGCAGAACTCGTGTCAATGGTGCTGTCGGTTCGACATGCACGACGGCTTCGGTCATCATTTCGGCGACCGGCCGCTGCATCAAATCATCGTAATGGGGCACCATCTGACCGGTAGTGAAGGCAAAGGCCCGAAGAAAATCGAACTTTGTAACGATCCCCAACATCTTTCCTTCTTCCACTACAGGGAAGGAATTGAAATCGTGTTTCTCGAATAATGCCTCCAGCTCACGCATGGTTGTCTGGCGCGTCACCGTCGTTACTGCACGCGTCATATATTGATCTGCTATGCCTTCGAGAAAACGGTACATGATTAGGATTGCGTTCTGAATGATCAGGAGCTTCTACGTCAGAATGTCGACCGGATCATCCGCGATTTCACCGACAACGAAAGGAAACATATCGCCTTAGAAGACGAGGTAATTTTCCCGGCAATAGTTGACACATTACACCCCGGAGATTGGGCCGACATCGCGTTGACGCTGGCCGATCGGTACGGTCCGCCGTCAGAAGCAGATTTTGAAGAGCAGTTCAGTACACTTCGCCGAAACATACTCGAACTTGAAGAGGCCGCAGCTGCGCGGCGATCATAGTATATTATATTTTGCTTCGGAAGTTGAGACGTCTGCCAAGTTTACAAGTGAGCCCGAGCTTCTGCCCAAGGAGCATCAGATCCTGCAAAGTGAGATAAATTGCCCAGTCCACGATCTGGCGCCTGCTGATTTTCGAAATGGGTTAGACGAGGATAAAAACAAACGGCCACGACCGGGAGCCGGGTAGGTGCCTAGGAGCTACTTCGGTTCGGTCACCGCTCCCTCTCGCGTGTCGCCCCCGCGGAGCTTTAATAAACCTATGCCGATCGGACACCGGACACATTGATGTACATCAATGGGCCGGCGCAGCCGCTGGCTAGCCCCGAATCCGGCAATGCGTCAGATTAAGTCTCCCTACCTACCGACTTTCGCGCAGACTCAAGACGTAGGCGATGACGTCGCTGAGATCGCTTCCCTTAATGATGATGTTGGGCATGCTCTCATGCGAAGTTCGAAGGGCAGCGGTAAGGGCTGCGTCGGTCATTCCGGGTATGTTGGCAATGTGCTCGAAAGTTGGTGCGTCAAGATTGGGTGATTGTCCCGGCACTTTATCGACGAGGTGGCACTCCGCACATACCGCTCGGGCAATCCTCAGGCCCTGGTGAGGGTTTCCGACCTCCTGCGCCTGCAGGTTGCCAACTATGAACGTCAAGCCAGCAAGCACTAGGCTAACCGCCGATCTGAGACGGTGCGGAGATGTGAAAATGTTTATCCCCACGACTGCACCTAGTTGTCGGCGCGCTATTTCAAGGTCGCAATATACGCTGCGATGTCATCGGCTGCCGCTCGGGTTAATGGCAGGTCGGGCATTTTCGGATGCGGGTTCAACAGAAAGTAGGCCAAATGTCTCGCATCGAAGTCTGGCGATCTTGCAATCGTCGCGAAGGGTGGCACATCTGCGCTGGCTCGTTGCTGCTCGGGCGAAACCACATGGCATGAGGCGCACCATCGTTTGGCGAGCGCGAGTCCATGTTCAGAATCTGCGCAATAGCCTCGCACCGTTGAACCGAGCAGCACAGCGGTAACCTGGACAATAGTGAAAATTCGCATTCATCAACCTTCCGGTGGCGATCCCAACATATCTTTTAATACCATCTGCATGCCGGCATGGGTGAATTCCTTCTGTATTAGTTGGCCTTAGCAGGAGAATTACGTGCTGCCGGCATTTCGACTACGACGGTATCGAATTCGGTCAGGGCTTGAGTACCTATGATCGGCTCGTCTGGCAATTTCTCGGATGGTTCATACCAGGGTCGCCGCTGCGCTACCCGGTTGCTCAGAGCATGTGCAATTAATTGACCGATTTCTTCGCCCTGTAAGGGCACCAGTTTCTGATTGGCGTCGTACTTGTAGAGCTGCGGACAAAGATAGACGGCATGAATTCGTGGATTGTAACCCTCGACGACTAAGTAATGTTTAGCTTTGAGGAAAAGATCGTATCTCCTTACGACCTTTCGCTCCTGCGTCGATCGCGCAACCCGAATACGGTCAGTCGATGGACCGACAATCGTGCCGGCCTCGATAAGAATGAGCCAGTCCTTGTTGCTCGAATTGGCGGGATCGATAGGAATTAAATGGCTTGGCAAGCTCTTCGAAAAGATACCCATTTACTGCTCCTACGCTTCGATAAGCACCGCTCTGTATGATCCAGTCGTTTTGGCAGAACCTCATAGAGTATCCTAAAGGGTGAACCCAGCAGATCGGAAGTGGCTAAGCGCGACGGCCGAGGGTCTTAGCCGAACATCCAAGTGCCATAACCGACGACCTGGTCGCGGGGGCCAGCGGTGTCGCCGGAATTGCACAGTGACAGTCGTCGAGCTTTTAAGTTGCGGCGGTTCGCTTCGATAAGAAGGCCAGCGATCGGCAGGTAGCCGCACGCTTGCTCTGGGCCCAAACTGGCCCAATCGCCATTTTCGATGGCCGCAGCAGTCGCCGCATCCAGGCGCCGAGCCGTCTCATAACTATGATAGTGAGACAGGTCGGAGCTGATGACGAGCAATGTTTCCGGGCCGCTCCATAACCGCGCCAGCACCTGCGCGACCTCGTGTGCGCTGGCGTCACCAACGACGAGCGGTAGCAGTGAGAATGATGGCAAGACAATCTGCAAAAACGGCAATTCAACTTCGAGCGCATGTTCGGGCGCGTGCGCCGCATCGTTCCGTGAAACAAAAGGCAAATCAGTAATCTCGTTTAGGGTAGCCTGATCGACCGGCACGCGGCCGAGCGGAGTTTCGAAGGCATCAGGAGTGGGGAGCGCAACGCCTCGGATGGCAACATAATGGGCCGGACCGACCAGCACGATACGCGCGAATGTCTGCGTGCTGCCGGAAAGCGTTGCGAAGCCCGCGGCGGCGGTTCGGCCGGAATAAACGTAGCCCGCATGTGGCACGATCAGCGCTTTGGGGGTGATTTTCAGAGCCGTGTCGGCATCGGCAAGTAGCTCCATAACCTGCTGCCGCAGTCGATGGACCTGCGCAGGATAAAAGCTACCGGCGACCGCCGGTCTGCGGGCAATCACGATTGTGGACCGGCCTGCATCTTGCCCGGCCTCCAGCTGATGTCCATGTACAGCCTAAACCGGGCGCCCCATGAATCAACCTGATACGTGCCATCCAGGCCGCTACTGGCATGCTTTGCCGGACGGCCGTCTCCAGTGCGACGTCTGTCCGCGCTATTGCAAGCTGCACGAAGGCCAGCGCGGCCTGTGCTTTGTGCGCGCCCGGCAAAGCGGCCAGATCGTGCTCACGACTTACGGGCGTTCATCCGGATTTTGCATCGATCCGATCGAGAAAAAGCCGCTCAATCATTTCCTGCCGGGCACGCCGGTCCTGTCGTTTGGCACCGCAGGGTGCAACTTGACCTGCAAGTTCTGCCAGAACTGGGACATCTCCAAAGCCCGTGATTTCGATCGGATTCAGGATGTGGCTTCACCTGAAGCCATCGCCGATGCAGCGGTGCGCAACGGCTGCCGTTCGGTCGCCTTTACCTACAACGACCCCGTGATTTTCCTCGAGTATGCCATCGACGTGGCGCAGGCCTGCCGCGAGCGTGGACTGAAGACTGTGGCGGTGAGCGCCGGCTATATTGCGCCGGAACCACGGATTGAATTCTTTCGCTATATGGATGCAGCCAATATTGATCTGAAAGGATTCACTGAGAAGTTCTACAAGGATCTTTGCAGTGGCAAGCTCGCAGCCGTGCTCGATACGCTGCAATACCTCAAGCATGAGACCAAGGTCTGGTTTGAGATCACGACGCTGCTCATTCCGGGGGAAAACGATTCACGAGCGGAAATCGAAGCGCAGAGTGACTGGCTGATTGATCATCTTGGTCCCAACGTACCGCTGCACTTCACGGCCTTTCACCCGGACTGGAAGATGACCGACCGGCCGCCAACGCCGCCGGCGACCCTGCGCATGGCACGGCAGATCGCCCACGACGCCGGACTTCGCTACGTCTACACCGGCAATGTCCACGATCCCGAAAGACAGTCGACATTTTGCCAGGGCTGTGGCGCCGTCCTGATCGGCCGCGATTGGTATGACATCACGGCGTGGCACCTATCTGCGGACGGTCGCTGCGTCGCTTGCGGCACTCCTTGTCATGGTGTCTTTGAGGCGACCGCAGGCCGCTGGGGCGCGCGCCGGCTGCCGCTCAAGCTGCGCACGGCAACATCGGCGTTATGTAGCCAAAACTCAGCATAAGCTTGGTTCCGTCATTAAGGGAATTGGAGCGCGAGCAGGCAGCATGACCTGGCTCGTTCAGCCCAGTCTCGTCAATGAGCCGTTTTCCGATCCGGGGCTATTCATTGACTTTCGATTTGGCCGTCGCGCCGTGCTGTTCGATCGTGGTGATTTGACACCATTATCACCCCGCCAGCTCTTGCGCGTTACTCATTGTTTCGTATCGCATACGCATATGGACCATTTTGCCGGGTTCGATCGGCTGCTCCGGATTTGTTTGCATCGTGAAACCCCTGTGTGTACCGAAAACCTTATCCGCGTTGATGAGGTGAGGGAATCACATAAATTGGCGGGATGTTTGCGCTTATATGCTTCGTGTTCGCGATCTTGGTCTCGCCATTCAGGTCGAAGATCCGCCTTGAAGCAGAGAACATGGCGCTTCGGCATCAGCTTATGGTAAAAGAAAGCGGCCCCGCCTGGGGGCCGCAAGGTGAAATGACAATGATGCCGAGCAGTTTTCTTTTGCGCATACTTACAGCTACAAACAATCTTCCTCTAAAATGAAAGGCTATCAAATGGCCAAGAAATCGAAGCGCCGCGCGTGGACTAAAGCTGATATTCGCACGTTGAAGACACTCGCAAAAAAGAAAACTCGCGCGTCAAGCATCGCCCGGACTTTAAAGCGGACCGAAGGTGCAACGCGTCAGAAATCCTTCAGTATGGGATTGTCACTTGACTCGCGGCTCTAGAAGTTATCCGGAAACGTTGCCGGGTAGTTCATTCGAGGAGGAGAACATTCAATCACAATGCGTTATGGTGGACATATAAATAATTGGCCGAAAGCCGCATGCGTCGACAGGCCTGGACGGCTGGATTGGTTTCGAGAACGATTCGATCCGCGAGTGCTCCGATTTGCCGCACCACTCCAGCCTCCCAAGCATCCAACCCGTGGTCGGTGAGGCCCACAATCCTCCGCAACCAATAAGGCGTCAGATCAATCGCGGCCCGGATCAGCAATGGCTGCACCGGCCTCAGCGGCAATGGCAGAATGGGCGCCGAGCGCATGATCGCTAGGAATTCGAACAAAATGTCCG